>Ga0114993_10004450_pt1 | contig 13926 bp, 12 predicted proteins | sample ArcticOcean_MG_C_FD_87042 | JGI IMG/M metagenome (GOLD analysis project Ga0114993, IMG submission 87042) | Marine microbial communities from western Arctic Ocean - ArcticOcean_MG_CB2_150 | ecosystem: Environmental > Aquatic > Marine > Oceanic | place: Arctic Ocean: Canada Basin | collected...
AGATTGCTGAACTGACACGCAACGAATTCGGAGCACTGACCGTGATGGTCGAGATAAAGAAATTCATCATCCCTGAAGCCCGATGGGTATCAGTACGAGTATCGCGTTGAAATTTAGCGGAACTCTCCTCCACGGCAGTTCGGAGGACTGAAGCGCAGGAAGGGCACCTGCGCCCCCACACCTCACCCGTACCGCAGGTTGCCCAGCCTGCATTTTCTTGAGTGCAGATTTGGAAATCTGTGGTACGGGGGAGGCTGCTTGCGGGTACGGGGGGGAGATGGAAAGGTGAGAAGGATGGAATGGCGCAGATTGAGGTGGGTCGTTTATTTTCTGCTGCGGGGTGGGGCGGGGATTTAAAAAAGCAAAAGAGCCCCTGCTTGGCCGAAGCCGAGCAGGGGCTCAAAAGGGGGGGTGGGAGTTCGCCACGCTCTCTTTCCCAAGTGCCATCGTTGGGCACCTGCATAGCAGGTCGATGGCTCCCCGACGCCACTCTCCGTGACACTCGGAGTTGTCGGCCTCATGACGGGGCCGTTCAGGGTCTTGCGATCCTGAATTTTCGAGTGAGGCTTATTTGCCCTTCGGCTCGGGGTTGCAGCCCCGGGCTTCCGAACCCGGCGAAGAGACATCTGCAAGTGATTTGCCTCTCCACGCCCTAGCACAAGGTCGGCCACCGCTTTTGGCGGTGCGTTGGCCCGTGCAACGGGTCTCGCCTCTTACCTCTCAGGTTGCGCTCGTCTTGCTTGGCAGCGCTGCGGTTTGTCGCATCGCCGCCGGGGCGGATGGTTTTCACGGCTCTTGTCTTGAGCCCGTGGCCATCCCGGCTTGAACCCCGGCTTTGTCCCTCCTTTCGGCGGATTTCGTCCGGCTGGCCGTTACCGGCCAATTTTTGGTTCATGCCGTGCTGATGACATAGTGGCAACCTTTACCTTTTAGGTAACTATGATCGGATTCTCGCCCGGAGCAGGCTCGAATCCTAACTCCACCATGTTGGCCCGAAGGTTCACATGATCCAGTTGTTGCTTCAACTGGGCTCGGGGCGGCTCCTAGTTCGCCCCTCGCGGCCAAGACCACAGTTTTTTGTAGATTAACTTCCCCCAAGTGTTGGTCAGTAAACCGAAGTATACCGACCTGCACCTTGTCTCCGGCCGAAACCGGAAACGAGCGGGAAATCCATCCCTGCGACCTTGGTGAATCCTGCCTCCAATTCCCAGTCTATCTCCCCTTGCCCGAAGGCACGGTTTGCTAAACTGTCTTGGAGGGGGCCAGCCAATCAACCTAGCCAGCCCTTTTTTCCCAGTCACCTAGGATTATCCAAGAATCTTCCAACCAGCCGAAACTGGCTTTCCGATTCTGTTCTTTCAAAGAACCCGTTCTCCTTGCGAAGAACGAGATCAATTTACCATGAAACTTCCCCAAGACGACCTTTTCTTATGCACAGCTTATTGACCACAGGTTTTGTCATGGACGATATTTAACAGGAAAAATTTCCCGGAATTCTAGGTTTTTACGCGATTGTTCCCAGTTAAATCTCAATTAAATACTGGAGGCTCAGGGGGCGTGTGAATAACCCTGAGCTGAATGGGCCAGAAACCGGGTTCGGGCGGGGAAGAAAAAACGGCGGGAACCAATGGCTCCGCCGGTTACTGTTCAGTTATCTTATCATTAGTATTTAATATTAGGATTTCTTTTTCTCCGCCTTAAGTCGCTTTCGGTAGATTATTCAGCGCTTGCGTTTTTTGGCCTTGTTGTATTGTTTGCCCATAAGTGTTTCTTTACTTGGTTTCCGGTTTTGGTTTGGCTGGGCGGAGTATGAAGTTTACGGGTAGGAGGAGCAAATCAATTCGGTTGGTGCTGGCGATGGTGGTTGTTTTAGGCGGGTGCTCGGCACCGATGATTAACAAGGACAACGCATTGCTCGCCATCTTCGTGGAGACCAAGACGGAAGACCCTGATTTGGCGCGGCGGGTTGAATGGTTCCGCTCGGCCCCGCGCACGGCTTGGCTTGAGAGCAAGCCGGTTTTTCAGCCTTTGCATCACATGGAACGGGCAGAATTGGTTCAGACGGCGGACGGGGTTCCAGCCATTCGCCTGATTTTTAATCAGCGCGGCAAGCGGGTGCTGACCAATGTGACGACGGTTCAGGTGGGTCGGAGGTTTTTCATGATGGCATGGTATCGCCAGAATCCTGATGACAAGGAAATGAAGCCGCGTTGCATTGGGGTGAGTCACATTGAAAAGCCGAACAATTCGGGACAGTTTGTTTTTCTGCCTGACACCACGAAGGATGAGGCGAAACAACTGGTGAAGGGGTTTAACAATCTGGCGAAGAAGATTCAGCGTTAAATGTTCTTGTTCCGCGCATTTACCTGTCTGATTGGCTTGGTGGTTTTGGCTGCCTGCGACTCCGCTCAAACGGCTCACCGTTCTAAGGCGAAGCCGAAGATTGACCGGAAAGCTCCGGAACCACCTTTGGCTCTGTGGCCCCCGACGGAAAACCACTTCCTGTTTAAAAAAGATGCGGAGGGAAAATTTTACATGTCAACGGGACCGGAGCGTCCTTGGTCAAGCGGCGCTTATGGTTGTGTGCGCAACAGTGGCGGCCGGATGCACGAGGGGGTGGATATTCGCTGCCTGCGACGGGACGACAAGGGTGAACCGCGGGACGAGGTGATCGCGGTGGCAAGGGGAAGGGTGGCCTTTGCCAACCGCAAGCCGGGGGCTTCTTCCTACGGCCAATATGTGGTGGTGATGCATGAGACGGAAGGGCTGTCATTTTATACTCTTTACGCGCACTTGGGGGAGGTGGAGGCGGATGTGCAACCGGGACTGGAGGTCAAGGCGGGGCACGTGCTGGGCGTCATGGGGCGAACGGCAAACCACGAGATCCCGAAGAATCGGGCGCACCTGCATTTTGAAATCGGGTTTGTGGGCAGTCGAAATTTTGATACTTGGATGCGTCGTCATTACAAGGATCCTGATTTCAACAAGTTTGGCAACTGGCATGGGTTTAACCTGCTGGGGCTGGATCCGGTTCCGATCTTATTAAATCAGCGCAAGCTGGGCAATGAGTTCAGCTTGGCTAAGCACATTGCGAGTCAGCCGGAGTTGATGCGCATTCGGATTCGAGGTGGGAAACTGCCTTTGGCGGAGCGGTTGCCGGGTTTGGTGCTTCGTGCAACTGCTGCCGAGACGCTGCCAGTGGTCGGCCATGAGTTGGCGCTCAGCCTGAACGGCACGCCGTTGCGGATTCGGCCGTTGACCAAATGGCCGGGAGGCAAGTCGCGGTTTGAGTTGGTGGGCGTCAACGATGTGGTGGCCAGCAAGAACCGATGTCGCAAGTTGGTTTTCAAAAAGGGCGCAAAATGGGTGTTGACGAACAATGGACATCGGCTCGCCGATCTCTTGGCGACGGGTGCGGTTGATGATTTGAATTAGGGTTGCTGCCTGCTGCTGCGCGTGCATTCTCTCCGGATGCACCGGTTTTTTATCCTGCTGGCATCGGCTTCGTTTTGTCTGGGCGCGTCTGGGTTTTTCGTTAAAACGACGGTTGATTTTGGGCGGGATGTTGGGCAGTCCTTTGGTTCGATTTTCGAGGCGCGCGATGTTAATGGAAAGCTCGTGGCCGGTGCTGGGTTTGCCGATGTTTACAACACGCGCTTTCGTGTGGGCCGACGTACGCTGCAGTTTTTTGTGCGGCCGACGGCCCGGACAGACAAGCACTTGCTGAAGCAGCTACCGCACCCGGATTTGGACTGCGGGGTGTACCTGATGGAGTTGGACGAACGGCTTTACGCGTGGAGCTCGGTGCGCGGCAATTCGGTTCGGCGCTGGGATTCCGGCTCGCGAAAGTGGCTGTCCGAGTTGCCGCCGCAAACTCCGGCGATGCGGTCGGGCGATGGTGCGATGAGTGTGGGCAAGGGGTTGCTGGTGTTCTCGGGCAACCGCGCGTTATTCAACGGTCGGCAGATACTGGCGGCACCGGCGGACGGGCGGTATTACAATTTTTATTACGCGCAGGGTTGGCTGTTTTTTTATCACACACACCGGCGGGAAACGGGCGGCTTTACCCGCATCGTGGCGATCCCGTGGACGACGTCGGATCCCAAGGCTGACCTATCCAAGGCGGTGTCAATGTCGGCGAAGTATTTGGGCGCGACGCCCTTCGTGTGGGGGCAATGGCGCGGCGAGGTCTTGACGGTTTCCAATCAGGGCGGCGTGCACGTTTTTAAAAATGGAAAATGGCGCACGGTGCTGGAGGCGGAAAAGGAAGTGAGCTATCAGGTTTACTCGATGATTCAATATCACGACCGGTTGTTGCTGGCGCAGTATCCGAAGGGGATGCTCTTCGAATATCGCGGCGGCAAACCCAAGCTGCTCGAAGGCTGGCCGCCCCGGTTGCCGGGTGTTTCGGCCAATGCGCGCGAGGCGCAGACGATGTCGATTTATCGAGGGGAATTGCTGGTGGGAGTTTGGCCGTGGGCGGAGCTTTGGCGGCACGACCGGGACGCAGGCGAATGGCGTTCGCTGGGCCGGATGTTTACTCACCCAAAACTGACTGACCAAAAAACGCATCCGTATGAGGTGGAGGCGCGCCGCCACAAACTGGTTGCCAACCACTGGGGTCAGCGCATCACGGGCATGGTGCCGATGGGCAACGGGCTGATGCTTTCGACCTCCTCAAAGGGGACCGGCAAATGGAAGGATGAGTACAAATTCTTGACCGAAGCGAAACGTCGCGAATATGGCGCGGTGATTCAACTAAAGATGCCGGGCAACTTGGCCGCGAAAATCCGTTGGACGGGCCATCCAATTGAGCTGGAGTTTAGGGTGGAGAATAATCGGATGACCATCCTGCAGGACGGCCGAAAACTCGCATTAACCTCCGCCCCCCAGATGACTTGGGAACGACTTAGCGGCCTGAAAGTGCAATGGGGCCAAGGAGTGTACGGCCCGCTGAACGGTCGGCTGCTCAAGAAACAGCACGCGAAATAATTCAAAAACTCTCTTGCACGGTTTGGCTCTCTTCCCTAGCCTCCGGCCCGTCATGGAATATCGAATCTCAAGAAGGGCGGCCTTACTGGCGCCGTCGTTAACACTGGCCATCACAGCCAAGGCCAAGGAATTGCGCGCAGCGGGCGAGGATGTGGTTGGGTTTGGCGCAGGTGAGCCGGACTTCGACACGCCACAGCATATCAAGGACGCCGCCGTTCAGGCGTTGGCGGATGGTTTCACAAAATATACACCGGCCAGCGGCACGCCTGAATTGCGCCAGGCGGTGGCGGAGAAATTTGCGACTGACAACGAGCTGGAGTACGACCCCGCGCAGATCATTGTTTCCTGTGGCGGCAAACACTCCTGCTACAACGTAATTTTGGCGGTGTGCCAGTCGGGTGATGAGGTGATTATTCCCGCGCCGTTTTGGTTGAGTTATCCGGAGATGGTCAAGTTGGCGGGAGCCACGCCGGTGATTCTTGAAACCACTGACGAGACGGAGTTTAAGATGACCCCGGATCAGTTGCGCGAGGCCATCAATGAGAACACACGCCTCGTGATTTTAAACAGCCCGAGCAACCCCACTGGGTCGGTGTACACGCCCGAGGAGACCAAGGCTATCGGGGACGTTTGCGTGGAGAAGGGCGTGATGATGATGAGCGATGAGATTTACGAGAAACTCATCTACGGCGACACGGTATTTAAAAGCGTGGCCAGTTTTTCCAAGGAACATCAGGAACACACCATCATCGTGCACGGGCTGGCCAAGGCTTACTCGATGACCGGGTGGCGAATTGGTTTCACGGCCGCGCCGCTGCCCATCGCCAAGGCTATTGGTGCCATGCAGAGCCACAGTACGAGCAACCCCACGAGCTTTGCGCAGAGCGGCGCGGTGGCGGCGTTGAGGGGACCGCAGGATCACTTGGCCGAGTGGCTTGGCGAATTCAGCAAGCGTCGTGATTACGCGTACGGTCGCCTGAACGAAATGCCGGGGGTATCCTGCGTGAATGCGCAGGGTGCTTTTTATCTGTTCCCGAATATCTCCGAGACGGGAATGGAGTCCGGCGAATTCTGCGAGAAGATGTTGTCGGAACAAAAGGTTGCGGCTGTTCCGGGCACGGCTTTCGGCTCCGAGGGTTACATTCGTCTCAGCTACGCCACCAGCATGGAGAACATCGAGAAGGGGCTCGATCGGCTGGAGGGATTCCTTAAAAGCCTGAAGTAAAAACCCTCGGGCGTTGCTTTAAAATTAGAGCCCTTTGGCGGGCATGATGCCAGTTTCAATGGGCGCTGGGTTTTCTCCGGCATTCAGTTTTTGTTCCGCTAGAATTCCGATCATGGCGGCATTGTCGGTGCAAAGGTTTGCTGGGGCAAGGCGCAGTTGCAGTCCGTTTTTCTCGCAGGCGACCGCCAGTTGTTTCCGCAATGAGCGGTTGCAGGTGACGCCTCCGGAAGCGGTGATGCAGTTGACTGTTTCCCGATTCGCGGCTCTGATGGTTTTCTTGATTAGCACATCCACGATGGCGGCTTGGGCACTGGCGCACAGGTGGGGGAGCTCCTCGGCATCAGTTTTAAGCTTCGGGTTTTTATCCAGAAAATAACGGACGGAGGTTTTTAATCCGCTGAAACTGAAGTCGTCATTGGGGCGGTCGAGCAGTGGTCGAGGGAAATTGTGGGCGGCGGGATTTCCGTTTTCCGCGAGGTGATCAATTTCCGGGCCACCGGGATAGGCGAGGCCGAGGAGTTTGGCAATCTTGTCAAAGCATTCGCCGGCGGCATCGTCAAGGGTGCTGCCGAGGACGGTATGGTCCAACAAGGAGCGCACATGCACAAGCATCGTGTGGCCGCCGCTGACGATGAGGGAGACATTGGGCTCGAAGGCATCGAAGTTTTCGGAGGGCGGTTCGCCAGTGATCCATGGGGAATACAAATGCGCCTCAATGTGGTTGATGCCAATGAGCGGGAGGTTCAGGGAGTAGGCGGCGGCTTGGGCGGCTGTCCATCCGATGAGAAGGGCAGGGGGCAGCCCGGGGCCGCGCGTGGCGGCGATGGCGTCAAGATCAGTCGTGGCAAGGCTGGACTGTTGGAGAGCTTCACGCGCGACGGGCAGGAGGTTGCGGAGGTGTTCGCGCGTGGCCAGCTCGGGCACCACGCCGCCGTATTCGGCGTGCAGTTTTATCTGCGAGGAAACGACGTTGGCTAGAACGCGGCCGTTGTCAACCACCGCGCCGCTGGTTTCGTCGCAGGAAGTTTCAACGGCCAGAAGCGGCATGGGCTACTTAGAGACGGTGAGTTTTGCCTTGAGCAACTCGAGCGCCTTTTCGAGTTGGGTGTCCTTGGCCTTGGCCACGCGTTCGCGGTCTTCCTTGGGTAGCGATTTCAATCCGTCGGGCGAGCGCTGGAGTTTGAGATCGCGCAGGATTGAAGCCTCCAGTTTCACTACGTGGTCAGGCATGATGCCTTTTCCGTGAATGACGCGGTGACTGGGGGTGTAGTATTTGGCGGTGGTGAGGCGTAGGGCCGCACCGTTGCGCAGGGGCAGGATGCTTTGTACGGAGCCTTTGCCATATGTCTTTTCGCCCACGAGATCGGCTCGCTTTAGATCTTGCAGGCAGCCGGCGACGATTTCTGAGGCGCTGGCGCTGCCGCCGTTTACGAGGATTACCACTGGGTACTTGCGAATCTCGGACCGTCCGCTGGCGTGGTGTTTGTCGATGTCTTTCTTGGCGCGCCCCTCAGTGGATACCACGAGCTGGCCTTTGGGCAGGAATTTTTCGGATACTCGAACGGATTGGTCGAGCAGTCCGCCGGGGTTGTCCCGCAAATCGAGCACGAGCCCGGTTAGTCCGGCCTTTTCCATTTTACGCATGGCGGCTTCCAGTTCCAGGCTGCTCTTGTCGCCAAATGAGGCAAGCCGTACGTAGCCGATATTTTCTTCCAGCAGCTTGTAGTCGCCTTTGCCGGTAAGGTCGCGAACGGTTTTAACCTGAATGACCGCGCGCTCCACGCTTACCTTTATTTCTTTGATCTCGCCGCTCACGGAACGGGCAACGGTGAAATTGGCCTTGGTGCCGACTTTGCCACGCAGTTTTCCCACTGCGTCCTGGAGGGTCCAGCCGCGGGTGTTTTGGCCCTCGATCTTGATGATCCGGTCGCCCGCCAAGATCCCTGCCTTGGCGCCGGGCGTGTCGTCCATGGGAGCCACCACGGTGAGCATTCCGTTACGCATGCTGACCACTATTCCCACCCCGCCAAACTCACCTCGGGTGTCGGTCTGCATCGCGGTGAAACGGCGCGCATCCATGTACTCGCTGTGGGGATCAAGCCGGCTGAGCATGCCCTTGAGCGCGTCGTTCACGAGGTCCTCATAATTGACCTTGCTGCCGTCGACATATTCCTTGCGGACAATCTCCAGCACGCGCGTGAAGGTCTCCATGTTGCGGTAGACATCATCTCGATCGCCCGCCTCGGCACTGTTGAGGTACAGGCGCGCGCCCATGAAAAGATTCAGCCCGAGCACAGCCACGAGCACTGAAGTAAGTATGCGTTGTTTCATAAACCTGTCTTCCGTGGAAACTTTACGGGTTGGCCAGCGGCTTGGCAAGCGGGGTTTGGCCGCCTCGAAAAAAATCTACTGGACTCATAAATAGTGACACCCTAAGGGATGTAGTTGCGGGAGCCCGAGCGCGGCCGGGAGGACATTAGTGAATGCCTTGTGCAAACCATCACTTGTCAATTAGTGAGAACTGACCCCTTTTTTGACCCCTCTCTTTTGTTACACTACATATTCTGTCCCGTTAATCAACAAAGTATAATCTTTGTAGTTCTGGCTATTTGCATATATCTTCATTGGGAAAAATCAGTTCCAAGGTGCCGTTTGCATGACAGTTTATGTTTTTTACGTTTGCCCCGTTCATTCGCATTAGCCCGGAATTCATCAGGGGAAATTCACACAGCGGGGAATCATTTAATAGTTTTGATGAGTCAAAACGGAATGAACATGCCAAGCAATCAGCCGATTGCCACTCTCAAATACAATATGAATTGTATGCTTTCCGAATGACACCACCTCAACCCTGTCACCTTCGAGCTGATTTAGCACTTCATCTTGTGGCGGGGGATACATCAATTGTCAAAATCACCATTGTAATTCTCAGGAAAAGGGACAGGAGCGGCCTGATGATGGTCGGGCTTCATTGTTCTCGGGTCAAGTTGCTGTCATCCTTGTCCATCAACCTTCTCCAACTTCCAGTACCCGTTGGGATATTGGTTTGTTGATTTGCCTCTAAATAATTTTGTTCCTTCTGGTATCTCCGATGGAGGTAATTGAGGAGCGTTTGTGGGTGGTTTAAAATGATAGGATGGCTTCGGCTCACCCTTGGTGCCTGATTTTCCACCGGCGCTGCCGGCGGGGGTTTTGGCGGAGGGGCTGGTTTTTGGTTGGGGCGGGTGTTTGCCGCCAAGGATCCCTGATCCAGCCCATCCACCAGCCTCGTCGCTTTCCTCATCACTTCGGCCAATACCCAGCGCGTCTCCTCGGATTTGCCGGGGTCGAATAACGCATCATAAATCAGGTGCTTCAACAGCGGCCCTTCCCGGTGCCCGTCGAGATGAGCCGCCTCCAGCTTAGGCGTCAGTGGCAGCAGAAAAAGGGTGAACAGGATCGTGAAAATGAACCTCGAAGCAAAATTTTGATTTTGCATGTTTAACTATTGTACTCGTTCGATTAAATGCAATGTGAGTCGGCGGCAAGTGTTGTCAAGGCTTTCACAAGGATTTTGCGTGGTGCCTTCTACTTATGGGGCAATAAGCAGTTGCTCTATCCATGGCAGGTCGGCCGGGGAAGTTATTTTGGGGTTGGGTTCGGAGGATTCTACCAGCGCAACTGGTTGGCCGATTAATTCGCAGGCGGCTGTGTCATCGGTCACGTGCTCGCCGTTTTCGCGTGCGGTCCTCAGTGCGTTCTGGATTATTTCCAGGCGAAAAGTCTGGGGCGTCTGCACCGCGCGCAATGTGTCCCGGTCGATGGTGCGCTCGATCCGGCCCTTGGCATCGGCCACCTTGATGGTATCGGTCACGCGCGTGGCCGCCACTGCCGCCCCGGTTTTGCGGGCGGCATCGATGGTTCGGGAAATCAATCCGGCATCCGTGCAGGGCCGCGCGCCATCCTGAATGGCCACGATCTCCGTGCCCTCAGCCACCGCCTCTAGCCCGTTCCAAACTGAGTCCTGCCGCTTCTTTCCGCCCGGCACAATTTGGTGGGGTTTGGTTAAATTCAACGTGTCCGCCAGCGCCTCGAATTCTTCCTGTCGGTCTTCTCGAACTACCATCACAATTTCATCGATCACCGGCAGTTCATCAAATCGCGACCATGTGTGCCCCACCACCGGCCTTCCCGCCAGTTCGAGAAATAGTTTGTCCACACCGGTGCCCATGCGAGCACTCGCGCCGGCGGAAACAATGACAGCCGTGACCATGCGCGCACGCTACCCGTCGGCTGGCCGCCAGTCGAGTATCTTCAACTGCACCGACCTGCGACCGCGAAACTCATTTATCGATGGCGCGGCCGCCAAGTCAAAACGCCCCTCTGGAATTCCGTCCTCGGGAACGTTCCACATCACCGCCTCGGCGGTCATCGCGCCGTCGGTCACGTGCAGCTTAGCGTGCTGTTGTTCCTGCCCCATGCGGAACGGTGCCCGCTGCAACTCCAAATCTCGCAACACCACATGCACCGGGGGATTGGACTGTCCGGTGGGTTCCAGCTTTTCCAGTTCGCGCAGTCGAGTCATGGTCAGCTCATACAATGTCGTTTCCGTATCAAGCCGCAGCGGTGTTTGATGGGAAATGCCATCCATGCGTTCGCGCGCCACCTCATTGAGCCTCTCGCGAAAGGCATCCAACTTGCCCGGCTCAATTGTTAGCCCCGAGGCCATCGCGTGCCCGCCATGATCCAGCAGTAGATCGTCGCACGCGCGCAAGGCGTCGGCCAAATCAAACCCCGTCACGCTGCGACCCGAGCCGCGCAGCAAATCACCATCGCCGCCCAACACGATGGCCGGCCGGTTAAATTCATCCTTCACCCGGCCCGCCACAATACCCACCACGCCGATGTGCCAATGCGGTTGTCCCTCGACAACGACAAAGTCTTTTTTGGCATCAAACCGCAGCCGAAGCCCGTCGATGAGGTGGTCGGTGATTTCCTTTTGCGTGCGTTGCCGTTCCTGATTGTGGGTGTCTAGTTTTGCCGCCAACTTCTCGGCGGTGGTGGAATTGGGCGCCAACAGCAAATCCAAAGCCGCGCCCGCGCTCTCCAGTCGGCCGGCGGCATTTAGGCGCGGCCCAAGCTGAAATCCTACCTCGTACACGCCCACACCGTCCCCGCTCAGCGCTATCTTTTTTAAAGCCACCAAACCGGGCCGATCAGTTTCATTGAGTTTGCGCAAGCCACAGTCGACAAGGATTCGGTTTTCGCCGGTCAATGGTACTTGGTCGGCAATGGTGCCCAGCGCGACAAGATCCAAGTATGGCCGAAGATCAAAATCCGCCATGGCCGGGTCATCGCGCTCGCGACCGGCCTTGACGACGGCATGCAAAAGTTTAAAAGCCAGTCCCGCTGAGCAAAGTTCGCGGAAACAGGGCTCGCCTTCCGCCGCCCGCTGAGGATTCACCAGCGCGTACGCGGGTGGGGTTGGATCGACCACTTGATGATGATCCAGCACCAACACGTCCACGCCCTTGTCCCGCAGCCAAGTGATGGACTCGGTGTTGGTAGAGCCGCAGTCAACGGCCAAGAACACTGTGTTCGGGCAGTTGACGAGGCATTTCTCAACCGCCTCGCGACTGAGTCCGTAGCCATCATCCATTCGGTGCGGTAGGTAATGACGAATCTCCCAGCCAAGTTGTTCGAGCGAGATTTTTAAAATAGCAGTGGAGGTGATGCCGTCAACGTCATAGTCGCCAAAGATGGTGATGGGCTCGCCGGCGTCGCGCGCGGCAAAAAGTCGGTCAACCGCCCGGCGCATTTCGGGAAGTTGAAATGGATCGGCCAATTGCTTAAGGCGCGGTTCCAGAAAGCGCTCGGCTGTCTCCGACTCCGTGACCCCGCGGTTGACCAGGCACTGGGCCATCAGCGGTGAAACCTTGAGCGCCGCCACCAGCGCATTCGCGGTGTCGAAATTCGGTTTAGCCAGCTCCCATTTGTATTTCATGTTCTTGTTAAAACAGCGCGGCGGCCCTCTCAATAAGTAGAGTCGTCAGCAACCAGATGAGTTTGCCGAAAAAAATGAACCAACCAAAGGAAAACAAAACCGCGGCATACCCCCAGAGCGCCAGCACGCCGTCGCCCTCGGCCTGCGCGGCGGCCAAAAACACAATCGCCCAGGCGGGAAAAGTGTTGGTGCCGGGGAAGGGGATCGGAAGCGCCATCAGCAGGCCCATCAGGAAAATGAGGAACAAGTTGAAGCGCAGCCGAGCTAATCGCGGCAGGTGATTTCGCTGGCGATTTGAGAACCGCTCAACCTGATCGAGAATGCGCACGCCGCCATTGATGATTTTTTTGAAGGTGTCGGCTTCGAACTCGCGGTCCCCGATGAAGCTGGGCAATCGCCCCGGCCGGCCGAGAAATTGCCGGAGCGTCAGCATGATGATCGCCAGCCCAAAGGGAGTGCTGACGCCCGGCAAGATCGGCAGGCAAAATGGCAGTGCCAAGACGATAATCACCAGATCGGTTCCCATCTCGCCCGCCACGTCCAAGAGGCTGTTGAGTGTCCGCGGGCATTCCGTGGGGCCTTGGTCGACCAAGGTCTTGAGTGTGGTTGAGAGTGGTTGCCTCATGCGCGGCGGGGTGGCACGGGCTGGTCGTTTTTTAATCGGAGCCGTCCTGGTTGCTTCCCTGAGCACGGAGTTTATGGATGATCGAGGCAATGATGGAAATTAAAATTATCACCGCCACCACGGCCAAGGCCACCCAGTGCGGGATGGCTCCGAACCGTTCCTCCAGCCAATGCTGGCCCAGCATCTTTGCGCCGATGAACGCCAGCACGAGGGCAAGGCCATATTTGAGATAGTGAAAATACTCGATCGCACCCGCCAGCACAAAGTACAGCGAGCGCAGCCCGAGGATGGCGAACATGTTTGAGGTGAACACGATGAACGGATCCTTGGTGACGGAGAATATGGCGGGAATGGAGTCGACGGCAAACACCACGTCGGTCGACTCAACAGTGATGAGCACGATGGCCATGGGGGTGAGCATGCGTTTGCCGTCGCGGACGATGGTGAAACGTTCGCCCTCAAACTGGTCGTGCACCGGGAAAATTCGACGGGCGATTTTTACCAAAATATTACCCTCCGGCTCCACCCCCTCATCGTTGTCAGCGAAGAGCATCTTGATGCCCGTGAACAAGAGAAATGCGCCAAAGAGATACAGGATTCCCTCCCATTTGGCCACTGCCGCCGCGCCGATTCCGATCATCAGGCCGCGCATGATTATGGCGCCGAGGATGCCCCAGAACAGCACGCGGTGCTGGTATTTGTGTTCCACCCGGAAATAAGTGAAGATAAGTGCGATGACAAAAACATTGTCCATTGATAATGAGAGCTCGAGCACGTAGCCGGTGAGGAAGGCCATGCGTGGGTGGGGCTCGATGCCGGTGGGGAGTTCTGCTGGCACGATGAAAAACGCGAACGCCATGGCCATCGAAAACCACAAGGCTGTCCAGCCGAGTGCTTCCTTGAAGCTGATGCGGTGCGCCTTGCGGTTGAACAGGCCGAGATCCAGCGCGAGGAATAAAATCACCGCGGCGATGAACAGGGCGTAATGCGCGGCGGTAATGCCGGCGTAGGCAAGCATGTCAGACAGTCACGGGGTCAGGGGTGGTCTCGATGCCGCCCACAGTCAGCTCGGGGCGTTTGCCCTTGTGTTTCCATAGGACA
>Ga0114993_10004452_pt1 | contig 13923 bp, 10 predicted proteins | sample ArcticOcean_MG_C_FD_87042 | JGI IMG/M metagenome (GOLD analysis project Ga0114993, IMG submission 87042) | Marine microbial communities from western Arctic Ocean - ArcticOcean_MG_CB2_150 | ecosystem: Environmental > Aquatic > Marine > Oceanic | place: Arctic Ocean: Canada Basin | collected...
AAAAATGACAGTAGCAGGATTATAACCCTGGACTGAATAATTTTCTAAAAAAGTTCGAACTTAGGACCGAGAGGCCCACCAAAAATTAACCTCAAAAATTGAGTGGGTTTTTGTTTATTCAAGAATTATTTTTTTCTCTACCAATCCATCATCATAGATATAAAAGAGAGGTTGGTTCTTTTTTCCTTTTGCATCTCTTGCTAATATATCTACAATTTTAAATAATTGTCTGTCTGTGTTTTGAATGTCTTCAATCCCCATTGGTTGACCTATTGACATCATCATCCAGCCACCATTATATAAAATAGTATCGCACAATATACAAGTAAATGTCATTCCTTGACCTGTAATTATTGCAGTTGCACACACCAATACAGTATCCAAATTATTAAGATTGAATGTTGGATTATATACAGAATCAGAAGTGATAAATGCACCAGTGTTAAAGTTAGTTACATTCCAATTAATATCAAAAGAGTATAAAAAGGTGTTCATATAAGGATTAGCTAAAGTTGTGTATGTAACAGTTGTTGGTGTAGATCCTGAAATCGAAATAGATACAGAATCGCAATAAATAACTTGCGACTGTGCTTGTAATCCAAGAAATACAAAAAGGATAAGTAATATTTTTTTCATGATTTTTGTTTTATTATTGCGGTTTAAAAGTGAAAAAAGATAAAATAAATACATTAACCGTTGGTATTTCACTCATAATTATTATGATAATTTATTAAACATTTTACATTCTTTGATATGTGCCCCAGGAAGATATCCAGTACTTACTAAAAACTCTTTGGTAATTTCTCCACCAGTAAATTTAAATGATTCCCTAAATAATTCTACCCACTGATTTAAAGATAATGAACAATTATGATCTAACCACTGCTTAAAAGACCCATGAGATTTTTGTAGTGCTAATATTTGATTTGCATTATAAATAGCAGCATGTATTTTTAATTTATTTCTAATTATTCCTTTATCAGAAATCAGTCTTTTTATTTCATTTTCTTGATATTGAGCGACTAATTTTATTTCAAAATTTGAATATGCTTTTCTAAAATTTTCTTGTTTTTTAAGTATAGTAGTCCATGATAATCCTGCTTGATTGATTTCTAAAATTAAACGACAGAATAATTCATTATCAGAATTAATTTTAAATCCATATTGAGTATCATGATAAATTTTATGAATATTATTTGACTCTAAAGAGGAGATATAATAACAGTATGAATTTTTAATATTAATTTATTTGTTCTATAAGATTGTCAATTACATCATTTAAATATTCCCCATAACTAACCACAGGCAAGCAAAGTAATATAAGTAGTAGTTTTTTCATTTGTCAAATAAAAATACAAATCTTTTTTCTAATTATCTAAATTCTACTTATAGGTAGAAAATTCCCACAGCAAGTTCTGAATAAATAAGTAAGAATACAATCATAATAACAATATAGAATAGGTATCTGTATTTGATGTTTTTTATTTTTCTTTTTCCAAAAATTAAAATTAGACCTGTGCCAAAAAGAAGAACTCCAGCGAAAAGAAAATCAAACAATTTCCAATTTACTTCACTTGTGAATTGCATTGCTATTAAAGGTATGAGTAATAGAATTACGACAATGAGTAGTAGTTTTTTCAAAATGAAGTAATTATTTACTCAAAGCTAAGAAAAAAGTTTTGATATAAAAGTAGGGTATTAAAAAAACAATCAAAAGTGTCCTACTATATGTCCTACCATAACTAAAAAACCCTCATAATCTATTGGATTACAAGGGCTTAACTTTTATTGTTGCGGTCTGGACGGGACTCGAACCCGCGACCCCATGCGTGACAGGCATGTATTCTAACCAACTGAACTACCAGACCGTTCTTTAAAAGAGATGCAAACTTAAAAGAATTTTCAATAACTCAAACCATTTTTTGTCTTTTAAGTAGATAAGAGGAAATAATTTGATCGTATCCAGCATTAATGTCTACTTCAATTAAATCAATTTTATATTGTAAACACTTTAGTCTTAATTTATCAAGATATAAATTAATTTTTTTTGAATACTCATTTTTGTAATGAAATGGGTTAATCTTTATATTATCTCCACTCTCAACATCAATAAAATTATAAGGTTTATTATCAAAATCTAATCTAAGCTCTTTATTGACATCTGAAAGATAAAACAATATGATTTCATTTTTTTTATGTTTTAAATGTTTAAAAGCATCAAAAATAGCATCTAAATCCTGATTATCAGATATCATATCAGTGAATAAAACAACTAATGATCTTTTATTAATTCTTTCGGCAATTTGATGTAATGAAGAAATAGTTGAGCTCTTTCGTTTACTTAATTTAGCATCAATAGAGAGAATTTCTTCTAATTTGTGATAAAGTAATTGATGATGTCTTTCAGAAGTTTTAGCTATAATATGATTTTCTATATCATTGGAATAAGAACTCAAACCTATAGCATCTCTTTGTTTTTTCAATAAATTTATTAAAACACCTGTTGCATAAACACTAAAAAGTACTTTGTTAGGCTTATCTAATGACAAAGAATTGAAATTTGGATAATACATGGATGAAGATGAATCTATAATTATCTGACATCTTAAATTAGTCTCTTCTTCGTATCTTTTAACAAAGAGTTTATCAGATCTTGCAAATAATTTCCAATCAATATTTCGAGTGCTTTCACCAGTATTATATAACCTATGCTCAGCAAATTCAACTGAGAAACCATGATATGGACTTTTATGCTTTCCAGTAATAAAACCCTCAACTACCTGTTTAGCAAAAAATTCAATATTATGAGAAAGTTTAATTTGATCTATATCTTGCATAAAAAAAAGGGCACAAAGCCCTTATTATAATAATTAACAATAATTACATATGAGCTTGTAACTTCTCTAAAATCTGAGATTTTGGAACTGCACCAACCAATTTATCAACTACCTCCCCATTTTTAAAAACCAGTAATGTAGGAATATTTCTTACACCATATTTAACAGATGTATCTGAATTACTATCAACATCAACTTTTCCTATAACAGCTTTTCCTTCTAACTCAGTATGTAGCTCATCAACAATAGGACCTATGGTTCTACATGGACCACACCATGTTGCCCAGAAGTCAACCAACACTGGTTTGTCTGAGTTTAATACTAATTCTTGGAAATTTTGATCTGTAATTTCTAATGCCATTTCTTTTATTTTAATTTATTCACAAATTTATAAATTTATTTTAATCAATTTATGGTTAATGTTATCTCTTCTAAATTATTTATCTCATCAATAAAATCTTTATTAATATCAACCTTCAATTTTCTTGAAAGCAAATCGACTTCATAATTTTTTTCTGTATCCACAACACTTAATAATAATGAGTGTTTCCCTTTATTTTTTCTAATAATATCTACTGTCTTATCAACTAGAATTTCAGATACTTTATTTAAATCTAATCTTAGAATCACATCTCTAACTTCATTATCAATTAGTTCAGATAGTAAACTAATAGATGAAATCTTAAATTCTAAATCATCATTATAAAATTTCTTTTTAACCCTACCGCTAACATGTAATAACCAAGATGGTGTAAGAAAAGATTTAAATTTAATATAATCATCACCAAATATGAAAAATTTATAAGATCCATGATAATCTTCTAATTGAAGAACACCAAACTTTTTTCCTTTTTGTGTCTCTTTATGTTCAATATCAATAACAACACCTGAAAAATGCATTTCCTTATTTTTAACTTTTTCTAAATCTAATAACATTGATAAATTAGAATTGCAAAAATTTTTAATTTCTAGTTTATAATCATCAAGAGGATGTCCTGAAAGATAAATTCCAACTACTTCTTTTTCTTTAGATAATAAATCCATAGTTGACCACTCTGGACAATCCAATACAGAAGGTGCCTTAACACCTGCATCTAAACTATTACCAAACATATCAAATTGATTAGAATTTTTAGTGTCCTGTAACTTATTTCCAAATTTTATCATTTTTTCTATATAGCTCTGGTCCTTTTCCTTTTCAAAATATTGTGACCTTTTTATACCAAATGAATCAAAACCACCTGAATAGGCTAAACTTTCTAAAGTTCTTTTATTAGCAGATCTTAGATCAACTCTTGAAACAAAATCATCAAAATCTTCATAATTTCCATTTTCTTTCCTTTCACTTACTATTGCATTTACAGCACCCTCACCTACACCCTTAATGGCACCTAATCCAAATCTAACCTCACCAACTTTATTTACTGCAAACTTATAGAAGCTTTCATTTATATCAGGACCTAAAACTTTTACAGCCATTACTTTACATTCTTCCATATAAAGTGTTATATCCTTTATATCTCTCATGTGATTAGTTAATATTGCTGCCATTAATTCTGCAGGATAATGAGCTTTTAAATAAGCTGTTTGATAAGCAATAAAGGCATAACAAGTAGAATGAGATTTATTAAATGCATATGAAGCAAATGCTTCCCAATCTGTCCATATTTTCTCAACAACTTTAATATCAAAGCCATTTTTACTACAACCATCAAAAAACTTTGGTTTTAATTTATCAAGAACAGCTTTTATTTTCTTACCCATACCTTTTCTAAGCATGTCAGCATCACCTTTTGAAAAACCAGCTAAACTTTGTGACAATAACATTACTTGCTCTTGATAAACAGTTATACCGTATGTATTTGATAAAAAACTTTCCATCTCTGGTAAATCATATTCAATTTCCTCTTTACCGTGTTTACGTTTAATAAAGTTAGGTATATATTCCATTGGTCCAGGTCTATATAGTGCATTCATAGCAATTAAATCATCAAATTTATCAGGCTTTAATTGTTTTAAGTGAGCACGCATCCCATCTGAAGAAAATTGAAAAATACCTTTTGTGTTTCCATTCTGGAAAATCTCAAAAGTTTTCTCATCATCTAAAGATATCTTATCAATATCTAAAATTTCTTGATGAAGATGTTTAATTATTTTAACACAATCTTTAATTATTGTCAGATTTTTTAATCCTAAAAAGTCCATTTTTAATAAACCAGCATCCTCTACAACACTATTATCAAATTGAGTCACCATTAAATCTGCATCTTTTGAATTTGTGATAGGAATAAGATTAATTAAAGGCTCAGGAGTTATAATTACACCACAAGCATGAGTACCAACATTACGAATTGAACCTTCTATTTTTATAGCGTTATTAATTGTTCTTGCAACTAGATTATCTCCTTTAGAAAGGTCGATTAGTTTCTTAGCATTAGCCAATTGATCCTTTTTAACATTCTTTTTTAGATCTTTATCTGAATAATTAAAAATCTTAGATAAAGACATTAAATCTGGAACTAACTTAGCTGTTTTATCTGCTTCAAATAAAGGTAAATCTAAGACTCGCGCAGTATCTCTTATAGAAGATTTTGCAGCCATGGTTCCATATGTAATGATTTGAGCAACATTATCCTTACCATATTTATTTACAACCCAATCAATCACACGAGATCTGCCTTCATCATCAAAATCTATATCTATATCAGGTAATGAAATACGTTCTGGGTTAAGAAACCTCTCAAAAAGAAGATCATATTTAATAGGATCAATATTTGTAATTTTTGTACAATAAGCAACAACAGATCCTGCAGCAGAACCTCTTCCAGGCCCAACAGATACATTCATCTTTCTAGCTTGTGCAATAAAATCCTGAACAATTAAAAAATATCCAGGATATCCAGACTTTTCAATTGTTTTAAGCTCAAAGTCAATTCTTTCTTTGATTTCGTCACTAATTTCAATATACCTTTCTTTAGCCCCTTCATAAGTGAGATGTCTTAGATACTTGTTTTCTCCTCGTTTTTCTCCATCTTCCTTATCTTGCTCATCTTGAAAGTCCACTGGAATATCAAAAGCTGGAAGCAATACCTCTCTTGATAACTTATATATATCAACTTTATCAATCAAGCCTTCAATATTTTCTATTGCATCAGGAATATCAGAAAACAGCTCATGTATTTCTTTAGATGATTTAAAATAAAATTCATTATTTAAGAATCCATATCTAAAACCTCTACCCTTTCCAATAGGTGTAGACTGCTGTTCGCCATCCTTTACACAAAGAAGAATATCATGAGAATAGGAATCTTCCTTATTTATATAATATACATTATTGGAAGCGATTAATTTAACATCATATTTTTTAGCTAACGCAATTAGAATATTATTTACATGACCCTCTTCTTCAAGTCCATGTCTATTTATTTCAACATAAAAATCATCACCAAAATGTTCATGCCACCATTTAAACTCATCCTCTGCTTGTGATTCTCCAACATTTAATATTAGATTAGAGATACTACCATACAAACTACCACTAAGTACCATTAAACCTTCTTTATATTTTAAAATTAAGTCCCTATCTACTCTAGGAACATAATAAAAACCATTAATATAAGCTAAAGAACTTAACTTAGATAAATTATGGTAGCCAGTCTTATTTTTTGCTAAGAATGGGATCTGCGCACCATAATCCTTAATAGATTTATCTAGATGATTGGAACAAACATTAAGCTCACATCCAAGTATTGGTTTTAATTTAAGTTTTTTATCTTCAATATATGAACTATTAATTGGATGTTTAAAGACAGAATCAATAAACTTAAAAGAACCAAACATATTTGCATGATCGGTCAATCCAATTGCAGGCATTTTCATTTCAGCTGCTCTATTAATTAATGAATTAATATCACCCGTTGCTTGTAAGACTGAATATTGTGAATGAACATGTAAGTGTGAAAATTTAGATTCAGTATAATCAGCAACTAATTCATTCTTATTTTGACTAACTCTTTCTGTCTCATCAATAGTTTCATCCTTATCATCTTTATGATCTTCAGTATTTTTATATGGTTGTGTATTAAGCCCTATTAGCTGAATAGTTGAAGGGTTATTAATTCCAAATTCTTTAAAATCAAAAGGCTCCATTCCAACTTTTTTATAGGAGATAACTTTTATTCTAATTAACTCGAGAAAACATCTTGTTGTAGCCTCTACATCTGCTGATGCATTATGAGCTTCAGCAAAAGAATCATTAAATAATTTCTTGTATAATTCTGATAAGTTAGGCCACTTATATTTACCTCCTCTTCCACCAGGTAATTGACAAAATTCAGTAGATTCATTCTTAGTATCAATGGAAATTTTATCTAACAATAAATTAGATAGATTACTTCTTAAAAATTCACATCCAACTATATTATTATCAAAACTTATATTATGACCAATAATATATTTTGCTTTAGATAAATCATTAATAAAAAAAGATAAAACCTCTTTTAAAGATAGACCTTCGTCAAGGGCTCTTTTTGTAGAAATTCCATGTATTTTCTCAGCATTATATGGAATAGTAAAGCCTTCTGGTTTAATGATATAATTCTTAACCTCTATTAAACCTCCTTTAATATCATGAATTTGCCAAGCTAATTGCACCAATCTTGGCCAATTATCAAAATCAGTTAATGGAGCTTTCCAATTTAAAGGGAGACCAGTAGTTTCTGTGTCAAATACTAAATACATTCTGTAAATTTAGAGAAAAGTGAAAGTTGAGCTTTTGAAAAAAAGCTTTACTTTCAAAGAAGTTAATAACTTTCGTATACTATAGGAAACCTACACTTTTCATCCATTCATCATTATAGATTTTTGCTATATATCTAGAGCCATGATCATGAAGTAAAACTACCACAACATCTTCCTGAGATAATTTTTCTTTTAACTGTGTCAAACCTGCTATTGCACTTCCACATGAATATCCACAAAAAAGCCCTTCTTCTTTAGCAAGTCTTCTTGTAAATAGAGCGCCATCCTTATCAGTAACTTTTTCAAAGTGATCTATTAAATTAAAATCAACATTCTTAGGAAGAATATCCTCACCAATACCTTCAGTTATATATGAGTAAATCTCATTCTCATCAAAAACACCAGTCTCATGATATTTCTTAAAAACAGATCCATATGTGTCTACTCCCCATATTTTAATATCTGGATTTTTTTCTTTCAGATATTTACCTACACCTGAAATAGTACCTCCGGTACCTACACCAACAATAAAATGTGTAATTTTTCCATCAGTTTGCTGCCATATCTCTGGCCCAGTTGTTTCATAATGTGCTAGTCTATTAGATAAGTTAGAATATTGATCTGGATAGTATGAATTTTCAATTTCCTCATGTAGTCTTTTAGCAACAGAGTAGTAAGATTTAGGATCATCAGGAGAAACATTTGTTGGGCATATATAAACAGTGGCACCCATAGCTTTTAAAACATCAACTTTCTCTTTAGATTGTTTATCTGACATTGTACATATTAACTTATATCCTTTTTCAATACAAGCTAAGGCAAGTCCCATACCAGTATTTCCAGAAGTTGCTTCAATGATTGTACCTCCCTTACTAATTAATCCCTTTATCTCAGCATCTTCAATCATTTTTAGAGCAATTCTATCTTTTGTCGAATGGCCAGGGTTAAAACTCTCAACCTTTGCTAAGATAAGTGCCTTAGATTCTATAACACTATTTAACTTTACTAGAGGGGTATTTCCTATCGTCTCAATAATACTATTGTAATATTCCATAATATTCTATTGTGAAGCAAATTTAAAACAACTATTCAAATCTTATTGATTTAACAGGAGATATTTTTGTGATAATAATAGACGGAACAATTAAAATCAAATAGCAAATAACAATTGTTCCAATATTAATTAAAAGTATCGACAAAACATCAAGATTAATAGGAACAGAATTCATAAAATAAATAGACTCATCCAAAGAGATTATATTAAAGTTTTTTTGAATAAATGCAAAACTAAGCGCAAAACTATTACCCCAGAATAATCCATTCAAAATAAGATACATAGAATTATATAAAAATATCTGTCTAATATCCCAATTACTAGCACCAATAGCCTTAAGAATACCTATGAATTTACTTTTCTCAAGTATAATAATTAATAAAGATGTAATCATATTTACAGAACCTACAATTAGCATAAGTATAATAATAATTACAACATTAAAATCTTGTAGAGCAAGCCAATCAAATATCTGAGGATTCGTCTCTTTAATGCTTTGAGCTTTTAAATCATAATCAATTGCTTCATCTATAACTTTAGTATATTCATTAACCCTATCAAAGTTATTAATTGAAATTTCATAACCCCCAAGCTGTTGATTATTCCAATTATTAAGACTTTGTATATGTTTAATATCACCAATAATCATTATATCATCAAAATCAGACAATCCAGTTTTATAAACACCAGAGATTATAAACTTACGTACTCTAGAAGGTTGTTGAATAAAATACATTATTAGATTATCGCCAGTTTTTAAACCAATTTTTTTACTGATACTCTCAGAGACTAATATATTATCTGAAATTTCTCCTAACGAATCATTTACTGAAAATACCTTTCCAGAAATAAGATTCTTATCAAAAAAATCCCAGTTAAAATCATCACTAACTCCTTTTAATACTACACCTAAAATCTCATTATCATTCTTCACAATTCCAGCTTTAGTAGAGAAAACCTGAATATTTTTTACAAAATCATTTGACTGAATACTTGAATACATTTCAGAATCAAAATTGATTGGATCATTTTCATAAGATTGGTTGTTATTAAATTTTGATATTTTTATATGAGAACCAAAACCAATAACTTTATCACTAATCTCATTTTTAAAACCTGACAATACGATTACTGATAGAAGCATTATAGAAACAGAAAGAGCAATTGCTAAAATTGCTATACTAATAATAGGGCGAGTGTAATTATTATTGTTTTCTTTTGTACTATATAATCGCTTTGCAATAAAAAAAGAAGTATTCATAGTGGCTAAAATAAAACAAAATATTATCATATTAATGATACTCTCTAGTTTTGGGGTAAATGCCCAACAACTAATTTTAGGATCTGAAAGAATAGATAATCTAATACAACATATATCAGAAAAAAACATAGCCATTATTGGAAATCAAACGTCAATGATTAAGAACACTCATCTTGTTGACACACTAATCTCTCTTAAACAATCAATAAAAATAGTCTTCTCTCCAGAACATGGGTTTCGAGGAATAGAAGATGCAGGAACACATATTAATAATGAATATGATAAGAAAACAGGCATTCCAATAATATCACTATATGGGGGAAATAAAAAACCCAGTAATAATCAACTTAAAAATATTGACATAATTATTTTTGACATTCAAGATGTTGGAGCAAGATTTTATACATATATCTCTACTCTACACTATGTTATGGAAGCGGCTGGAGAAAACAATATTCCATTAATCATTCTAGATCGTCCAAATCCAAATGGACATTATATAGATGGTCCAATACTAGAAAAAAAGTATCAATCCTTTGTAGGAATGCATGCCATCCCTATAGTACATGGGATGACCATTGGAGAATATGCAAAAATGATAATTGGTGAAAAATGGATAGAAAAGCCATGTGAATTAACTATTATAAAAATGATCAATTATAATAGACAAAAAATATATAATCTACCAATTAAACCATCACCAAATCTACCCAATAAAAGAGCAATAAATCTATATCCATCACTATGTCTATTTGAAGGAACAACAGTAAGTATTGGTAGAGGAACCAACTTTCCTTTTCAACATTATGGCGCTCCTTTCTTAAAAAGTGATTATTCATTTACCCCAAAAAGCGGCCCTGGAAGCAAATACCCTAAACATGAAAATAAAATATGTTATGGAAGTAATCTAAAGTATCAGAAAAATATATTAAACAGCATAAACCTAGAATGGTTAATTAACTGTTACAACAAATGTCCTAACAAAGAACAGTTTTTTACAAGTTTCTTCGACAAACTTGCTGGAACAGATAAGTTAAGAATTCAAATATCATCTGGGAAAAGTAGCGAGCAAATTATAAAAACCTGGAATAAAGGATTAAATAATTTTAATAATATTAGAAGAAAATATCTACTATATAATTAGAATCTACTTTAGATCTAAATCTCTTTTTAAAGCTTCAATAATATTATAAACAGCCGGACATATCTCTACATTTTTCTGAGTTATATTTAGTAATTGATGCTGTTTAATCCTATCAGTATGCGGATATTCTCGACATGCCTTTGGCCTAACATCATATATAGAACAAGAATTATCATCTAATAAAAAAGTGCATGGAACTGACTTCAAAACATAATCATAATCTTCATCAACCTTTAAATACTTTTGAGTAAAAATAGAAGGCTTTATCTTTAAATGCTTAGAAATTCTAGCAATATCCTTATCAGTAAATAAAGGACCTGTAGTAGTACAACAATTTGCACATTCTAAACAATCAATACATGCAAATTCCTTATTATGAAGAGTATGTATTGAATTATCTAATTTTTTTGAATTAATATTTTTTAGACGTCTAAAAAACTTGGAGTTTTCTTTTCTTTTTAAGCTAGAATGTAATTTTAAATTTACTAAGTCCATTAAATACTACGGCCTGGATAAATCTTTAAAGCTTCATCTAAACATTTAATTGCTTTTTTTAGAGATCCTTGATTTAAAACATAGGCAATTCTTACTTGATTGAGTCCCTGACCTTTAGTATAATAAAATCCAGCAGCAGGTGCAACCATTAATGTTTCCCCATTATATTCAAATTCTTCAAGCAACCATTGTGCGAATTTATCTGCATCATCAACTGGTAACTGGGCTATAACATAAAAAGCTCCCTTCGGTTTAGGACAAACAACACCCTCTATTTTGTTTAGACCCTCTACAAGCACATCTCTTCTAGCAACATACTCATTTATTACATCATCAAAATAAGATTTAGGCGTTAATAAAGCTGCCTCTCCTGCTACCTGACCAAATGTAGGAGGAGAAAGTCTAGCTTGCGCAAATTTTAAAGCTGTTTGAATTATTTCTTTATTCTTAGACACTATACAACCTACTCTTATTCCGCACATACTATAACGTTTCGATGTTGAATCAATAACTACAGCATGTTTATCTAATCCATCTACACTTAAAACAGAAAGATGTGTGTTGCCGTCATATACAAATTCTCTATATACTTCATCAGCAAAGAGAAATAAATCATGCTTAACAACAATATCTCGTAATATTTCTAATTCATCCTTAGAATACAGATAACCTGTTGGATTTCCAGGGTTACAAATTAAAATTGCTTTAGTCTTAGGATTTATTAGTTTAACAAACTCTTCAATTGGTGGCAATGCAAATCCATCACTAATTGATGTTGAAACTGGTTTTACTGAAATCCCAGAAGATATTGAAAACCCATTATAATTTGCATAAAATGGTTCTGGGATAATAACTTCATCACCAGCATCTAAACAACTATTTAATGCAAAAAGTAAAGCTTCTGAACCTCCAGTTGTAATCATTAAGTCATTATGAGTAATATTAATATCTAAAGATTGATAGTATGATGCTAAGCCTCTTCGATAACTTTCAAAACCAGCAGAATGACTATATTCAACAACATTTTTATCAAAATTTTTAACTGCATCTAAAGCTACTTCTGGTGTTTTGATATCTGGCTGACCAATATTAAGATGATATATTTTTTTTCCTTTTTTCTTTGCATCCTCTGCAAAAGGAACCAATTTTCTAATTGGTGATTGAGGCATATTTAAGCCCTTTTTGGATATCTCTGGCATAATAATTTATTTAAAAAAAACACCTCCTATAATAAAGAGGAGGTGCAAATATCTTAATATTTATTTGAAATCTATTTTTTTTCTAATGGAGAACCATCATTTTTCTTAATCGGCATAGCTCCTTCATCTTTTTGTGGAGGCTTTACTTCTCCTTTAATAGTCAATATTACTGGTCTTTTACCTGCATTAGTAGTTAAAGTAATCGTCTTAGTAAACTTACCAACCCTATTAGTTGCATATTTAACACCTATTACACCTTTTTCCCCTGGAGCCCATGTTGATGAACCATCTTCTTTTCTCCATGAAGGAACAGTACATCCACAACTCCCTTTTGCATTTTTAATCTTAAGTGGATCTGAACCGGTATTTGTAAAAATAAATTCACGCTTACCATCAGAGTTATGTTCAATAGTTCCATAATCAACTACCTTTGATTCAAATTCAATCACTGCATTAATTATATTCTCCTGTGGAACTTCAGCACTAACAGGTTTAACCTTATTAGGATTGTTTTGGGCATTCGTTATCACAAAAGATGTAACCAATACAAGAGATAAAAATATTTTTTTCATATACGTTTTGTAAATTTAATTTTTTACTGATATGTTAACGCCAAATTTACTAAATTATTTCCTTTAAACAAATAAATTATTTAGAACGATAGATTTTGTAAATTTGACCTTTTACTAAAGAAAAATATTAATGTCTATACCTAAAATATACCTTGCAAGCAAAATTGAAGAAAAATGGTATAACCACTGGTTAGAAAAAGGATATTTTCATTCAGAACCTGACAATCGAACACCATATACAATTGTAATACCCCCTCCTAATATTACTGGGGTTCTTCATATGGGTCATATGCTTAATAACACCCTACAGGATGTTATGATTAGAAAAGCAAGAATGCAAGGGTTTAATGCATGCTGGGTTCCAGGAACTGATCATGCTTCGATAGCGACAGAAGCTAAAGTTTTAAAGAAATTAGCTGATGATGGAATCAGTAAAGATAATATTAGTAGAGAAGAATTTATGGAACATGCATATGCATGGAAAGAAAAACATGGTGGGATAATACTTGAACAACTAAAAAAATTAGGAGCATCATGTGACTGGGAAAGAACAAAATTCACAATGGATAATAGCATGAATGAATCTGTAATTAAAGTTTTTATAGATTTATTTAATAAAGG
>Ga0114993_10004454_pt1 | contig 13918 bp, 13 predicted proteins | sample ArcticOcean_MG_C_FD_87042 | JGI IMG/M metagenome (GOLD analysis project Ga0114993, IMG submission 87042) | Marine microbial communities from western Arctic Ocean - ArcticOcean_MG_CB2_150 | ecosystem: Environmental > Aquatic > Marine > Oceanic | place: Arctic Ocean: Canada Basin | collected...
TACCTTTGACTGCAGGTAAGTCTGAGCGAAGCCGACACCCCGCAACCATCCGGGAGATAGCCGCTTGAAACTCGGAAGCTCCGTCGAGATCGCAGAGGGGGTCCACCAGATCTGGGCGGTCGGCGCTCGGGTCACTGTGATCGCCGAAGGCGACGACGTGGTGCTGGTGGACACCGGATCCAGAGGCAGCTTGGGCCCCATCATTTCCGGGCTCGACTCTCTCGGCATCGCCCCCGAGCGCGTCGGCCTGATCGTCCTCACCCACTACCATCCAGACCACTCCGGAGGGCTTTCCGGCCTGGCTCCGGCAACCTCCGCCAAAATCGCGGCTCACCGCTCGGAAGCAGATGTACTTTCCGGAGTCGCAAGCGCACCCAGCCCTTTTCGCAACGGCCTCGTTGGCAAAATCGCGGGTCCGGTAATCAACCGTTTCTATGGTGATGCCGTAGAGATAGACCTGCTCCTCGAAGATGGAGACCGCCTCCCCGGCCCTATCGACATCGACGTGATCCACACGCCCGGACACACCCCCGGCAGCATATGCCTCTACCTCCCAAAGTTGCGGCTACTAATGGTCGGTGACGCGCTCCAGTACAGGTGTCACAGACTGGGCCCCGCGGCACGGGCTTCCAGTCAGGACAGACCACAAGCAATAGAGTCGCTAAAAAAGCTGCTGGATTTCGAAGTCGAGACCATGTGTTTTGGCCATTACGACCCCCTGCGCGGCGACGTAGCAGGATCCTTACGAAAGGTCATCGCAAAGCATTAGGCGGACAAAGTGGCTGCGCAGAGGGGCATGGCCCCGTTGCCGGGAATGGTGGTGCCAGTCGTGGGCCTACATCAATCTCAAGTCTCATTGCGGCGTGCAGAGGGGCATAGCCCCTTCGCCGGGAATAGTGGTAGCCAGTCGTGGGCCGACATCGATCTCAAGTCTCATTGGGGTGTGCAGAGGGGCGCAGCCCCTTTGCCGGGAGTATGAGGGTGTCCCTCACATATAAACCCAACTTTTGTATTGGGGAAGGGAGGGGGTAGGACAGGCCATCCAGGGGGACAACACTGAGGTGCGCATAGTCCGAGCCTACCCCGTGCACTGGTACAACCGTACCTGTGAGCTCGAATCAACCGCGACTACCATAATTCTCACCAAACCAAGATGGTGTTGTAGATTAGCACCGGTGGCACAAGGCTGACACGGGGTTCGGAAGATTTCCCCAATATAGAAGGCCACCCAGGGTCGGTGGCCGTGCCGAAGCACACTCTTCTATCTCAAAATAGTCGTTAGGTCGGCTGACGCCAGTGATCGTACTGCAAATACGACTTAACCCCCACGGTCAACGTGATCACCACAACGGCAACAGCGCCAAAGATCGATTGATGCACCAGGCCGCCCGCGATAACTGTCACCAGGAAAAACGCGACACCGGCCCGTGCCATGTCCTTCGTTCGCACCGCATATGCCGCACCAAATGGCACGGCAATCACAGCGCCGAGCGGTAGAAATCCTATCGCCGCCCCTACTCCAACCATCATCCCGGTACCGCCCTTGAACCCCCAGAACAACGGGAAGAAGTGGCCCGCCAATACGGCGCCCGCGCCAAGCAGCCCGGCCCAATTGGATAGGTCTTCTAGGAAGTAGAGTGGCACCGTAGCTGCCGCCCCCTTTGCCAGATCAAGCACGAACACCGCGACTGCGGACTTTTTGCCAACCTGCCGATAGACGTTGGCTGTGCCGGGGTTTCCGGATCCCGCTTTGCGAATATCCACGCCGGACAACCGTGAAACGACATCCCCTATGGACACAGAGCCCAACAGATAGGCTCCGATCGCCCACACTACATAAAACCACGGCTCGTTCATACTTGGTTTCCTTTGTTTTTATGTTGTACGAGAACAACAACCGAGGCGACGGCGACACCACCAGCGTGACTAATGCTCAGATCGATATCGACAACGTCGCTAGCGTCATAATCAGGGCGAAGCGCTATCTGTGTGGCCTTCCACTCGGCTCATGTCGTATCTCCAGGACATGCCAGTCGCCCAGAGGCAACTCCAAAGCCTTAAACGCCGCCTCCTTCGCCGCAAACACCCCAGCCAGGCTTTCGCTATTCGCCCCTGCAACCTCCGTCGGAGAAAATAGCCGAGTGCGCATTGCCTCACCACCGCGCTCCAAAGAGCGCCTAAAGTCCTCAACGACAACTATGTCGATGCCGGTCCTAACTCCATAGTTATCCCGAAGCTCGCCATCGATCATTCCGCACCACTCCCGATAATAGCAAAGCAGCCCGCAATCCTACCCTACGATTCCCAGCGCCTTTGCGATCAATTCGTACGACCTGATCCGCGCTGCAATAGCGTAGCAGTTGGACACGATGCCCACCTCGTCAGCGCCATACTCCTCGGCCACCTCTAGCAGTCTGTCTCGCACCTGAGCCGGATCGCCATCAATATATCCGCTCTTCAGAGACTCCAATTGCCGACGCTCATCATCGTTGACGGGATATTCCGCAGCCGCCTCAGGTGAAATCAGGCCTCGACGTGGCGGTTGGCCTGGTCGTACGCCCAGCTTATTGATATTGCGGCTCCCGCCCAGGAATATAGCCTCTTCCTCCGTCGGCGCACATATCACCTGAACAGCAACGCTGAGCCTGGGCGCATCCAGGTACGAAGACGGCCTGAATTCCTTGCGATACAGGTCCGCTACGATGGGCCCATGAGGCACGTTCCCGAAGAAATCTGCGAACGCAAACGGCAGCCCCAGAACCCCGGCAAGCCGTGCGCTGAAATCGCTGGAACCTAGGAGCCACACCTCTGGCGTCGTCTCTGGGACCGGGCCAGCAAAGGCCTTGACGCCTAGAAAAGGATGGCCTGCCTTGAACTCCCCGTCCAGGAAACCCAGCAGATCCATTACCTGCGGAGCGTACGTGTCGATATTAGCCCGTGGCCTGGGATACACCAGAGCAGCGGCCGTGACCTGGTCGCTCCCCGGAGCACGCCCAATGCCAAGATCGATCCGCCCGGGGTAAAACGCGTCCAGCACACGGAACTGCTCAGCCACCTTCAACGAGGAGTAGTGGGACAACATGACACCGCCACTGCCAACCCTGATACTGGTGGTCCCTGCAGCAATCTGCCCGATGAGTAACTCAGGGCTCGTCCCGGCCCACGAACCGGCGTTATGGTGCTCCGCCACCCAATAGCGGGAGTAGCCCGCAGCCTCAGCAGCCTGGGCCAGCTTCACCGACTCAGAAAGCGCGTCCGTGGCGGTGCCCCCCTCCCGCAAAGGAGACTGGTCAACCACCCCAAATGTCAGCGTTCCAGCCACAAGCCATCTCCTATCCAGATTCCCGCACCAAGGTACGAGGTTAGCAGCCCCAGTTCAAGCGCTCACCACAAGCACGTCCCGTCTAACTGACAAGCAGCTCAATCTCACCCAACTCCAGCACCCTGGCGAGTATGCACCAACCAAGCAAGTCCATCTACAGGGAATCACCACCTAGCCCTCACCAAACGCTCACTCATACATCGCGAACGCGAAATGGAACAACCCTTCGCTCAAGCCCACCGGGACGGGGTGTGCAGAGGGGCTGAGCCCCTCTGCCGGGAGTATGAGGGTGTCCCTCATACAAAATATCTATTTTTTCTTTATCTTTTGGGTGGGGAGGGGCAAGGAAAGACAGTTTGCGATAACCCACTAACCTGCCTCAACGACTCCCATCGATCCCACCTTGACCTAACAGCAACCCGCAGTATAGTCTGCCGTAGCCGCACCACACACCATCCCCACCTCAGCCGCCCCACGGAAGGACAGACATGAGCACAATGACAGCCGCACTATACGACGGTGCCGGATCCATGAAAATCACACAGATTTCAACGCCAGTCGCCGGACCCGGCGAGGTGCTGGTCAGCGTCCGAGCCGTCGGCATCTGCGGCTCCGACCTGCTCATGAACGCCGGCCGCACGGAAGCCGACACCATGTCAGCCGGCCACGAAGTTGCCGGAGAAATCGTCGCCGTCGGCGATGGCGTCGACCGCGCAGCAGTAGGCCAGCGAGTCGCCATAGACACAATCGGGCTCGGACGTGCCTGCCAACAGTGCTGGTACTGCCGCACCGGCCAGTACCGCTCCTGCACGGACCGGACACCCGAAAGCGGCGGAGCTTTCGCCCAATACATGACACGGCTGGCCGACGGGTGTTTCCCCTTCCCCGAAAATCTATCCTGGCACGAGGGCGCACTCGTAGAGCCGCTGGCGGTCTCGATCCACGGCATGAGACGCGGCGACCTAAAGTCGGGGGAGACAGTGGCAATCCTGGGCGCAGGCAACATCGGCCTCACCGCCGTCGCGGCCGCCCGGGCAATGGGTGCAGGCCGCATCCTGGTCACTGCCCGCCACCCTCACCAAGCAGATATGGCCCGAAAACTCGGCGCCGACGTCGCGGTCACGCCAGAGGGCGACGCACTTCAAGATGCAATCATGGAGGTAACCGAGGGCCGAGGAGCCGATCTCACGCTTGAGACCGTGGGTGGACAGACGAACGCCACCCTACAGCAGGCGATCAGTGTGACACGCGTACAGGGCAGAATCGCGGTCCTTGGTGGCTTCCACGCCCCAATCACCCTCGACTGGCTTCCGCCACTGTTGAAGGAGCAGTCCTTCATTTTCTCGTCGTGCTACAGCGTCATGGACGGACGGCACGACTTCGAGCTCGCCATCGAAATGATGGCGTCCGGCAGAGTAGATCTCCGCCAGATGGTCACCCACGAACTGCCGCTCGTGGACATCCAACGCGGCTTCGACATCGCCTACGACAAGACTGTCGGCTCCATCAAGGTCCAAATCCACAGCTAGGCTGGGCACACGTCCAGCCACCGGGCACCGCCTACTCGGCCGGTACGCCGCTCTCGGCACGCTTCGCGGTAAACGAGCCGCTGCCACGCGAGCCGAACTCGACGCTACCTGTAATGGCGTCGCCATCCACTGAGCCGCTGAAATTCAGCGACATCTTGCCCATTGGACCCTCCATTTCGACCCGCCAGGACAGGGCCGCACCCTCGATACTGCCCCCAGAGAACTCCTGCGCGCCCTGCGGTCCGGACCACGTCCCCTTCAGGGCTGCCCCCTGCACCGCTAGCTCCAAGGTGCCCTCACGAGTACCCCTCGGCGACTCCATCGTGACCAGCCACGTGCCGTCCGCAACATTGCCATTGCTCGTAGCGTCCGCCACCTTGGGCTGATCTCCGAACACCACATCGCCATCCTCACCCACACCATCCGTCGCGTAAGAGTAGAGTCTGGCATACAGGCCGTCTAGCGCCATCAGCTCATCATGGCTGCCCCGCTCGGCGATGCGGTTATCGTCCACCACCAGGATCATGTCCGCGTTGCGAACCGTGGACAATCTGTGAGCGATAACCACGGCAGTACGGTCACTGAGCAACTCGCTCAGCGCGCGCTGGATGAGCATCTCCGTATATGTATCAATGTTGGCCGTGGCCTCGTCCAGAAGCAGTACCCGTGGATTGGCCACCAGTGCCCGAGCAAAACTTATTAGCTGGCGCTGTCCGACACTCAGGTTGCTACCGCGCTCCTGCAATGGGCTGTCATAGCCCCCCGCAAGACCACTGATGAAATCGTGCGCACCCACAGCACGTGCCGCCGACTCCACCTCTTCGTCCGTCGCCCCCGTGCGGTTGTATCGGATGTTCTCGCTAATCGTGCCCGAGAACAGGTATGGCTCCTGGGGCACGACACTTATTTGACGCGCCAAAGAATCCAGATCGACATCTCGGATATCATGCCCGTCAACCGTGATTCGCCCCTCGGTAGCGTCATACAAACGCATCATCAGCGACACGATCGTCGTTTTTCCTGCACCCGTCGGTCCCACCAACGCAACTGTAGTTCCCGCCACCGCGTGGATGTTCACATCGTGAAGAACAGGCTCGTCGGCGTTGTAGTGGAACCCTACGCCCTCGAACCGTACCTCACCATCCACCCGGTCCAGAACTACGGCACCCTCCATCTCGACGACATCCGGCTCCACATCTAGTATCTCGAATATTCTCGCGCCGGAGGCCATGGCCCGTTGCAACGAGCCAAACTGCATCGTCAGGTTCATTACAGGCTCAAAAAAGCGCTGGATGTAGAGCGCAAACGCCACCAGCAGGCCCACCTCAATGACCTCGTCCAGCACCATCGAGCCGCCAAAGAAAATCACCATCGCCAGGCCGAGGGCCGATAGCACCTCGACCGCCGGAAACAGCGCTGCCGTGAACTTGGTAGCTTGAAGGTTCGCGCCCAGGTGCTCGGCATTGGCCCGGCCAAAGCTCTTGACGTTCGCGTCCTCGCGGTTGAGACTCTGGACCACCCGCACCCCCGAGATGTTCTCCTGCAGGCCGGAGTTGACGACGGCGATGGCCTTTCGTACGCGCATAAACGAACGCCGAGCATAGCCCTGCCACATCATCAACATCAGGAAGAGCAATGGGATAACCGACAGCGTGATCAGGCCTAGCTTGAAGTTCAATATCAACATCGCCACGACAATCCCGCTTATGCTCAACACATCGCCCAGCGTGACTAGCACCACGGACAGGAACTCCTGTAGCTGCTGAACGTCGTTCTGCACCCGGGACATCACACGCCCGACCTCGTTACGATCATAGAAGCTCATCGACAGCCGTTGCAGGTGCGTGAACATGTCCATGCGCAGCTTGTACAACACTCTCTGACCAACGAAGGCCATTGTCCGTTGGTTGACGTACTGACTACCATACTGGACCAGCGCCACGACTATGAAAATCGGCACGATCCAGTTGAGTCCCGAGAGATTGTCGCCGTGGATGAAATCGTCGATGATTAGCTTCACGATCAATGGCATAACCACTATCGTGCCCGTGTACATGAACATCGCAGCAATCGTGATTGATAGGCGTTTCCAGTGAGGCCGCATATAGGCCATTAGCCTGACCACAACCTCGTGATCGTATAGCTCGCCTCCCTCCTCTTGCTCTTGATCGAGCCCCATGCGACCGCCCATGCCTCGACCGCCGCCGCCACGCATCCATCCCCCACCACCGCCGCCACCGCCGAACCCTCCGTGCATCATTAGGCGTCACCGCCGGCAGTCACAGCGCCCTCTTCCTGAGGCCGCAGCTGCAGGTCGTATATCTTCCTGTAGAAGCCGTCATGATCGTAGAGGTCCTGGTGGCTACCCCTTTCGACGATCTCGCCGCCTTCGAGAACCAATACCAGATCTGCGCTCTTGACCGTCGACAGGCGGTGAGCGATCACGAAGGTGGTCCTGCCCTTGATGACCTCCCTCAGCGCCTCCTGAATCCTGTGCTCGGTGCCCATATCCACACTCGAAGTGGAGTCGTCGAGAATGAGTATCGGCGGGTCCAGCAGAATCGTGCGCGCGATCGATAGCCGCTGGCGCTGGCCGCCCGACAGCGTGATCCCCCGCTCGCCTACCCAGGTGTTGTAACCATCCGGCAGCCCCGTAATGTACTCATGTAGCTGCGCGATCTTGGCCGCCCTTACAACATCCTCCGTCTCCACCTCGTCGAGCCCGTAGGCGATGTTGTCCCGTATAGTAGCCGCAAACACAAAAACATCCTGCAACACTATGCCGACGTTCTTACGAAGCGATGGCAGCGTAACCTCGCGAACATCGGTGCCGTCGATGGTGATGCTGCCGGCTGACACGTCGTAGAAGCGAGGTATCACATGCGCCAGGGTGCTCTTTCCGGAACCAGGACCGCCTAAAAGCGCGATCATCTGACCAGGCTCAGCCTCAAATTCGATCCCGCGAACCGCCGTCTCGGCCGAGTCGTAGCTCACCGACACGTCATTGAACTTCACATGTCCACTTACCCTGGGCAATGGCGTGGCGTCCGGCCGTTCCTGTACCGGCGATTCCGCGTCCAGAACCTCGAAGATGCGCTGCCCGGCGGAGCTGGCACGAGAGAACGTGTTGACCATCCAGCCACTCATTCGTACCGGCATACCCAGCAGGCCCATGTACATAATGAACGAAGCCATCTCGCCAGTGGACAACCGACCCGCTATCACCTCGCGTCCGCCAACCCAGAGTATCGCCCCGGTCGCCACAGTAAATATGAACGTCATCAGCGAACCCTGGGACGCGAACAGCCGGGTCGCCTTATAGGTCAGGTCCGCGACCAAACCGGCTCGCCGCTCGAACTTCTCCACCTCGAAATCGCGTGCACCGAAGGCCTTGACGACCCGGATACCTGCCAGATTCTCCTGGAGCACCGTGGTCAAATTTCCAGTCTCCGCCTGTACCTTCATCCAGGTCGGACGCAGCGTGGTAGACATCATGATCGCCCGCCACATCACAATAGGAACGAACGCCATGCTGACAATAGCGAGCCGCCAGTTCGTCAAAAACATCACAGTACCGATCAGCGCCACCATGATGAAGACAGACAGGCCACGTATCAGCCCCATACTCACGAACATCCGCACGGCCTCGACATCCGCCGTCGCCTTCGACATAAGATTCCCGGTCTGCTGCTGATCATGAAACCCGAAGCTGAGCTTTTGCAGCTTCTTAAAGAAGTCGTTTCTCAGGTCAAAAGCAGCCCTCTGGGAAAGGGCCTCAGACAAATAGCGCTGGCCATACGAAAAGACCCCCCTGAGCACGCTGAAAGCCATTATCACGCCGGCCAGGATGAGCAACTTGCTCTGCAGCCCGGAGGCCAGGGCCTCGTCGATGGCGTCCCCAAGCATCCTAGGAATCACCATCGCCGACACGCTGGACAACGTCATCGTCAGGTACGCGCCAATGAGGTACCAGCGGTGTCCAAGGGCATAACCAGCCAGTCGAAGCAAAACTCTCATGTTGGGACCTTTCGGGTATCTGGGGGCTTGGGGTCGGGGATTAAGGGCTTGAGTGCGGCTCCAGAAACAACCCCTTTACGCTAGACCTTGCTCTCCGTCTCTTCCAATGCGCCGTAACCGTCTCTACCTACCGCGTCCGAGAGAATCTCAATCGCCGGAACCACTATCTCAAGCTCTTCGAGCGAGAGCACATCGGCCAGAGATTGGAGCCTCAAGCGTCCAAGTCGCCAAAATCGTTCGACGGCCTCTGTGCCGGCAGCAGTCAGTTGACACGCCACGACCCTACGGTCAGAGGCGTCCTCCACGCGCTCCACCAGACCCTTTGCCAGCAGACGGTCGATCATGCTGGTCGCCGAAGGCATCCCCCTCCCTAAATAGGTCGAGATATCACCCATGCGACGGGGCCCACGGCCCAGGAGGAACAGCGTCTTCGCCTGAGGCATCGTCAACTCCACGCCAGACCAGGCAGCAGGCGGTCGAGAACGCATACGCACCTGCATGCGCTCCATGTTCTCGATAAGCCGCTCGACAAGTCCTATCCGAAAATCGTCCATATCACTCAAACCCTTCGTGTTGATCGAACTATCCTGCCACAACGAAATATTCTTGTCAAACGACACAGAATGCGAAGTGCCAAACCCGCCCAACAGCCCCGACACCGCGTGCAACCAAGGGTTCCATCTGAACTTGGCCACACACACTAGCGCCGGGGTTACTGTCCCGCCTCCTCTCCCAGTGGGAGAGGATTGAGGTGAGGGTGAAAACCAACCTTCGCCACCCACCATCGACAACACACGTCCCAGCCAGGCGTACTCTCAGCCCCTCGAAAAGCGTCCCCACTTCCGGCAATATCCCCGCTAACCGTCAACCCGGCTGCCAGGAGGCCGCCTCTTTCGTATCAACAAAACGCCAAAGGCCAACGTGAGCAACATCAACGCCCACTGAGTTGCGCTAAGGATGGCGGTTGGAAGCTGCGGTATGCCAGAGCCGACCCTGACCTCAATGGCATCAACAGCGAACCCGCCATCAGCATCAATAACGACGACGGTCAATGGGAACGTACCGTCCCCAGCGTAGGCGTGCGACCCAGATACCGTATCGTTGGTCTGGTCCACGGTGCCCGTGTCGCTGTGCCCGTCTCCCCACACAATCAAGGCCGAGTGCGTATCGAGAACGCCCACGTCCGTAAATGTCGTCGGCGTGAGCACAAAGGTCGCGCCGACGGCCACACTCTGTTTCACCCCAGCATCCGCCACCGGGTCCACGTTCGTCACATTTGCTAGAAGGGTATCTGAGTCTGAGACGTTGCTGCCGTCGGTGACGGTAATAGTCACGGTGAACGGACCACCATCGTCGTCCACGTAGACGTGGGAACCGGATACCGTTCCGGAGCCTCCTGACTCGACGACCGTACCCGCCTCGACAGTCCCATCGCCCCAGTCGACCACGGCTGCATGCGTATCAGGGGCGTTCGAGTCCGTGAAAGTAGCGAGGGTACCGGAAAACGTCGAGGCTTCGTCGATGGTGATGTCCGATTCTGCCACGACCGCAGGGGCAAGATTGGTCACCACAAAGGTGGACTGTGCGCCTGTAAGCTCGTTTCCGGCGGCATCGCTCCCCGTAACAGTCAGAGTGTGCAAACCCGACGCCAGATTGGTGGCCGCGAACGTGTATGTGATGCTGTCAGATGTGGCGAGCGACGGAAGTATGTCGATAACGCTACTGTCGGGCTTGGTCAACGTGGCGGCGGTCACCGTCACCGTCTTGAACGAATCACCTGGATACTCGTCGTCATCGAAGATGAAATTCACCACCGGCGAACCCGTCGACACATTGGCGCCGTCGGCGGGGTCGAAAGTCATCGTCGGAGCCGTCTTATCGATCTCGAAGGTGTCATTCGTGTACTGGTAGCTGACCAGGACAGTGTCCGTGTCCTCCACATCGGAGGTAACCGCAATCGTCCGGGCGCTCGCATCTACAACGCCCAGAGTGACGCCAGCGGTGCTGCCGTTGATCGATACCGTCACGTCGAACAGGTCGCCGAGCTGGGAAAAGCCAATCGGGCCGTTGGCGAGCGTTAGGACGTTGTTGCTAGCGTCAATGATCGGCGTTTCGTCGACGAACTGCGTCAGGTTGTTGGTAAGATTGTTGCCTAGGTCTTTGGCCTGAATGGACACACCGTAGGTCCCGGTGGTGTCGCCAGTCGCGACCACGGTTGAGGCCGAGAAGTTGTTAGGCGTCGGCTGCGTTACGCTGAGGTGACCGTTGCTCGTGGCGCTGTTGGGGCCGTGCACGGTCACTTGGGGCCAGTCGATAGCCATTTTCTAGTCTGTGCCCAAAGTCACCGACACCACGTCGCCCAGAACAGCCAAGCTCTTGTTGATGGCGACGTTCGAGATCACCGGCTTGATCCCATCTGTCGCAGTAACCTGAGAGTTAGTAGCGACATCGTTGCCCGCGAGGTCCGAGACATTGCTAACGGTGATCAGGGGCTTGGCATCCGAGGCCAACGCGCTCACGGTCAGGATCACTTTGTTCTTGTCATTGGGATCTTGTACAGCGGTCGAAACCGTGGCGCCCGCCACCGCGAAATCGGAGACATCCACGCTACTCGCATCCAGGCCAGACACATCGCTAAAGCTAACGACCACAGTCGTGTTAGCGCTCCCGGTACCTGCTGAGGACAACACGGGCTTGGTTTTATCGATGGTCACGTTGGCGCTGGTCCCCGACACAGTCTGCGTGTTCCCAGCCTGGTCCGTGGCAGTCATTTCCAGGCTGAACTCCGTGCTATCAGTGACCGAAAAGCCGCCACTACCATTTGAATTTGACCAGGATGTGCCTTGTGCAAATATGGCCCGGAATCCACCGGCAATAGCCTGGTACGAGATTTTCGATGCTGACACCAGCCAGCCATTGATCTTCAGGGTTATGTCGGTAGAGAAGTTGCTAGTTGAAATCCCCGAGCCCATGTCGGTCACGTCGAATGTCACCGTCGGGCTCGCTACATTGGTAATCGTTCCATCGGCCGGGACAATATTGCTGATCGTCGGCTTTACGCCATCCACCGTCAACGCATCGCTATCTATGAGAGCACCATTGGAGTCGACGTAGCTCACCGTCACGGTGTCGCCGTCCTGCACCCATACCCCATCGTTGCCCGTCCCTGCCTTGGCTGCATCGGACGAGAGAAAAATATCACCGCGGAACAACCTCGACGTCGGCGAAGACGAGGAGTCGGTCGCCGACGATACCTTGCTAATCGTTGCCCACTCCCCTGCGGGATCGGACGTACTGAAAACCTTAGCCCGGTGGAGAGACGTGCTTTGCCCGTCCCACACGTCTTGGACATGGTAGCTAAACGAGACGGTCGTCGTGGCGTTAGCGCCCGCAATCAGCGTTAAGGTACCGGCGCTTGCGCTACTACTAACGACGAAGAACGAAGACCAACCAGGCGCACAACCCGTGTTCGACCTGGACTCCATCACCCTGCTGCGCACCGCCCGCATCCTCCGGGACAAAGGAACCTTCCTCAGCGGCCGGCCCATAGATGCCCCTCCACACCTGTTCCTCGGCGCTGCCAGCAACCCTTTCGCCCCACCCTACGACTTCAGACCAATCCGGCTGGCGAAAAAAGTCGATGCCGGCGCAGACTTCGTCCAGACCCAGTTCTGCTTCGACCTCCCCAGACTCCGCTCTTTCATGTCCCAGGTCAGGGACATGGGTCTGGACAAGCGCGTCTTCATCCTAGTGGGCGTAGGGCCGCTGCGATCGGCAAAAACAGCAGAGTAGATGCGTGCCAACGTCCCCGGGGTCAGCATCCCGGACGAAATCATATCCAGGTTGAAAAGCGCGCCAAAGGGCCAACAGCGCCGCGAAGGCAAGCGCATTTGCACCGAGATCATCCAGCAGGTGAGAGAGATCCCCGGGGTAGCCGGAGTCCACGTCATGGCGTACCGGCAATAAGAGCTCGTAGCCGAACTAATCGAGGAGGCAGGCCTCCTATCACGCCAACGAGAGCCCAGCACCCAAACCTAGATCAGGGCTTGGGGTGCGGGCATAAATCTTGGTGCAGGGGTGCTCTAGCCCCGCCCAACGAAGCGTGCGCAGCACCGACTACTTTTGTGCCTGATATGTAGTCGTGGAGACACAACCGGTTGCTGAAGAATATGAACGCAGCGTCCACCACGAAGTAGATCCCCGTCAGCGATAGCAGCCCGTTCACACCCGCCCTCACCACCACATTCGTCACGAACCAGCCGTTGCGTTCAGTATCAGCGCGAACCACCCTAATCTTGAGCAACCTCTTGCCAATCGTCTGCCCGTCCCGTGACAACAGCGCGGCCTGGGCCATCATCCCGAACACGCCCAACAGAATGAGAGCAAGTTGCAACTGCTCCGTCGCAGGCCATCTGGATTGCATTACGCTCGCAACAATCAGCGAGACCATAGTGAAAGGGAGATCGATGAGCTTGGCGATCAACCGTGACTCGCGACTAGCGAGGACCAAATCCCTCGCGGGCAGCACAACGCCACCCCCAAGGGCCATATCGCACCTCTGGCAATCGCGAGCGTCCGGGTGATTGTCGGCGTCGCACCTCGGACACTGCATCACCCTGTTCGGTTGGTTAGCCATCCACCTCAGCCTGCACCCTGCTTAGCAACCTCAATCGACTCGAATCCTGCTAGAATGCGCCGCAGCTACCCCTCGACAATTCCACGGAGGCCCGCCCATTGTCTGCACCCAGACTCAACCCTGCCGCCATCATCGGCCAGCTTCATCAAAATGGCGTAACCCACGCAGTCTGGCTCCCCGACAGCGAGACCAGTTTCATGTACGAGGAAATGGCATCCAACACTGCAATCTCTCTCGTGCCGATATGCAGAGAGGGCGAGAGCATGGCCATCGCAGCGGGACTCTGGGTTGGCGGCGAGAGGCCGGTCGTAATGGTCCAGAACACCGGATTCTTCGAGTCGGGCGACTCGATTAGGGGGCTCGCCCTAGACCTTCATATCCCAATGGTCATCATGATCGGTTACAGAGGCTGGA
>Ga0114993_10004461_pt1 | contig 13903 bp, 11 predicted proteins | sample ArcticOcean_MG_C_FD_87042 | JGI IMG/M metagenome (GOLD analysis project Ga0114993, IMG submission 87042) | Marine microbial communities from western Arctic Ocean - ArcticOcean_MG_CB2_150 | ecosystem: Environmental > Aquatic > Marine > Oceanic | place: Arctic Ocean: Canada Basin | collected...
CGCCGTCAAGGAATACGAAAATGTCGCCGACCGGCTGATGTTCGACGCCAAACCACCCGCCGGCGCGGACCGGCCCGGCGGCAACGCCCGCGCCTTTGACTGGTCGCTGCTGTCGGGAATTAATTGCAAGCTGGCGTGGACGCTGGCCGGCGGACTGACGGCGGAGAACGTCTTTGAGGCGGTAAAATTCAGCGGTGCCGGGGCGGTTGATGTCTCGTCCGGCGTCGAAGATGCACCGGGGCGGAAAAACGTCGAGAAAATCCGCGCCTTTCTTAAGGCGGCGGCGCTTTAACAACGCAATTTTTGCTAAAAAGCACTGCCTTTCCGGCCGTCTTGTGGTTTATTAGGCAGCTGTTAACCAGGGGTTATCATGAACAAGCTGAACACCTACCGTAGCGGTCCGGACGATACCGGGCATTTCGGCATTTTCGGCGGCCGTTACGTCGCCGAAACCCTGATGCCGCTGATTCTGCAAGTCGAAAAGGCCTATGACGCGGCCAAGAACGATCCCAAATTCTGGGAAGAGTTCCATTATCAGATGAAGCATTACGTGGGCCGTCCGAGCCCGCTCTATTTCGCCAAGCGGCTGACCGAACATTTCGGCGGCGCCAAGCTGTATTTCAAGCGCGACGAGCTCAACCACACCGGCGCCCATAAGATTAACAACACCATCGGCCAGATTCTTCTGGCCCGGCGCATGGGCAAGACCCGCATCATCGCCGAAACCGGCGCCGGCCAGCACGGCGTGGCGACGGCTACGGTGTGTGCGCTGTTCGGCCTGCCTTGCGTCGTCTACATGGGCAAGACCGATATCGAGCGCCAGTCCCCCAACGTCTTCCGCATGCGGCTGCTGGGCGCAGACATCGTCCCCGTCACGGCGGGCACTGGGACTCTGAAAGATGCCATGAACGAGGCGCTGCGCGACTGGGTGGCCAACGTGGAAGACACCTTTTACATCATCGGCACCGTCGCCGGGCCGCACCCCTATCCGGCCATGGTGCGGGATTTCCAGTCCGTCATCGGCAATGAAGTCCGCGAACAGTTGATGGAAGCCGAAGGACGGTCCCCGGATTCCCTGGTCGCCTGCATCGGCGGCGGGTCCAACGCCATGGGCCTGTTCCACCCGTTCCTGGACGACGAAGACATCCGCATTATCGGCGTAGAAGCCGCCGGCCACGGCATCGAGACCGGCGAGCACTGTGCGTCGCTCAACGGCGGCAAGCCGGGTGTTCTGCATGGCAACCGGACTTATCTGCTGCAGACCGAGGACGGCCAGATTCTCGACGGACATTCGATTTCCGCCGGCCTAGACTATCCCGGCATAGGCCCGGAACATTCCTGGCTGTTCGACAACGGCCGCGTCGAATACGTTTCCGTTACCGATACCGAGGCGCTCGACGCATTCCAGTTAAGCACCAAGATGGAAGGCATTATTCCGGCGCTGGAGCCGAGCCATGCGCTGGCCCATGTGGCCAAGATCGCGGGCGATCTGCCGAAGGACCATTTGATGGTGATGAACATGTGCGGACGCGGCGACAAGGACGTGTTCGCGGTGGCCCGGCACTTAGGGGTCGAGGTTATGGAATGAGCGACCCTAAAGAGTCCCGCATTAAACGCCGTTTCGAAGCTTTGAAAGAGCAGGGCCGCGGCGGCTTGGTTACCTTCCTCACCGCCGGCGATCCGAACCTGGATACGTCTCGTAAAATTTTGTTCGGTCTGCCCGATGCCGGCGCCGACCTCATCGAGATGGGCATGCCATTTTCTGACCCCATGGCCGACGGCCCGGCTATTCAGGCGGGGTCGCTGCGCGCGCTTAAAGACGGCATGACCTTGAAAAAGACGCTGGCCCTGGTCGCCGAATTCCGAAAAAAAGACAACGACACACCGGTCGTGCTGATGGGCTACTACAACCCCATCTACATCTACGGCACCAAGACTTTCGTTACGGACGCCAAGGCCGCCGGCGTGGATGGCCTGATCATCGTCGATCTGCCGCCCGAGGAGGTCGATGAATTGTGGAAACCGGCGCGCGCCGCCGGCATCGATTTTATTTTCCTGACCGCGCCCACATCCGACGACGAGCGCTTGCCGGTGATCATGAAGCGCGCGTCCGGTTTTGTCTATTACGTTTCCATCACCGGCATCACCGGTACCCGATCCGCCAATTTGGCCGACGTGGAAGCCGCCGTCGGGCGTCTGCGCAGGCATACCGACCTTCCCATCGGTGTCGGGTTCGGCATAAAGACGCCGGATCAGGCGCGGGGCATAGCGTCGGTCGCCGACGCCGCCGTAGTCGGCTCGGCCCTGGTGGATATCATTGCCGGAAACCTCGAAGACGACGGCAGCCCCGGCCCGAAGCTTGTTGATGGCGTGCTGGGCCTGGTGTCGGAGTTGGCCGAGGGTGTGCGCAAAAGCGGCGAAAAGGTTGCTTAGGCACTATGAACTGGCTCAAGAATTTCGTTCGCCCCAAACTTCAACAGCTGGTCGGCGGCGGCAAAGAAATCCCGGAAAACCTGTGGAACAAATGCCCCGAATGTTCGCAGATGATTTTTCACCGGGATATGGAAAAGAACCTGCATGTGTGTCAGCACTGCGGCTATCACATGCGTCTCTCGGCGAAACTCAGGCTGGACATGCTGTTCGACAATGCAGAGTACCAGACCATTGAAATCGCGGAGACCATCGACGATCCGCTGAATTTCCGCGACCGGCGCAAATATGCAGAGCGCCTGAAGGAAGCCCGCGACAGGACCGGCGAGGATGACGCCCTGATGGTGGCGCATGGTTCCATGGGCGGTCTCGTCGTCGTCGTCGCGGCGCTGGATTTTGGGTTCATGGGCGGATCCATGGGGGTTGCCGTCGGCGAGGGCCTGTTGACGGCGGCGCGCCTAGCCGTGGTGCGGGATGCGCCTTTGATCGTTGTGCCGTCGTCCGGCGGCGCGCGCATGCAGGAAGGCATTCACTCGCTAATGCAGTTGCCGCGTACCACCATCGCGGTGCAGGACGTCCGCGACGCCGGTCTGCCGTATGTCGTTGTGCTGGCCGATCCGACCACGGGGGGCGTGTCGGCGTCCTTCGCCATGCTGGGGGATATCGCCATTGCAGAACCCGGCGCTGTTATCGGGTTCGCCGGCGCGCGGGTGATCGAACAAACCATCCGCGAAACCCTGCCCGAGGGCTTTCAGCGCAGCGAATACCTCTTTGAGCATGGCATGGTGGATATGGTCGTGCACCGCGCGGACCTGCGCAATACCCTGATCCGGGTATTGTCTTTGTTGCGCAATCGGGCGCCCGCCGCCCAGGTTCTGCCCATGCCCGATGCGCCCGCGGATGCGCCTGACGGCCCGCCGAACATCCATCCGCCGGGAAAAGACGCTTAAGTTCTGTCCTCGGGAGGCATTCTTTTGGAAAATTCAAACGATCCCGTTCTCGAGCGGCTGACGCAACTTCACCTGAAGTTGATCGACCTGACGCTGGACCGCGTGCAACGGCTGTTGGGCAAGCTGGGCGCGCCGCACAAATCGTTGCCGCCCGTGGTCCACGTCGCCGGCACCAACGGCAAGGGCTCGGTCATCGCCATGATGCGGGCCGCGCTCGAAGCGGCGGACTACACGGTTCACGTCCATACCTCGCCGCATCTGGTGCGCTTTAATGAGCGCATCCGTCTGGCCGGACAACTCATTGATGACAAAGCATTAATGACTCTTCTGGAAGAATGTGAGTATGAGAATGATGGTGATCCGATCACCTTTTTCGAGATCACCACGTGCGCGGCCCTGCTGGCGTTTTCCCGCACCCCCGCCGATATCGTTCTTCTGGAAACCGGTCTCGGCGGTCGGCTCGACGCGACCAATGCAATTCGTGAGGCGGCGTTGACGGTGATAACCTCCATATCCCTCGACCATCAACAGTATCTCGGCGATACTCTGGCCGCCATCGCTACCGAGAAGGCCGGCATCCTGAAACCCGGCGTGACCTGCGTGATGGCGGAACAACCGCTCGAAGTCCACGACGTGATTATGGACGTGGCCGCCGAGGTCGGTGCGCCAATGGTGATCGAAAACGTTGACTGGACCATCCGGCGCAGCCTCGAGGAATTAATCGTCAACAGCGTCGGTGAAATGCGTCATCTGGTGCCGCCGAGCCTGGACGGCCCGCATCAGTTCCATAACGCCGGTGTCGCGGTGGCGGCGCTGGAACGGCTGAAAGGGTTCACGGTTTCCGACGAAGCCATTATCGAAGGGTTTGCCAAGGTCGAATGGCCGGCGCGCCTGCAGCGCATCCGGCGTGGCCGCCTGCGCGCCAAACTGGGGCACGAATTTGCGCTCTGGCTGGACGGCGGTCACAACGCCGCCGCCGCCGAATCCATAGCCTTCTGGCTGTCTGAACGCGACCCCATGCCGCTGCATCTGGTTCTCGGAATGATCAATACCAAGGGCCCTGGGAAATTTCTCGAGCCCCTGAAGGATCACATCGATTCCCTCTACATGGTGCCGATCCCCGGCGAGGCCGCGTCCTGGACCGCCGATGAGTTGGTAGCCCATGCTCAGGCCGTGGGCCTTGACGCGACATCGTCGGCCGATGTGGCCGGTGCGCTGGCCGCCATCGGACAAACGGAAATCGGCCCGGCCAGGGTTCTCATCGCCGGGTCCTTGTATCTGGCGGGCAAGGTACTCGCCGAAAGTGGCCTCGGCGGGGTAGAATCAACTCAGTAATAATAACAACAAGGAGACGGCCATGATCGTCGAGCAAATCTGGACCGGCAACGCGTACCGCAATTTCAACTATCTGATCGTTTGTCCCGATACCGGCGAGGCCATGGCCATTGATCCCCTGGATCATGAAAAATGCCTGACTGTGGCGAAGAACGGTGGCTGGGATATTACCCAGGTTCTCAATACCCATGAGCACGGCGATCACACCGGCGGCAACGGGCCGGTGATTGCGGCTACGGGTGCGACGCTGCTGGCCCATGCCGGGGCCAAGGACGCCATTGCCAACATCGACCGGGGACTGTCCGCCGGCGACATCATCAAGGTCGGCAAATCGGTGGAACTGGAGTGTCTCGATACACCCGGCCACACCATGAGCCACATTTGTATCCTGTCGCATACCGATCAGCCGGCTCTGATCTCGGGCGATACCATGTTTAACGCAGGCGCCGGCAATTGCCACAACGGCGGCCATCCGGAAGAACTGTACGACACCTTCGCTGAGCAGTTATCCAAACTGCCCGATGATACCCTGATCTATCCGGGCCATGATTACATCGCCGGCAACCTGGGATTTACCCTCGACCGCGAGCCCGACAACCAACGGGCCAAGGCGTTGCTGAGTGAAGTGGAAAATCAAGACCCGGACAAAGCGATGGTGACGACGCTCGGGCTGGAAAAAGAAATCAATACATTCTTCCGGCTGCACAACCCGTCGGTGATCGCCGCCTTGCGTGAGGTCTTTCCCGATATGGCCGACGAGCCCGAGCCGAAAGAGGTATTTTTGAAACTTCGCATGTTGCGCAACGACTGGTAAGAAAAACGGCTAAGGGGAACCTTCGCCATGACCATAAAAAACGACTGCTGCTCCGGCGTCACGGCCCTGCCCATCGGGGTTTACCGGCGGGTTTTGTGGATTGTTCTGGTCATAAATTTCGCCATGTTCTGCGTTGAGATGTCCGCCGGCGTGTGGGGCAGCTCCGTCGCCTTGCAGGCCGACGCGCTGGATTTCTTAGGCGACTCGGCGAACTATGTCATCACCCTCGTGGTTATCGGCATGAGCCTGCGCTGGCGCGCCGGGGCCGCCATGGTGAAGGGTCTGGCGATGACCGGCTTTGGGTCGCGGGGCGACAATTTTTCATCTACTCCGGGGCACGGTGCCGGATTTTACCATCATGGGCTCCATCGGGCTGTTGGCCTTGGCCGCCAATGTGATTTCGGCGGGGTTGTTGATTCGCCATCGTGACGGCGACATCAATATGCGCTCGGTGTGGCTGTGCAGCCGCAATGACGCCATTGCCAACATCGCCGTGATCCTTGCCGCCAGCGGCGTTTGGGCGTCCGGGACGGGGTGGCCCGACCTTGCCGTCGCCGCCGTCATCGCCGGGCTGGGCCTGACCAGCGGGGCTCAGATCATCAAACAGGCGCGCGGCGAACTGCGCACGGCCACGGCATGAAAAAAACCCGCCTTTTACAAAGCGGGGTTTTAGAATTCTTGTGGCCGGCAAGAGCCGGTCAGAGGACTTCGTCGAGCCATTCCGATATCTTGCTTTTGGGCAGCGCGCCGACCTTGGTCGCCGCCACTTCGCCGCCCTTGAACAGGATCAGGGTCGGAATTCCACGCACGCCGTACTGGGACGGGGTCGTCGGGTTTTCGTCAATGTTCAGCTTGGCGATGGTTAGCTTATCGCCCAATTCGGTGGCCAATTCTTCCAACGCCGGTGCGATCTGTTTGCACGGCCCGCACCATTCGGCCCAGAAATCAACAAGCACGGGGGCTTCCGATTTCAAGACATCGGCATCGAAGCTATCGTCACTGACGTGTTTTGGCATGTTTAAGTCCTATCAACCTTAAAGAAAAAAAACCGGTGTTCCTGTTTCATGACCGGGACGGGCGATTGGGTTGAATCTAGGCATGGTCCGCCAATCCGTCAAGGCGCGTGGGCGTCTAAATTTTCGTCGCTTAAACGCATGATCCGGGGCCCCACCGTCCACAACAATAGGGCGCGGACCGGGCGGTCCGTATAGACACTTTTCAGTAATTCCCGATACGCCGCCATCTGGCGCAAATAGACCGGCGACACCTGCTCGATGGTCTCGGGCGGCGGGCGGTTGGTCTTGTAATCGATGATGGTCACGGCATCGTCGGTGACTAACAATCGGTCGATCTGCCCGCTCAGGACGGTACTGTCGGCGCTTGTGCCGAGAACGCCGGTGACCGGCACTTCCGCGAGGCTGCCGGGCCCGAACAGGGCGGCATGGTCCGGGTGGTTCATGACCGCGAGCGTCTCGGCAAGGATTTCGTCGCGCCCTTGCGCCGTGAGACCAAGCGACGGGCGGTCGAGGAAGGCGCGGCCCGCGGCCTCGCGGTTTTCGGGTGGCATTCCGGGCAGGCTTTGCAGCAACCGGTGCACCAGAAGCCCGCGCTGGAAACGGTTTGCGTCATCCCCGTCCAGCGGTGATATGACCGGAGGCTCTTCTACCGACGGCCGGGACGGCGCCAGGGGCCGGGCGGGTTCGGCTTCGGAAGTTGGCGGGCGCAAGGCCCAATCCGGCGCGGGCTCAGAATCCAAAAAGCGTTCCGCTACGACTTGGGCGCCATCGGGCTCACTTTGCTGTGGTTTTGCAAGCCGCCAAACGGTTTCGCCCGTCGGCAGTTCGACTTCCTCGCCGATGTCCTGCATCGCCGGCTCCACAAGATCATACCAGCACCCCTCGGGACGGCCGTTCTTGCCTTCCCAGCCGCCGATATAAAGACGGTCACGGGCGCGGGTCATGGCGACGTAGAGAAGGCGGCGGTATTCCCGCCGGGCTTCTTCCCGGGCCTGTTCGTGCAGGTGCTTGGTGACGGCTTCCTCGTCGTCTTGGGACATCCGCCAGATTACGGCCCCCGGACCGTGGTTGGCTTGGTTGGCGTTTGGGCTTTCCGGCCAATGCAGGCGCGGCGCCATCCCGGCGCCCTGCATGGAGCATGTGTCGGGAAGAAACACGATTTCCGATTCCAGTCCCTTGGCGCCGTGCACGGTCAAAACGCGGACTTCGTTACGCCCGCGTTCCATCTCGCGTTTGACGTCGGTCTCGCCATGCTCCAGCCAATACAGGAAGCCTTCCAGGGAGCCCACGTGATCGCGCTCGAAATCAAGCGCCAGACCTAAGAACACATCAATTGGTTCGCCCGCTTCGGGGCCTAAGTGGGCCAACAGGTCCCGCCGCCCGCCACCGGCCTCCAGCAAGCGGGCAAAGAACTCATAAGGCGGCGTCGCATCGGCGGCGGCCAGAAGCGAGGACAGTTTTTGTTCGGCTTGGGAGAATTCCGGCCGCTCATTGCGACGCTCGCCGAGGGCCTGCCACAACGTGCCGGGGCGTTTGTGGGCGAGGTCGAACAACGCCTGGTCGTCGAATTCGATAAACGGTCCCTTGAGAACGCTGGCCAGGGTCAGGTCGTCGCCGGGCAGCAACGCGAAATGGCCCACCGCCATCAGGTCCATGACCGCCAGATGGTCCATCAGCTTTAACCGGTCGCGGCCGGCTACGGGAACCCCTCGGCGTTCCAGGGCGCGGACCATGATGTCGGCGAAAGCACCACGGGTGCGTACCAAAATCATAATATCGCCGGGTTCAATGGGCCGTGCGGCGGACTCGAGGATTTCCTTGCCTCCCCACAGGACATGGATGGTTTCGGCAATTTTTTCGGCCAGCCGCGCCGCTGGGCTTTCCTGACCGATCTGGTCCAGGGGCGCGTCCCAGGGCAGGGTGTCGGGAACGTCCTCCGGGGTTTGGGTCGGCCACAATTCGACCAGGCCCCCCTGGCCCTGGCGGTTCGAATGGTGGTGAATGGGCCGGCCTTCCCAGGTCAGGCCGTCGGCGGCGGCTTCATTGGCAAACACCGCATCAACGGCCTCCAGAATGGCCGCGGATGAACGGTAGGATACCGCCATTTCGACCTCCGGCAGCACCAAGTCCAACGCCGACGCCTGGGCGCGGAAGTGATCACGCATGATGCCGAACCGGGCCGGGTCCGCGCCTTGGAAGCTGTAAATGGATTGTTTTTCGTCGCCGACGGCGAACACCGTCCGGGCCAGCGGCCTGTCTTGGTCTCCGGCGCCGAGGCCGGTGAAAAATTCCCCGGTCAGGCCGGCGATGATGGCCCATTGTTCGGGGCTGGTATCCTGGGCTTCATCGACCAGGACATGGTCGATGCCGCCATCGAGTTTGTAATGCACCCAGGACACCCCGCCGCCGCGCGACAACAGGGCTTGCGCCTTTTCGATCAGGTCGTCGTAATCCAGCAAGGCGCGGCTGCGTTTCATATCCTCATAGGCCGCCAACAGGGCCTCGCCGACGATCAACAGCGCTTCCGTCGCGTCCGCCATGGCGCAGGCCTTGAGACGCTGGACGACGGCCAGCAACCGGTCCTGTTCGATCCTGAGGATAGCTTCGGCTTCCGGGCAGGCCTTATCCGTTCCCTTGGTGGTGACTTTTTTGCGGGCTTCTTGTTTCCGGGTAAGGAATACGCCCCCATAGTCTCCGGTCAGGGCTGGCGCTCTCTTTTCCGGGCTCATGGCCAGCCAGGCTCTTATGACCCCGGCCCGGTCCTTGTCGGTTTGGCTGCCTTCATCCAGGGCGGTGGCGGCACGCTTCAGGCCCGCACCATCAAAATCGCTATCGGCGGCGGCGTCCTTTAACACCGTATCGACTGATTCGTCGGCGTTGAGCCCAAGGGTGCCGCGAACGGCGGCCATCAGGCCTTCATGGCCACCCTCATGCCCGCCATGGGCCTCGATGAGGCGCTTGAAATCGCTTCGCTTATCATCCAATTCCCGCATGACTTCGGCGAATTGTTCCTGGTTGATCAGTCCCGCCAGCCGCCGCAGTGCGCCGCGAACGCTTTTCCCTTCCGCCCCGCCACCGGTTAACAGCCGGTCGCGGGCCTCGGCGCGAAGTTCCGTTGCGCGGCGTTCATCAATGACGGAAAAGTGCGGCGCCAGCTCGGCTTCGATGGGAAAACGGCTCAATAAGGACTCGGCGAAGGAATGCAGGTTGCGGACCCTGATTCCTTCCGGTGTTTCCAGAACCCTGGCGAACAGAGACCGCGCCCGTGCCGTTTCCTCGTCGCCGGGAGGCTTGCCGAGAAATTCCTGTAATTCTTCTTCAAGCCCCTTGTCGTCCACGGCCGCCCAATGGCCGAGCCGCGTACTCAGCCGGGTGGCGACTTCGGCCGCCGCCGCCTTGGTGAAGGTCAGGCACAAAATCCGGTTGGGCGGGGTGCCGGCCAGAAGCAACCGCAAAATTCGTTCAATCAGCACATGGGTCTTGCCGGTGCCGGCATTGGCCGACACCCAGACCGATTGGGTCGGGTCGGCGGCGGTGACCTGGGCGCCGGTTTGGGCGGGTTGTTTGCTCACGGGCCATCTTCCGTGCGCCCGCGCCATTCCAGAATGCGGGCCAGATGGTCGTAGTCGCCGGTGTATTTCAACAGCATCGGCCGCGGTTGCGACAGATACGGCATGGCGGGGTCATCGTACTGGGCGATCATACCGGCAAGACCGTTGAGGGTGTCGTTAATGGTGGCTTCGACGTCGAGCTTGAGGACCCTTTCCTCGCCGGGGTTTTTACCCCCGGACAGGGACAGGTAGACCAATTGGGCGACGGTCCTGGCGTTCAGTTTCTCGAAGCCGCCGAATTGGGCGATGGCGGCTTCCAGCGGCAATTGCGGCGCGAACTGCTTTTCTACCTGGGCCGCCGATGGCGCCAGGCCGGTCTTGTAATCCATCACCGCGAGGCCGATGTCGTCGCGCTGGTCGATGCGGTCGGCCCGCGCCGTCAGGGTGAACGGCCCGGCTGGACCATTGATGACCATGCGGCCTGTGATTTCCCCGGCCAGATTGCGGAAACCGGCCTTGCGCCGGTCTTTTTCGTAGGCAATGAACCATTCGGCGATGCGCTCGAACCGGGGCCACCAAAAGGCCTCAACGCCGGGCGGTACTTGGGATTGGTTAAAAACATCGCGGCCGATTTCCAGTAATTTTTTTTCGCCATCGGCGGGAAGGGCGTCGCGATAGCGCTCGAGAAATTCATGCAGGACATCGTGGATGATAATGCCCCGGTCCGCCGCTCCCGGCTCAGAGTCGATGGGTGGTAATGGTTTGAGGCCGAGAATATGGCGGGCGTAAATGGCGTAGGGGTCACGAAACAGGTTTTCAACCTGGGTGACGGACAGTTGCCGGGGGCGGGCATCAAGGGGCGGCGACGGCCTCGGTTCCGACACTTGGCGGCTTTGATCCGGCGTATCCAGTGCGCCGACCCACGCCAACCAGGGCTCAGCCGCGGCAAAGCCCGGCTCGAAACCGTTTTTCTCCAGCACGCTGTCGAGCCGGAGCAACCAACGCGACGCGACCTGGGGTGTGCCATCGACCCGGATAGACCGGGTTAGCACCACATCGGGGGCGGCGAAGGCCTGGGCGAAATCGTGCGCCGCCAGACCGATACGGCGTTCCGGCGCGGGCAGGCCGAATTTGGCCATCATCGGACGGCTCATCCATGGGCTGGCTTTGGCTTCGGGCGGCCAGGTATCGTCGTTGAGGCCGCCCAGGATCATCACATCGGCCTGTTGCAGCCGCGCCTCCAGCAGGCCCCAGATATGCAGGCGCGGATGGCGGCCATAGCGCGGGCGCACCATCCGTTCCGCCATCAGGGTTTCCAGCAACGCCGGGTAATCGGCGCCGGTTATGTTCTCAAGCGTGCCGCCGGCCTCTTTCAGTTCGGCGACGAAATTGGCCGCCGCTTCTCCGGCGTCTTTGGCCCACAGCCTGGAAGCCCCGTCTGTCTCATCATCGCAGGCCAGTGCCTCGGCCATTTGGATATGCGCCACAAGCATGTCGGAAAAACCTTGGCCGCTTCCATCCATGACCTTGGTGAACGGTTCGAGCAGGGTTTGCAGGCTACCCAGAAAGGCCTCCAGGTCCCCATTGTCTTTACTCGCCGCCAGCAGCCCCTTTATCCCGGATGCCGGACGAGGGCCACGCAGAACGGTGGTCTCCAGGGCGCGGACCTTGGCCCGCAGCGCCGCGGTTTTGAGCCCACCCGCTGCTAGCGGATGTTTAAGCGCCGCCAGCAACGACACCGGCGCCAGGTCGTCGGCAACCATCCGCGCCGTCAGCATCAGAAACGCGCCGGGCAGGGTTTGGATCAAGGGCACGCCGGCGGAATCGTCGACCTCCACGCCCCACCGCATAAGGTCCGCCGCCACCCGCCGCGCCAGGCCCCGGTCCGGTGTTACCAAGGCGCAGGTCTTCTCCGGCGTCTCAAGGGTCCGGCGCATGATCAGGGCGATGACGGCGGCTTCCTCACGCGGCGTCGGGCAATCGATGCGGGCGATGCCATGCAGCGCCTTTTCCATATGCTTTTTGCCGGGCAATGGGGCCGCTTGGGCCTCAGCCGGCGTCAAGGCGGCCTGGATCAGCTGCGCCCGGGCCGGCGAAGCGGTGTCGAATCCGGGGGCTTGCCAGTCTTGAACGTCTTTGCGCACGATGCCGAAATGTGCCAACATGCGCGCCATGCCGAATTGCGGGTGGTGGTCTTGCAACGCCGCCCAGGCCTCGTCCGTGGCGTCCTTGTCGAGACCAGGCAACACGACGGCTCCGTCCTTCAGGCGGGCGACAGTGTCCAACAGATCGGCGGTGGCGGGAATGGAGCCTGTCGATCCGGCGGCAATCACCGGGCCGGTTGGCGGGGTGTTGGACCATGCCTGTCTTTGAGCGTCAAATAAACGGTTGCGGCGCTCGGCGGCGTCGATGGCGTTTATGTCCTCCAGAACCCCGGGCCAGACCTCGGTCAGGATGGTCAGAAATTCCAGCGTATCACGCCAGTGATCGGCATATTCTTCCGGCGCCAGGGTGCATAAGTCCTCAAAGGACAGGCGTTCCGTATGGACTTGGTCGAGCAGCCGGGCCAGTTCCAGGCTCAAGTTGGCGGCCTGATCCGGGCTGGCGTCGCCCTGAGCCTGGACCAGCTTGCACAACAGCAGTTGGCGTTCCAGGCCCGACGCCGCCTGGGGAATGCGCAGTCCGTCTTGTCCGGTCAAATCCGTTGAATCGCCAAATCCCCCGGAAAACAGAATTTCGTCCTCGTCCATGTCGCCGAGCGCGATGATCCGGGGCAGCAACAGGGCGAGGCCGCCGCTTTGCCTGAGGAAGGCCTCGGCCAGGCTGCGCTTTGATCGTTGCGTCGGCACCAGCACGGTGACGCCGGCCAACGCCGCAGGGTCGTCGCCGACACGGTCCCGGATGCCGGCGGCCAGCACATCGACGAAAGGCAGGCCCGCGGCAATGGTGAAAACTTTGGCCGGGCTCATGATCGGTGCCGGGTGCCGGCGTAGCGCAACCGCATATAGCTTTCGGCTTCTTCCAGGCCTTCCGGCGAACCCACGTGAAACCATTCGCCGTCGTGGACGGCGCCGAACAGGCGTTCGTTTTCCATGACCCGGTCATAGAGGACGTTAAGGGAAAAGGCGCCTTGCGGAGCATCGTCAAACAATCTCGGATGGAGTAACTGGATGCCGGTGAACAGCCACGGCGAGACCTCGCCTTCCAGACGGCGGGTCAACAGACCGTCGCCGCCGGCGCTGAAATCCCCCCGCCCGGTGTAGCCATAGGCCTCGATGGTGGAATGCAGCAAAAGCAAGCCATCCATTTCATCGTCTTTCCAGGTTCCGGCAATGCGGGAAAGTGCGTCAAAGGGGCCGTTGAGCCAGAAGGCGTCCGTATTGACGACGTAAAAGGGCTCGTCTCCCAGCATCTCCAGAGCGTTGGCGATACCGCCGCCGGTATCGAGAAGCTCATCCTCTCTGGAAATTTGGATGTCGGGCGTCTTGCGCTTGCTCAAATGGTCCTCAAGTTGTTCGGCAAGATAGTGGGTGTTGATGACGACTTCGGTCACCCCCACGTCTTGCAGCCGGTCCAGGACATGGTCGATCAGCGCCCTGCCGTCCACCGGTACCAGCGGTTTGGGCATGGTATCGGTCAACGGCCGCATACGGGTGCCCAGTCCGGCGGCCAGCACCATGGCTATTTTCGGGCCGGGACCGGTCATGATGCCGCTTGCTCCTGGGGCGGGGTAATGCGTTTGGCCGGTGGGATATGCGTGTCGAACCAATCCGCCACCGGGGCCAGCGCCGGATGGCTGAGGGCGTC
>Ga0114993_10004466_pt1 | contig 13894 bp, 12 predicted proteins | sample ArcticOcean_MG_C_FD_87042 | JGI IMG/M metagenome (GOLD analysis project Ga0114993, IMG submission 87042) | Marine microbial communities from western Arctic Ocean - ArcticOcean_MG_CB2_150 | ecosystem: Environmental > Aquatic > Marine > Oceanic | place: Arctic Ocean: Canada Basin | collected...
ACATTCAGCATTGCCGTGATCCCAGACACGCAGCATTACCGATGGCAAAAGAGCAAAGCTCAACCCAACAGACCGAAGCAGGCAACCAATCCTGTTTTTCAGGAATACGCCGGCTGGGTTGCTGGCAACCTTAAAAGACAACGGATTGTTTTTGTCACTCACGTGGGAGACATCGTCGACGTTAATAATCGCGAGCAATGGTCAGTTGCCCGGCGGCACATGGACTTGTTCCACGGCCGTGTGCCCTACGGGATTTCAGTGGGCAACCATGACATGACCAGTGCCGGCGACTCGACATTGTTCCAGGAATTTTTCCCCGCAAAACGTTTTAATGAATTCGACTGGTATGGAGGGCACTTCCGGAACCCATCCGGTCGACCGGCTGTTTCGGGGAACAACGCAAACAGCTATCAGCTCTTCAGCGCGGGCGGCATGGATTTTGTTTTTTTGCACCTCGAATGCAATGCCCCCGATGAAGTGCTCGCCTGGGTTGATGGCATCCTTAAAAAGCATTCAAAACGCCGGGGCATCATCACCTCGCACATGGGGCTTGGCCCACGCGAGAAGCCCAAGAAATCCCGAGACTACTATGACGCTCCGAAAGGGCGTATGAAATGGAAGAAATGCCATGGCGCACGAGGCAACACACCGCAACAGATGTGGGAAAAATGTTACCGCAAACACGCCAACCTGTTCATGATTTGCTGTGGAGATCAAAGCCGCACGCAGGCGCTCCATCAATCAGTGCACTGCGATCACGGCAACGTCGTGCATGAGGTTCTGTCCGATTACGGCACCAACGGAATGCGCATCATGCGTTTCATCCCGCAGAAAAACCGCATCGAGGTGCGGACATGGAATCCGACCACCAAGCGGTTGTGCCTGAAAACAAGCATCGTCTCGGAGGCCGAACAGCATCAGTTCACCCTCGAGTTCAAAATGTCCGCCAAGCCGGAATAAACTAATCACCCAGGCGTGTGATCGCAGCTTTCGCCCTGTGTTTTAAAGGCTCCAGCCCTTGCGGTACTTGTGGTTGATGTACTCGTCGGCCGCGGGGCAGTTGGTTGCCTTGAGATTCTTCGCGTCCCACTCCAGCTTCACGTTGCCAACGCGATGCGAGACAATGCCCAGGAGCGCGCTCTCCGTCAGCGGGCCGGCGTAGCCAAAATGACAAGTCGTCTGGCCGCCGTCCTTGCAGGCCTTGATCCATTCCGCGTGATGCCCGATGGATTTCGGGATGGACTGCTTCGGCGGCTTGAATCCTTTAAACTTGTCCGCCGGCATCAGCGTGTGGCCGCCGTAGCTGGAGAATAGCTCGCCCTTCGCGCCGATGAACAGCACGCCGCTGCCCCATTTCTTGCGCTGCTCATCGGTCAACCGCTCCGGCTTGTCGCCGCCCTGGTACCAATGCAGCGCCACCGGCGGTTGCTTGCCGCGCGCGGGGTACTCGTATTTCACGCGCATCCGCACCGTCGTCCGCTCCGGGCGCGCCTTGCCGGTGTGGCAATGGACGGTGTTGGGGTATTTTAAATCAAGCGCCCAGAACGCGAGGTCGCTGTAGTGGCACCAGAAATCCGCCAGCGTGCCCCCGCCGAACACCCAGAAATTTCGCCACGCAAAAGGAGCGTAGCCCTTGCGGAATGGCCGATACGGCAACGGCCCCAGCCACAAGTCATAATCCAAATTCTCCGGCGGCACACTTGGCTTGGCAATGGCGACTTGGCCATAACTTGCACCCGCCCACACATGCACCTCCTTGATCGGCCCGATGGCACCGGACCGCACCAGCTCAACCACGCGCCGGTAATTATCGCCCGCGTGAATCTGCGTGCCCATCTGCGTCACGCGCTTGTGTTTCGCCGCCGTCACCGCCATCGCGCGCGCCTCGCTCACCGTGTGCGTCAGCGGTTTCTCGCAGTAAAGATGATGCCCCGTCTTCATCGCGTTCACCCCCACGATCGCGTGGGTGTGATCCGGGGTACTGCAAACCACGGCATCGAGATCCTTGCGCTCAAGCATCTTGCGCCAGTCCACGTACGTGGCGGCCTTCGGGTGAACCTTATTGGCGGCGGCCAATCGCGTGGCATCCACGTCGCAAAGCGCGACAATGTTTTCGCCGGAAACCCCGCGCAGATTGCTCCCGCCGCGCCCGGCCACGCCGACCACGCCGATGTTGAGCTTGTCATTCGCCGCCACCGCCCGGCCAAAAAGCTGGTCGCAAATTAAAAGACCACCAGCCGCTGCCGATGTCTGCGCCAGAAACCCGCGACGGGTCAGGGTTGGTTGTTGGTTGGTGGTTGAGAGTTGATGGTTTGAATATTGTTTTTTCATGACTCGGGTCGGCGAATTCTGCCCCCTCGATCCGGATTCATCAACCCAGAATTTGGGGAAATTTTTTTGACACGAATTTCACGAATGCACAAGGATTATCGAATTTTGAGAGAAATTGAGAAATCCTTGCAAAAACTAATAATTTTCTCATATCAGCTGAAATGTGACGATTCCTGCCCCGTTCACGCTCGCACCAGACGATTGCGTGCGTGTACCAGGCGATTGCGGTACGTGGTAATAGCCTTGATCGCGGGAAAACTTGCCCATTTTTTGGGTTTAAGTGGATAATTGTAATTGAGAAACGATTCCCGGCTCCTGCCCCCATCGGAGCAGGTCAAATGTAGCCTTAATAACAGACCTGAAATGCCGTGAGATAATAGCCCCATCCGTCAGGGCTATTTTCTGCCGCCGATTCGCGGCTGATTCCATGGATGTTTGGCTGGTTTTGTGGGGTCAGGGAGCTGGTATTTTCTCAGTGGGCTTGGGGTCGGCGGGGGTGTTGATCTCGCGGATGTAGATGTTCCTGAACCAAAGGTTGTTGCCGTGGTTTTGCAGCTCAATGGGGCCGGTGCGTATGAGGGGCTGTTCCCGGTCCCAGTAGTTCTCAAGGACGGTGTTGTTGACGACTAGTTTGCCGTTGAGGAAGACATGGACCTTGTCTTGGATCATGAGGATTCGGAATGAGTTCCAACTGCCGGCAAGGTGGTCGGCTTTCTCGATGGGGACGCTGGGGTTCTTGGGGTCCTTGTTGTTGAAGAGGCCGCCGGAGCCGACGGCGGTGTTTTCGCTGATGCGGGTGTCCCAGATCTGGACTTGGGGGGTGCCGCGCAGGTAGATGCCGCTGTCGCCTTTGTCGAGGATCTTCCAGTCGACGAGGAGTTCATAGTCGCGGTAGTCGCGGTCGGCCTGAAGGCTGCGGCCGTTGCCGTCAAAGGCAATGGCGTCGTCGATGACTTGCCAGTGGGCGGTCATGTTGGCGTCGGCCTCGGCTTGGGCGGCGCGGCGCTGGGGGGGGGTGAGGGCGGCGCGCTTGAGGGGGTTGTTGTTGGGGCCTTTCATGAGGCCCTGCCAGCCGTTGAGGTTGCGGCCATTAAATAAAGCACGGAAGCCGGGGGGCGGTGAGTTGTTGACGATGGCGCGGGGGTATTCCTTGATGCGGATGTTGGCAAGCTCAAGGTAGTCGTTGTGGCCAAGGAAGCCGATGTGGCCGCGGTCGCGGAGAAGGCCGGGGTGTCTCTGGAGTGTCTTGGGGTCGTTGATGTCGTTGATGTCGATGTCGAGAATGGTCTTGCGGTTGAGGACGACCTTGACGGTGCGGCCGATGACGGTGACTTCCTGGTGGTTCCACTGGCCGTTGGGCTTGAGAGCGCCGCGCTTGGCGGGGGCGACGCCATAGAGCGAGCCGTGGAATTGGGAGGGCCGCAGGGTGGCGTTGTGGGCCTGCTCGTAGCCGACGCCATCAAGGATCTGCAGTTCGTTGCCGACATAGGCAAGGCTGCTGCCGATCATGGGCGAGCGAAATGCCAGGCCGTTATTGGATCCGTGGCGCAGGCGAAAATCGAAGCGTAATTTGAAGTCGCCGTATTCCTTTTCGGTCAGGAGATTTCCGCCGCCGCCCTTGGCGCAAAAGATGGCGGCATTGGTGACGCCATCGACAACCACGTTGGTGACGCCGTAGCCAGCACCGCGCGGGTTGTTGAGCACCCAGCCCTTGAGGGTGCGGCCGTCGAAGATTGGCTCAAAGCCTCCTTCCGAATCAAAAATAGATTGGCATCCGATGCCAGCCAACAGGATGGGAACAAGGGTAAGAATCTGGGTGAGTGGTCTTGGTTTTGGCATAATCATCATCGTGGATATTTTCAGTTGCGCTGGACGCGGACAAGTTATCCCACCGACCGCGCCACGCAAGGCTGAAAATGTGGGTGGTTCTTTGTTGCCTCCGGCGCAAAACCCCCGCATCATGACGACGCGAATGAAAATACTGATCAATACCGCCATGATGCTGGCGCTGGCCTTGGGCCTGCACGCCGCGGATTTCACCAAGGAACAAGCCAGCCGCGTCGCTCGTGTGGTGGGCTACAGCATGAAAAGCCACCCGCGCAAGATCACTCTGGACGATGCGGTTTCGGCGCTGTTTCTTGACAATTACCTGAAGGCGCTGGATTTCAACCGAATGATTTTCACCCAGTCCGACGTGGCTGATTTCAAGAAGAGCTACGGTGCAAAGCTAGATGACCTGACCAAGACTGGCGACACCTCGCCCGCGCGGGCCATCTACGATGTGTACCTGAAGCGTTTTGCCGAGCGGCACGCCACAGTGAATCAACTGCTGAAGGAGAAGTTTGATTTTTCCAAGAAAGACAGGTTCACCGCCGTGCGCGACAAGTTGCTATTCCCAAAGAACAAGGCGGCGGCCGATGCGCTGTGGCGGCAGCGGATAAAGTTCGAGCTGCTGACCGATCGCCTGAACCGACCGGCCGACAAGGCCACGGCTGAGACCGCCAAGAAAGCCCGCGAACGCATCGGCAAACGCTACGATCGCATGCTCAAAACCATGCGCGAGAATGACCGCTCAGAAGTCCTCGAGATTTATCTCAGCTCGCTGACGCGCTCGTACGATCCGCACTCAATTTACCTAAGCCCCATTCAGGCCGAGAACTTTCGGATCGACATCAACCTCAAGCTCACCGGCATCGGCGCGCAGCTGACGCTGGAGGATGGCATCACCAAGATCATCCGGCTGATTCCAGGCGGCCCCGCCATGCGCGGCGGCGACCTCAAGGCCAACGACCGCGTGGTGGCAGTGCAAAACCCCGACGACAAGGAGCCGATGGACGTAGTGGACATGAAACTCAACAAGGTCGTGCAACTGATCCGCGGCCCCAAGGGCACCAACGTGAAACTCACAGTCATCCCCGCTGCGGCCAACGACGACACGGTGCGCAAGGTGATCACAATCACCCGTGACGAGGTGAAGCTCGAGGATCAGTTCGCCAAGGCATACATCATCGAGAGCAAGGATGCCGCCGGCAAACCAGTGCGCTTGGGCGTGGTGGATCTGCGGCAGTTTTACGACCACTGCACGCGCGATGTCCGACGGCTGGTCGAGCGGCTGAAAAAAGAGGGCATCGACGGCTTGGTGCTCGATCTTCGCCGCAACGGCGGCGGCATTTTGCCCGAGGCAATTGCCATGGCCGGTTTGTTCATCGAGGCTGGGCCGGTCGTGCAGGTACAATCAATCAACGGACAGACGCGGGTGTTCCCCGATCCCGACAAGACCATCGCCTACGCTGGCCCCATGGTGGTGGCCGTCAGCCACATGAGCGCCTCGGCCTCGGAGATTGTCGCCGCCGCGCTTCAGGATTACGGACGCGCCTTGATCGTCGGCGGCCAAACGACGCACGGCAAAGGCACCGTCCAGCAGCTCGTGCCAATCAACCGCAACCTATTCGGCAAGGGGCCGGACTTGGGCACGCTGAAATTTACCGTGTCGACTTTTTACCGCATCGACGGCACCAGCACCCAGCGCGATGGCGTGCTCTCGGACATCGTGCTGCCCTCGGTATTTGATCACCTGGAAATGGGCGAGGCCAGCCTGCCCCGCGCCCTGATGGTGAAGCCGATCCCCGCTGCCAATTATGAAAAACTGAACCAGACCAAGCCTCACCTTGCCGCGCTGACCAAGAGTTCACGGAAACGAATCAAGACCGATGCGGACTACAAGTACATCGGCGAGAACATTCAGCGCGTCAAGAAACAGATCGCCGACAAAAGCCTCTCGCTCAACGAAACCGAACGCCGCAAGGAACGCACTGATAACAAGGCCCGCGTGGAAGCCCGAAAAAAGGAACGCGCCGCCCGCGCACCGCGCAAGGAAGCTGTGCTTGAGGTCAGCCTAAACAACGCGCGCACCGCAACGGTCGTCAAAAAAATCGATCAGGCCAAGAAAGAGAAACCCGAGCCTAAGCCAAATCCAAACCGGCCGAACGCGCCTGAGTCATTGGTCAACCCGCAGACCTCCGCGGTGCTGGACGCCAACATGCACGAGACACTTTCGATACTGAGAGACTACATCAAGCTCCTCGCCAAAGCCAAAAACCTGAGCCAAAACTAGCCCATGACTTGGCTTTGGGTTGCCCTCGGCGGCGCGATGGGGAGCATGGGACGCCACGGCATTGGCCTGTGGCTGGCCCGCCACGAAGGTTTTCCTTGGGGCACTCTGGCTGCCAACATCGGCGGCTCATTCATCATCGGCATCGGGTCCGGCTTGTTCATTGATGAACAACGCAAGAGCACCTCGGCGAGCTTCCTGATGCCGGGATTCTGCGGCGGCTTCACGACCTTCTCGGCATTCAGCCTGCAAACCGTCGGCCTCATGCGCGAACAAGCTTGGCTTAAGGCAGGCGCGAACATCGGCGGCTCCGTGTTGCTTTGCCTGTTGTTCACTGGGCTCGGCTGGATGCTCGGCAACGCACTGCGCCGGACACCTTCCTGAAGCGGATCGGGAAGAACGGCACGGCCAACAGGAGTCAAACCTCAAACCGGCGATTTTAATAGTTTTTCGTCGTTGCCCTAGACAGTCAGGCATCGCAGTTGGAGCTGGGTTGGCGGCGATTTCAGTCCTTGAGAAAACGTGGCGGGAGGCGTAGGATGCGGATATGCAAAAGACCATTCTTATTATTTCATTGGTGACGTTGGCGGGGTGTTGGAAGTCAGACTTCAAGTCGCTAAAGGCATTGGCGGAGAAGGGCGTTCCAAGAGCCCAACACGAACTCGGGAGGATGTATCACGACGGCACAGAAGTGGAGCAGAACTTCAAGGAATCCTTTAAATGGACCCGCAAGGCAGCAGAGCAAAATCATCCACTCGCCCAGTACGAACTTGGATTTATGTATGAGTACGGCGAAGGGACAGAGGAGGACTTCGTATTGGCCTACGTTTGGTACAACATCGCCCCTGACCTGAAACCGAAGATAATTAGGGACATTGCTGGAAGAATGACCCGCGAACAAATTGCCGAGGCCAAGGTAATGGTTGAAGGTTGGCAACAGAAATTTAAAGCTGACAATAAGGGGAAATGAAACCCTGCACCTCCTTGTCTTTGCGGATAGAGCGTGGTGCTTCATAATGATGGGAACTTCGCCTTGCTCGAAAGGTGTTCGAAAATCAGCCGGTTTGAAATTTCCTTGGGAAAAATGGTACGCCCATCAGGAGTCGAACCTGAAACCTCCTGGTCCGTAGCCAGGCACTCTATCCAATTGAGCTATGGGCGCAGCCGGAAGACTGATTCTAGGCACGGCCCGGGCGAGCGAATCAAGTCATTTCTGTATTCGCCAAACTAGCAGACAGGCAGCGCGAAGAAATTTTCACCTTACAAACTTGCGTTGACGCAGCCAAAACTGAAGATCACGAGTCCACGGATGAAGCTTGGCCAGATCCAGTTCGCGCGATCCAAGACCGATGCCGTGTCGGCCCTTTTCATAAATGTGCAGGTCGACCACCACGCCTTGCCGACGCAGGGCAGTACCAAAAAGAAGCGCGTTTTCAACCTTCACTGCCTGATCCTCCCAAGTGTGAAAAATAAAACACGGGGGTGAATTGGGTTTCACTTGGAGCTCGTTGGAAAGCAGCTTGATAAGTTCCGGCGCGGGCTTGTTGCCGAGCAGGTTGCGCCGTGACCCGGCGTGGGTGAATTTGCCCATGCTGATGACCGGATAGCAAAGCACACCCAAGTCTGGCCGCGAACTCACCCGGTCAACGGGATCAGTAGCCTTGGGGTCGCCTCCATCGAAATGCACGACAATGGTCGAGGCCAGATGCCCACCCGCGCTGGAGCCCATCACGCCAATCCGCGCGGGATCGATGCCCCAAGCCTTGGAGTTGGCGCGCACCGTGCGAATGGCGCGCGCCACGTCGTGCAACATCACCGGATGCCGATATCCCGCCGAGCCCAACCGGTATTTAAGAACGAAACAGGTCATGCCTTGCCCGCTCAGCCACTGCGCATAAACCGCACCCTCATGATTCGCCAAGCCGCCATAACCGCCGCCGGGCAAAATCACCATTGCCGCGCCGGTGGCCTTGCCGGGCCAATGCGGAGTCAGCGTGGGAATGTCTCGCGGATCTTTCCCCTTGGCTCCGGGAACGTGGCCTTGCCACAGTCGAAACTCCTCCTTGGGCGGCACCGCCAAGGCAGCAACCGCAAACAGTACAATTAAACAGGTTGTCTTTATCATAATTAAATTCAGGCCCACGCCTCGCTCAGGAAGCGGATGAAGTTGCCGTGCATGATGCCGGCAATGTCCTCATCGGTGTAGCCGCGAGCACGGAATAGATCGGGCAATCGTTGCAAATCTGAGATAGTATCCAAATCGCTGGGTGACTGTTCCAGCCCATATCCGCCGTCGAGATCCGTGCCGATTCCGCTGTGCCGCGTGTTGCCGGCAAGTTGGCAAATGTAATCGATGTGTTCCACAACGTGCTCAAGTTTCACACCCGCCTCCGCGGGCTTGGTCTTGCCACGTTCCCAGTCAGGCACCAGCATCCAAGCATCCAGCACGCCGCCGATCACCGCCCCGCGCTCGAACAATATTTTTAACTGGTCATCGGTAAACTGCCGTTCGTGCGGCACCAGCGCGCGGCTGTTGGAATGACTGGCCCACACGCGGCCGCCAAAAACCTCCATCGCCTCCGCGAAACTGTCGTCACACAAATGCGTTGCGTCGAGGATTATGCCCAACCGCTCCATCTCATTTAACAACTCCGCGCCGCGTGGCCCCAACCCGCCAGTGGCATGCGTGCCCTGCGCATAGGTACCCGGCCCATAGTGCGCCGGCCCAATGGCGCGCAGGCCCTGATCCCAAGCCTGTTGAAGGTGGCCTGGGGTGCGAATGGAGTCAGCGCCTTCCAGGCTGAGGATGTAACCAATCGGGGTGTCCGCCGGCGCACCGTTCTGCCAGAGCGCCACGTGGGCCTTGAGCCCGTCGGCATCGGTGATCGCCGTCATCTCACCCGCCTCCTCCATCGCGCGGTACCACGACAGTTGCCCCTGAGTCTGCGCCCAGGCCTGTTCCGGCGAATGCCAACCCGGACGACCGTTTCCCTTTTTAACGTAGCGCCCAATTTGCGTGGCAACGCACAGGCCGATTTTACCGCGGCGCATGTCCGGCAAAGCCACGGTTCCATTGCCGCGATCCTTCCGGTCGGACAATCCTTCCTCGCGTTTCCGGAGGTCGTGGGCGGGCTGTGTCAGGTCGCGGTTCCACTCGATGGCGTTCATCGAGAGGTCAAGATGGGCGTCAAATATCAGCATGGTGGTATTTTGGCTGTCTTCGTGGGGCATAATTTTTTCTATGATTTTCTTTGACAAGCGATTGATTTCGTCAAAGACTGTCCGCAGGTTAACTAAACGGCAACAATTATCCAAATTAATGATGAAAAAAATACTGACCAAACTAGGCATCCTGCTCACAATCATTTCGCTATCAGCATTCGTAACCGCTTGTGGCGGAGCCGATGACGGCGGCGGAACAACCGATGATGACAAGTCGGGCGGTGATGCGAACGGCTCTTAACCTCAACCCAACAAAAACAATAGACAAAAAATGAAGAAAATCATTAAAACTACAGTGTTGTCAGTTGCCTGTGCTGCGGTTTCCATGATCGCAGTCGGGTGTGGCGACTCGGTTCCCGACCAAGGCCCTGATGACCCGATTGCTGATCCCAAGGACATGGAAAATAACGTGGATGACGGTACACCGCCAGGCGCCAAGGGCACCGATGACAAGGGCGGCGGCGACAAGGGCCCCGACGACAAGGGCGGCGCTACCCCAGATCCCAAGTCACCGTAGGGAAACAACCGAAATAAAAATCCCAACCGCCCAAACGGGCGGTTTTTTTTTGCGCGAAATTCCCAAGCTACACCGTCAACCGACGACGTCTAGCCTCCACTTTCCAGCGCTCAACCGCCCGGCCCTCACGCACCACCACCACCTCTTCATGCAGTGCCACCGTGGGGCAGATGTGCGCCGGCACGGCATACAGGCTATCCCCCACCTTGTAATCATCCGCGGCCGCCGTCTCAATCGTCAGGTGTTCCTCGCTGTGCATGACAAGGTTGGCATCAGGCAGCCCTAGCAGTTTGGCCCGCGGCTGCGGCTTGTCCGGCGCCACCGCCTTGTGGCCCAAGTCCAAGCATAATCGCCCCGGCCCCGGCTTGCTGATCACCCTCGTAAGCAGCAACGCCGCCCACTGATAATCAAGCCCTTCAAAATTGTCCCCATACCCAAAATCCCAAAGCACCGTCGTGCCCGGGCTGCACTCCCGATCATCACACTCAGCATGCAATGGAAAGGTCGGACTGCCACTGGCCACCAGGCCAGGCACCGGCAATTCCGTCAATTCCAGTTCAGCGCGGAACTTTAAAATAGGCTCAAAGGCAGCTTCCCAACGCGCCCGCCGAACATCCATTGAAGGATCATGAATATGCCCATCGTAAGCATGCAGCCCCGCGGCTTGGACATTCGGCAAATCAACAAAAGCCTGATACACCTCCCGCGCACCAGCCCCGGGCTCAATCCCCGTCCGGTGCATTCCGCAATCGAGATCCAGATACAAATCCAACGACCGCCCCGCGCCCTCAAAAGCCCGCGACAAATCCGCCACCACCTCCAAGTCATCCGCCACCGCAGCCACCCGCACATCCGGGAACTTGTCCGCCAAGGCGCGCAACCGCGCGATGTTAGGCCCCACAGGCTGGTAAGCCAAAAGCACATCCCCTGCCCCAGCACCCGCCACCATCTCCATCTCCGCCAAGGTCGCGCACTTGAACCGGTTGATTCCATGATCCAGTTGCATGCGAATAATCTCCGCGAGCTTGTGGGTCTTCACATGCGGCCGCAATCGAGCCGCATCACCAGTCGTCTTGATCATCTCTTGAATGTTCGCCTCGACGTACTCCGGATAAACCAACAACGCCGGCGAGGAAACCTCATCCACATTCTCCACGCGGTATTTTTCCAAGTCACTCATTCAACCTCCAAGATAACCTCCACCTCCACCGCGATATTGCCGGGCAGAAACATCCCCACCGCACTACGCGCGCCGATCCCCTCATCGCCGAACACCTCACCCATCAACTCGCTGAAGCCATTGATCACCTGCGGATGCTGCCCAAACTCCGGCGTGCAATTCACCATGCCCAGCGTCTTGACCACCCGCTTCACACGATCCAAGCTGCCCAACTGCGCGCGCACAGTAGACAGAATCGCCAGCCCAACCTGCCGGGCCGCCACCTTGGCACCTTCAACATCCAGATCACCCCCTGCCCGCCCCGTGATCATCGAGCCATCCGGTAACACAGGGCCATGCCCGGACACGTAAGCCAGATTCCCTATGACAACCACCGGCTTATAGACGCCCCCCGGCGAAGGTGCCGGCGGCAATTCAATGTTATGTTCCTTAATTTTTTGTTCCGCACTCATGAATACATTGTTTAATTTGGTACCGGCGGCCGGACTCGAACCGGCACGGCTTTTAAAGGCCGGGGGATTTTAAGTCCCCTGTGTCTACCAATTCCACCACACCGGCGTCCCAGTTTTCTGGGGTATTTGGTTGTTTTTGGTGCGCACAACAGGAGCTAAATCATAGTTTTGGTATAGTTTAACTTCCTGCAACACGCGGCGGCAGGCTGAAACAAGCCGACCGCTTCCCCTTCCATTACGCCAATCCGCGAAACGGGACAAGAGCCGAATTTTGGCCCGGTTGTGCAAAAGAAAGGGGACGTGCGCTCCCCCGCTAAAGAGAAAGGAAAATAATGAAGAAAAACGACGTACTGAAGAACGACCTCAATCTGCAACCCGCCAGAGATTCAAAGGGTAAACGAATTGAAAACGCTCTGGTTCGCCTTCCGCAACCAAAAGATAACAGTAAATTCCCATCGCAATTGGGCGCAGTTTACCACGCCAAAGACAGACGCCGACTACGAGGACTTTGGTATCACCTACCCGCCGGCCCTTTTGTGGCTCAATTCGGCAGTGCCCCCCCGGTCCGTATTAACCTGTCTACCAAGACACTAAAACAAGCCATCGACGAGCAGCAGGAAGTCAAGTTTCAGCACAGGGATGGCAAGCTCACAACGCCAAAGAGAACCCCCGGCTTTTCAGAGTATGCCTATGAATATATGCAGAACATAAGGTGTGAGCGAAAGAAACGACCCTCAACCATCGCCTCTGAATGCCTGAAAGTAACGTGGTGGATTAACGTCCTTGGAAACATACCCCTAAGCAAGATCACTCTGAAAATAGTCAAAGACCACCACAGAAGGCTACGGAGTACGGGGCCAAAGGGGCATCCCCTAAGTGATCGAACAATGAACTACTACCTCACTGGCATTAACAACGTGCTCAACCAGGCCGTAGAGGATAAGGTGATTAACGCCAATCCCATTACGGCTAAGTCGGTATGGCAGAAGCTCAAAAAGGTCGAACGCCCACTGTTCACGTATGAGGAGAAGGAACGACTCGTATCGGCTGCAATAAAACACTGCCCCCGCAACGGACGACAACTGGCTGACTTTATCAACCTGTTGTGTTTCTGCGGCGCCCGGATCGGTGTAGCGTTAAGGCTTAGGTGGGTAGATGTGGATTGGGATCGTCGACAGCTCATCATTGCTCGCGATGGCTCCGCAAAAAACGGAGAGTCTCGACGCGTTGAGTTTAACCCCGACCTCGAAAAACACCTTCACGATATGTATGGGCGCCGAGAACAAGATAACTGGCTATTCTCTTCCGCCCAACGAGGGCAGACAGGGAAACGAGCAAAGTCATTCCAGTCCGCTCTCAAAAAAGCCCGTGAAAAGGCCGGCCTAGGGGTCACCCGGAAAGAGCAGCTTGGCAACCCCGTCACCTTTCACGATTGCCGCCATTTCTTCTGCTCTATGTGCGTAATGGAAGGTATCGACTTTAAAACCATCGCCGACTGGGTTGGCCATACGGATGGAGGTATACTGATTGGGAGCACCTACAGTCATTTATCTGACGAACATAAACGCCGTGCGGCTGACAATCTAAGCCTCACACCAAATATAATCGATGGGGGAGTGAGGGCGGCATAAGGACAAATCTTTAGATGGATGAGCCTGAGACCATACTAACGTGGTCCCCCAGTTCTTTTAACTGGTCCTCCTGTATCTCCTTTTCCTTCGGAGTCATGAGATCGACCGGACTGTTAAGCCCCAGCAGATCTGCCGCAGCGATGGAAAGATCTCTTTTCGCACCTTTGAATTTCTTCCTAAACGTTTCCCACCGATCATCAGCGGTTGCCCATTGCCATCCAAAACATTCAACCATATTACTATTCTTCCGAACCGTGATGGGGTTCTCTTCTTCACGGTTCATTCCAAGGTAGTTGATGGCGCCATCCTCAGACCCGAAAACCGTTTGGTAATAAATGCCCAGAACAGGATCCACCCAAGCAGTTTTAATTCTGCGACCAACTGGTTTGGGGAATGCCTTATAATACGCACGTTCCATTTGGCGGACAACTGATTCTGGAAACACCTTAT
>Ga0114993_10004469_pt1 | contig 13889 bp, 13 predicted proteins | sample ArcticOcean_MG_C_FD_87042 | JGI IMG/M metagenome (GOLD analysis project Ga0114993, IMG submission 87042) | Marine microbial communities from western Arctic Ocean - ArcticOcean_MG_CB2_150 | ecosystem: Environmental > Aquatic > Marine > Oceanic | place: Arctic Ocean: Canada Basin | collected...
TGGGCAGGGAGTTCGACCTCAAGCAGCGCAACCAGCCGCACAGCCGCGGCTGCGAACTGCGCGTGCTGGGCTCGCTGCATTTTGACCGGCGTAAAAAGGCATTTGATCGGTTCGACGTGGTGGGGCTTGGCGAGGCATGGGGGAACAAGATGAAATACATCCGCCGCGAAGTCATTGCGCGCAGCTACCCGTGGCGGTACGGCATCGCTTGCGAGCTGGTCACCGGCGACTCGCCCATCGACCGCATCCCGCCGTACAACCTGCTGCACTACGGCTCGGCTGGGCCGTACTTTGGGAAGAAATAAACAAGGGCCATTCCGCCTAACCGCCGAAGAGTTCCTCCAAACGGGCGCGCATGACGGCGCCATCCGCGGTTGTCCCTGTCCAGTACTCAATGCCGGTGATGCCCTGGTTGACGAGCATACCGAGGCCGTCGAGCACACGGCAGCCCTTGGCTTCAGCGTCTCGAATCAGTTGCGTTCGCGGCGGGTTGGGGATGACGTCGGCGACGACCATGTTTTCTTTTAACGAATCGACATTTAACGCGAGGCGGGCCTCGGCGTCGGCAAGGCCGATGCTGGTGGCGTTGATGACGACGTCGGTGTTTTCGGGGATGGTGTAGTCGCCGTCCCATTTCTCGAACACGGCTTTGGCGGACGTTTGGTCATTGAGCAGCGTGGTGAGTTTGTGGCCGCGGGCTTCGCCGCGGTTGACGATGGTGAGGTGCGATGCGCCGGCGAGGGAGCATTCCACGCCGATGGCACGCGCGGCGCCGCCCGCGCCGAACATCACTATGCGTTTGCCGGTGGGGTCGATGATTTCCTGCAGGCTCTTGAGGAAGCCTTTGCCGTCGGTGTTTTCACCGATGTACTGGCCGTCGCGACGGACGACGCAGTTCACCGCACCGATGACCGTGGCGGATTCGCCCAGCCCATCAAGGTGCTCGATGACGGCGATCTTGTGCGGGATGGAGCAGTTGAAGCCGACCCAGTTCATCGCGCGCGCACCGGCTACGGCGGCGGCGAGGTTCTCTGGGGTGACCTCGGTGTTTAAATAGCGAAAGTGCAAACCGTGGTGGCGGTAGGCGGCCTCGACCATTTCCACGGTGGGATTCTCCGCGGCGGGCTGCGCGAAGGAGCCGGTGATGCTGGGAAGAAAATTCAGTTCTTCGGACATGGTCAGATTGGTGTTGCGTGCTGCGGGCATCTTACCGGGAGAGGATGCGCCTCAATCTGCCGACAAGATGCCCGCAGCACATCGACTGCGTAAATGGAAGCAGGACGGGCGGCGCACAGTCCAACCAACATAAAAATCTGCTTCGTCGCCCAAGGCTAATTGCCGCCAGTCAGCGGCGCAACAGGTTTCCATCGCTGGCCAACCCAACCTACCGGTCAACAGGCCCGAAGGCCTGCCGCCGGTTATGGGTTTCGGGTGGACATTACTCCTCCACTTCGGTGGAATCGGTTTGCTCTTCACTCGCGGGCCGCGTCAACCCGCTCTTTTTCTGATTATCCGCGACGTAACCACACTGGACATACAACGCACTATTCGGTCCGTAGTCAGGATGGCATCGAATGGCATCCCGCATATGGTGGACCTGATCAACCGTATCGATGTCAGCATTATCGATTTCCTGTCGCTCACCTGCGGCATTCATCAGACTGCCAGCATATAGTTCACGCTTCTCAAACGAAGGCGCCACGCCGGAGCAAAATTGCGTGTAATTCATACCCGCAAAATCCACCTCGGTGGCGTTGTTGTTCTCCAGAGCCTCTTTCATTTGGCGGGCTCTCTCAACCGTTCTATTTTTAATAATCATAATATGATTTTCCAAAAGCCTCTCCCGCATCCGCCGAGCCCATACCAATAGGCTCCTTAAGCTTATGCAGCAAAAGCAGGATTGCTTTTATTGTATTACACACGAAAAAGCGTTTTCTCTAAAATTTCTTCAAAAAAAATCAGGAATCACTAAAACCCACTGGAAAATAGGGCTTTCTGGAGGAACAAACCTTAGGTTTTGAACGTGGGAACAAGCGTTTGGACCGCCGGAACAAAGGTTTGGCAGGCCAAACAAGGCATCTGGAGCGCGGAACCCTTCATCCCGCCTGCCAAACAGGCCATCGGGCGCGCCCGATCAAGGGTTCGGCCCACCAAACAACCCATCTGCCGCGCAAACTACTCCTTCAGCGCGTCCAGTTCACCTTTAACGAGCTTCGTATTTGGATGGTTCGGGCCCAGTTTCTTGAGGCGAATCGCATAGGCTTTCTCCCAATACTCCTTGGCCTTGGCCAGATCCTTCTTGGCTTTGTAGACAAAAGCCATGTTGTGGTAGCTGCCGGCCACAGAAGGATGCTCCGGCCCCAGTTTTTTGAGCTTAATCGCCAGTGCTTTCTGGTAATACTCCAGTGCCTTGTCGTTATCGCCCTTCTTACGGTGCACGAACCCGATGTTGTTGTAGCTGATGGCCACATAAGGATGGTCCGGCCCCAGTTTTTTGAGAAAAATCGCCAGTACTTTCTGGTAATACTCCAGTGCCTTGTCGTATTCGCCCTTCTTACGGTGCACCGCCCCCATGTTGTTGTAGCTGATGGCCACAGAAGGATGCTCCGGTCCCAGTTGTTTGAGATAAATCGCCAGTGATTTCTGGAAATACTCCAGTGCCTTGTCGTATTGGCCGGCATAATCTAGAGCTCTTCCCAGTTGATTGTGCAGGTAGGATAATTGCACCCAGATGGGCGCGGGCTTGGCTTCTTCTGCGGCCAGTTCCACGGTGTACAACCGCGCCGCTTCCCGATAATTGCCTGCCTCATGGGCCTTTAAGGCCGCTTCCATCCCGGGCGTCAACTTGGCCTTGGTCGGCTCCACCTTGGGCTTGGTCGGCGGTTGTGTGGGTGGATTGGATTCAGGCTGGTTGGCCTGCTGCTCCGGAGCTTTGCAGCCAATCATCAGGGCAAGGGCCAACGGGGCAAGGAAGCAGATGAGTTTCATGCGGGCAATCCTACCCGCACCCCGGGCCCTTGTCACTCCACTAGCCGATGTTGCAGGCTTGTTTGTATGTAGGATTACGGCAGACTCGGGGCCCATGACCACGCTCTCCCGCCGCCAAATGCTCGGCACTCTTGCCGGAACCAGCCTCGCTTTTCCTTTCATCACCCGCGCCGCATCGCCCAAGGCGAAGATTGCCAATACCCGCGTCATCAGCCTGCGCCCAAACCACTACCACGGCTGGCCCACGCTGGCGCGCCGCAAGAATGGCGAGCTGCTGTTGGTATGCTCGGGCGGCCGCGAGTCACACGTGTGCCCCTTCGGGCAGGTGGAACTGATGCGCTCAAGCGACGACGGCAAGACCTGGAGCTTCCCGCGCGTGCTCTTGGATAGCCCCATTGATGATCGCGATGCCGGTGTACTGGAAACCGCCAAGGGCACATTGCTCGCCACCACGTTTACCTCCAATGCGTATGATGAGCGCATTATCAAAGTGGGCGCGCCAAAAAAATGGTCTGTGGAAAAACGCACGCGCTGGTTGGCCGCGCACAACCGCGTGCCCGCCGCCGACCGCAAAAAAGAACTGGGCACATGGATGATCCGCAGCACCGACGGCGGCGTGACGTGGAGCCCGCGCTATGACTCTCTGGTAAACAGCCCGCACGGCCCGGTGAACCTGAAGGACGGACGCATTCTGTATGCGGGGAAAAACCTGTGGCGCGAAAAAACGTGGATTGGTGTGTGCGAATCGAAGGATGACGGTCAATCATGGCAGCGTCTCGCGCAAATCCCCACGCGCAAGGGCGATGACCCAAAACAATATCACGAGCTGCACGCAGTGGAGGCGACCAACGGTGATCTCATCGCGCACATCCGAAACCATAATAAAAAGAACGCCGGCGAAACGTTACAGAGTGAATCTAAAGATGGCGGTAAAACGTGGAGCGAGGCGCATAACATAGGCGTGTGGGGATTGCCCTCACACTTGTTGAGCTTGAAGGACGGGCGGCTATTGATGAGCTACGGCCATCGCCGCAAACCCTTCGGCAACCAAGCCCGAGTGAGCACCAATCACGGCAAAACTTGGAGCGACCCCATCATCGTATCCGGCGATGGCGCGGGTGGCGACCTCGGCTACCCCTCAACCGTGCAGCTCGATGACGGATCGTTGGTGACGGTGTGGTACGAGAAACTGGCGGGCAGTTCTCTGGCCGTGCTGCGTCAGGCGAAGTGGAGTCTTTAAAATCAGCCCACCCGGAACGATATCCTGGCGATCAACTCGCTGCTGAAGGCGGTCTGCAGTTGCTGCAGGATTTCCTTGCGCCGATATCGCACGATTTCGCTGAGCCAAACATTGCTGTCCACGGTGACAAATAGCGTGCCTTTGTTGATGCCAGTGGGCTGGGCATGGGCGGTGAGGATGGGGTCAATCAGGTGGTTCCAGACCTTGACAATCTCGGCGTGCGAACGACTGCGATCCAGCCCCAGAGACTTCATCAGCTGGGGCAGTAAATGCCCTGCGGATTGGGCGCGATCGGTTTGGGCAGTCTCCTGCTCGGTGAGATCTACGCCCCGCCATTGGGCAAGCACACGACGGCGAGCGTAGGCGGGGAATTTCGCGCCGTATTTTTTCCTGTTGTCTTTGCGCCTGATGTTTCGCATGTGCGGGGTGAGAGTCTCCACGGATGCCGACCCTAGGCAATACGATGATATTCCAAATTGTCGGCACGATCTTCAGGAGATTTTCCCGTCAACAAGCTGATAATAAAGAGGGGTATGCACGCGAGCAAGTTGTGGATGAGATTCAGTTATTCCGCGCTGTTAAGAAAATTGATAGTTTTATTATCAGGCACCAAACAGAAAGGTGGCAACCTCCGCACATCACCTCTTTAATGTTGCGCGCAACCGGAAGTCGTGTCGCAAATCCACAGTTCACAAAAAATATGTGAATAAGAAACAACGCAAGCTGCCTTGACTATACAATCAGCTGTGTGTTACCCACTTCGCAGCCACAATATGTGGCATTTCTGCCAAGGAGGTTTGACTAGAATATGCGCTGTCCGAAGTGCGATTGTATTGAGGACAAGGTGATTGATTCGCGCTCGTCTAAAGAGGGCGCCATTATTCGCCGCCGCCGTGAGTGTGCCAAGTGCACTCATCGCTTCACCACCTACGAGCAGATTGAACACACGCAGCTGATGGTGGTGAAACGTGACGGGCGCCGCGAAGAGTTTTCCAAGGAGAAGCTCTTGGGCGGCATTTCCAAGGCCTGCCAGAAGCGCCCCATCAGTCAGCAGACCATCGAGGATCTAACGCAACGAATACTGGATACCATTTCGGAGGCGCACCCCGAGGAAGTGCCCGGGCGCGAGATTGGAGAACTAGTGATGCTGGGACTGCGCGAAATCGACCAAGTGGCCTATGTGCGTTACGCGAGCGTCTATCGGCGCTTTGAGGAAGCCGGAGACTTTGTGGACGCGGTTAAAAAATTGGAGACAAAACATGATACAGCTACATACCGACTGCCTGGTATTTGAAACATCCGACGGCGAGGCCATTCCCTGCTCAGCCCAAGACGTGACCGTGGAGCTTCTGGGCGACGCCGCCCGCGAGCTGGAGGAACAGGTCATCGTGGAGGCCTCCGCCGCCGCGCTGTTTTATTTTAAACAGGAACTCGGTCGCACCGTTATTTCAGTTAGCGAATTCACCCACGCGCTGGAACGTATCCTGCGCGGCTTCGGTTACAAGGTGAAGCCCGTCCATGACGAGACCACCACAAACCCCGCCCGCGAAACCGAGACCGACCTTCAGGATCTCGCGCATAAGGTTGGCGAGGGATTGGAGATGGTTTTTTTCTGTACATTGCGCGACCAGATTCATGCCGACCTCCACGGTAAACCCGAGTTGCTCCGCGTAAAAGGCCTGCGCAAGGCCGTGCGCAAACTCACCGGCGCCAAGCAATGGAGTCCGCGTTGCCAAAAGCTCAATGACGAGATCGTCGATTATCTTCGCCACATCGTTGCCAAGCATCAGCAGGAAGCCAAGCTCACGCTGATGATTGTGTGATGACGATCTTCGAGAAAATCATCGCCTGCGAAATCCCCGCTGACATCGTGTACGAGGACGACCTCGTGCTCGCCTTCAACGACATCAACCCGCAGGCGCCCACGCACATTTTGGTTATCCCCAAGAAACCCATTCCAAGAATTGCCGAGGCCGAGGCTGAAGATCATCAAGTGCTCGGCCACATGATGTTAAAGGCGAGGGAACTGGCCGGTAAACTCGGCCTGCACAAGACCGGTTTCCGCCTAGTCATCAACAACGGCCACGACGCCGGCGAAACCGTGCCTCACCTGCACCTTCACATCCTCGGCGGCCGAGCCATGGCTTGGCCTCCGGGCTGATAACGCCGGGTAGCCGCCCTTGCTAAACGCAGGTTTGCGCACTTCTGTGATTGTCTTTATCTTGGGAGGCCCAAGGGAAATCGAGCCGTGAAGGAAACCAAGCCAACCCGCACACGCTGGAGACGCTGGCGCTGGGCCGTATTGGCGGTCGCCGGGCTGCTGGGGCTTGCTCTGGTGGCCTATCTGGTCGTGCTGCCCCACATGGTTGAACAGCGAATGATGGCTGTTTTAAAAGAGCTGGGGTTTGAAAAGGTCAAGCTGCGTGTTGGGAGTGTGGGATTTAATAGGGCACATCTCCATCAGATCGAACTTGGGGGAGCGAAGCCATTGATCATTCGGCACGCCAATATCCATTACCGATTGGCGGAAGCATGGTACGGCCGCGTGGACAAGATCACCATTACGGGCGTCATATTAAAAGCTGAGCTGGATGAGGATGGGTTGCGTCTGCCCCAATTGGAACACCTGAAACTGCCTGAGCCAACTGAGCCTCTGGAACAACTTCCGTTCGGCGAGATCTGCATAAGATCAATCGATGTCAGGCTCGAGACGCCCCAAGCCAAGCATGACATCCTGTTTGATTTGCACCTTAAAAAAATATCTTCCCTGAGCTTCTCCGTGAACACGGCGACGAGAGACAACAGGGATTCGCTGACGACCCGAGTGACAGTCACTGATGACGGCTGGGAAATCACGCGCGGACAGTTGACGATGAAAAATGAAGTCCTGGCCCTGCCTTGGTTGGGGGCTCCTTTGCGCGACGTTTCGCTCAACTTGTTATTTAACGGAAAATCGGCTGGCAACAAAACTTCATTTGTCCTGCTGCCTAACAGCAGGTTGACCGCGCGTGTGGATCGACTTCAGGTGGAGGACGGGAACGCTTCCATGGTGCGAATCGATGGGACCATCGAGCAGGCACCTTGGGTGATGGGAGCCTTGGCAGGGAAATTTGCCGTACTGTCGCGCGGTGGTTTGAACGGCGAATTGCGGGCAGCGGAAATTAGCTGGCGAAATGGAGACATGACTCTGGCCGCGCGCGACGTTTCGGCAGCTGTGTCCGTTGATGAAGCGGGCATCATGGTGGCCCTGCAGCCGGGCGCAATGCTGGGCTGCACCCCATCGGCGCAGTTGCTGGCGCGCCATGGAATTAAAGCCGACTCGCTGAAGGCGTCACTGCCACAACTGGCGGAGCCCACAGTGCTGCGCCTGCCTACGAGCGGGTCGTGGTCAGTGGAAATCCCCGATGCCAAACTACGAGTTACGGCCGATGGCTTGAAAAATAAGGAGGCCAAAGTGTCCTTCGCTTCGCTAGAGGCAAACCTGCGTGTACGTGTGGCTGTGCGCGCCGATGCTCTCGACGCCATTCTTTTATCTGATGCGGGGCTTGCCACGGGCGAAATCACCCAAGCGGAATCAGCTCCTTTAAAGGTTGCGCCGACGGATTGGAAGATCGCGCCAATGGACGCACGATCGCTGTTGTCATGGCGTCCGAATTTAGGTTTGGCCTTGGCGGGCCATGTCACAACACCCGCGTTGATGGTTACGCACGACGAACTCCAGCTAAACGCGACGCCGCTGAGAGCTAGTTTTTCCCGAGACGCCAACGGCTTGTCATTGGACATTTTGGAGCCCACGCGCGCGCGACTAGCACGGGGCGATGGCCTGGTTTCCCCGGGTGACGCACGGGCCGAAGCGTTGTCCGTGGAGATCCAGAAAATCTGGCAGCCCATTCAGCTGCGGCTTCCGGTCGGCGCGGATGAATGGGCTATCACCGCGCCCGATATCCAAGTGGTGGCGGACATCGCCTCTGTGGATTTAAATGAGCCGGGAGTCCGCATGGATTCATTAAAAGCTCCAGCGCGATTGTCGGTGACGGTGAATGCCAAGCAAGCAACTATCGCCATGTTAAATCCATCGACCATCAGGGTCGATGGCATTCGTATTAACGAGGAGGCAGGAGCCGCAAAAATCTCGGCCAAGGATTGGCGCATTTTGCCGCGAAATGAAAAGCTACAACCGGTCATCGACTTCGATCGGGAAAAATCTGTACTCCGGTTTAGCGGACGACTGGAAGGCAAAGGCGTGGTGGCCGGCCGTGATGGCGTGGGTTTGACTGCGGAGAAACTCGGCTTGGCGGCAACTGGTCAACGCGATGCGAATGGGGTTTTAACTGGAAAACTGGACTTTTCTGTGAATGGCGGCACGCTTGACCTGAACGCGAGCGCGGTGCGGCTGGATGGGTTTGAAGGCGCGGGGCAATGGGGGCTGGGAAAAACGCCGGCTAAAACCGGCTGGTTCAAAATAGGATCCACACGACTTGGAGAAAATCAACTGGCGGAGATTCGCGGAACCATGACGCCGCGCGATGGCGGCGTGGATTTCAGTGCGAACACCGAGTTGGTTAAGGGCCTGAAGGCCAAGGCACGGGGACACGCGGGCCCGGATTCAACTCGGATCTCAGTCACTATCCCGCCGGCAACCATTACGGATCCAAAAGAGCTGGGGTTCAGGTTCCCTGTGTTAAAAAATTTCGAAATCAGCGGCACGGTGGGGCTGGAGGCGGCATTGGACATCAACGCGAATGGCATGGTGCCGCGGGTGAAGCTCTTGATGCGGGACGTCTCGGTGGCAAGCGAAACGATGGCGGCGATCGTCGAGGGCATCTCGGGCATGCTGGTTTTAAACGGGCTGGAACCTCCGACTACTCCCGGGCCACAACAGTTAACCGTGCGCGGTGTGCGTTCAGGCCGGCTGGAATTGGTGAATGGCGTGACGGTATTCCGGCTGGATGTATCGGGAATTTTCATCGAGGAAGAAAGCTGGTCGCTGGCGCAGGATCCGGCAGGGAAATTTCGGGCACTAAATATCCGGCTGGCGGCGGGTCAACCGATGCGGGCCGACATTGAGGTGGAACAGCTTGACCTTGGCATTTGGCTGGGCTTGTTGACCGACGGACAAGTGATCGCCTCGGGCAAGCTCTCCGGTCGGGTGCCGGTGACGCTGACCGACGGAGAATCAAAGCTGCCGGTTCGTGTTGGTGACGGTGCTTTTTTAAAAACCGATGGCCCAGGTAAACTGCAGTTCAAGTCGGCTAAATGGGCAGGGGATTGGCTGGAGTCGGCTTATCCGCGTTTCCGGACGGATCCGATTTTAAAAGGTCTGCGCAACGGCGTGGTCGAGGCACTGCAGGATTTCAGCTACTCGACCATCGAGTTCAGTTATGATGAAAAAGCCGACCGCATGCGCGTGGCGGTGCGCGGCGAGGGCAAAACGAATCAGGGGCGTGTGGTGAAGTTTGATCCCACAATCAACGTCAAACCGGTTGCATCGTGGCTCAATGCGTCGTATAATGAACTGGTACTGCTCGCGCACTTGGAGAACATGGTGAACCGCGACTTGGACGACTTGTTTGGCGAATGATTAAATGAAACGCATGAAACAAACCTTGGCCATTACGTGTGCCGTGGCGTTGATCGTCGGCTTCATCGGCTGCACATCCCATAAGCTCGACCACACGGTGAAGCTCGACGACAAGCCGATCCACATCAAGCTGGACATCAACGTCACTCTCAAGAAAGAGGTGGAAGGCGATCTTACCGACTTGTTCGGCGACGGGGACAACACCGAAAACTGATTTCCCATGAAAATGATTCCCCGATCCCTGATGGTTCTGTTCCTGCTGGGCGCGCTGTTGTCCCCGGTGCTTGCGGATGAACTTGGTGATTTAAAAAAGCGCATTCGCGATCGCGCCCCCGCGTTGGTCAAACTCAAGGCCGCCGCCAAGCTGGGTGAGACCGACCAAGGCTATGTCGCGCCCGTCAAGGGAACCGTCTTGGCGGACGACGAGACAAAGCTGATGCAATCCGAGAACCGCGACCGCGAGGCTGGCTACGGCATCATTGGCAAGAAACGAAACCTCACCGCGGCCAAGGTTGGCCAACTCTCGGGCGCGAAAAAAATCCAGTCCGCCAAGGCAGGCGAGTGGGTTAAACAGGGCAGTTCCTGGAAACAAAAATAGGCACCCATGGGCCCCGTCTTGCCGCGGGTTGGGATGCCCGGGCCAAGTTACAAGTTCATTCCAAACCCCTTTGGGCAAGCTCCTCTTCGTCAAATCCAAAATAGTGGCCCAGCTCGTGCAGGAATGTCTTGTGAATTTCGTCAAGATAAGTTTCCCGGTCGCTCCCCGAAAAATCCCAGATCACATCCAGAAACAGAATAATCTGGTTGGGCACCGGGTAGTCACTGGGCGGATCATTGAGCGCTTCGCCACAGAAAAGCCCGAGCGTGTCAGGAGCAATTCCGTCATCCACCATGCCGGGCGAAGGTCGGGGTTCGAAAGTGACAGGAACCGCCCGCGCCTTGTCGCGCAAATCAGCCGGCAAACGGGCCAGCGTGGTGGCAATCTCATCCCGTGCCCACGTTAGCAATCTGTTTTTGTCCACTGACATATTCTTTAAAGACCGTTCATTCCGCAGGCATTGTAAATATGCCGTTGGGCAAGTTAACAGTTTTTTCCCAACTTTGTCTCTTGGAAGAAATTCATCGGCAAATGCAACTGGTCGGCGCATCCTCCCGCAGTGCCGGATTCCGCCCACAGTTCTGATCCCTTCTCCATGCTCGATCAGGTCATCGTGCCAGATCTTTGGCAACAGGAAGCCGTGGGCGCGCTGAATCGCGGGCAGGACGTCATTGTCCATGCGCCCACCGGCGCGGGCAAGACGCTGATTTTTGAGCTGTGGGCCAACCACGGCAAACCCAAGGGGCGCGCGGTTTACACTGTGCCGACCCGCGCGTTGGCCAATGACAAGCTGGCCGAATGGCGCGCGCGCGACTGGTACGTGGGCATTGCCACCGGTGATCTCTCGGAGAATCTTGACGCGTCCATTCTCACCGCCACGCTGGAAACGCAGAAGAACCGGCTCATCCACGGCGATGGCCCCGACCTGCTGGTTATCGACGAGTACCAGATGATTGGGGACATGGATCGCGGATTAAATTACGAGGTCGCTATTGCCCTCGCGCCGCCCAAGACACAGTTGCTGCTCCTTTCCGGCAGCGTCGCTAATCCCGATCATGTGGCGAAGTGGCTGCGCCGTATCGGCCGCGACCCGGTGGTGATTAAACACGACGTACGCCCCGTGCCGCTGGAGGAGGTGCATCCGGCCGAGCTGAGCTATCGTGTGCCCAAGGACATCCGCGGCTACTGGCCCAGCCTCGTTGCCAAGGCAATGGCCAACGATCTTGGACCGCTGCTAATTTTTGTCCCGCGCCGTTCCGGCACCGAAAAACTCGCCGCGCGCATCGCCCGCTATCTGCCCACTCCGGATCCGTTAAAACTCACTCCCGAGCAGCGCCGGCTTGTTTCCGCCCCCATGGCTCGCATGCTGCAGTCGCGCATCGCCTACCATCACAGTGGGCTGGCTTTTGGCGCGCGGGCGGGTGTCATTGAGCCACTTGCCAAGGCCGGTCAGCTGCGTGTTGTCGTGGCCACCATGGGCCTCGCCGCCGGCATCAATTTTAGCTTTCGAACCTGCGCGCTGGCCGCCGACAGCTACAACCGCGGCGGCCGCGAGCAGATGATTCGCAGCGACGAGATTTTGCAGATGTTTGGCCGCGCTGGCCGACGCGGGCTTGACGACACTGGCTATATTCTTTTAAGCACGAACGAGATCGGCCTGCGCGACGCCCATCCGGCCACGCTCACCCGCAGCGGGTTGGTTGACTGGGGGGCGCTGCTGGGAATCATGGCCGCCGCCGCCGATGCCGGTGAGGAGCCGTTCGCCGCCGCCGTTCGTGTGCAGGAACGCCTCTTCACCACGCGGCCCATCACGCTGGGCATCGAGTTCTCGATGAAACACTTGGGCGCGCCGTGCGGACTGAAGACCGACCCCGAGCGTGCCCGGTATGTCTCCTCCAAGGCTAGTGAATTTTTAAACAGCCGCGGCCGTTGGCAGCCGCAACCTGAGCGCACCCCCGTGCCGTTGCGCTCGGCGCGGGTGATTGCCGGCCATGCGCGCGAAGGCGAGGACGCCGAGTTGATGCCGGCGCTTACGGTCGAGGCCATCGCGCGCACATTCGGGAAAGGCACGCCGACCATTGTCTCTCCGCGCGGACAGGAACTGGTCGAGTACGGCCGCGCCGCCCTTGTTGCCGACCGGCTGAAGAACGGCCGGCTCGAGTTGTCCCGCTGGGTTCGACGACTGCTCAACGCGCGTGGCCGGGTCATCAAACCGGAATTCTGGCGCAACAAACTTTCCAGCCGTTTCAAGCACAAGCTCGCCGAGCGCGGCACGCCCGTCCTGCGCTTTGTCCGGCTTCCCGGCAAGCTTATCGCGCATCTTGACCTCGGTGACTTGAGCGTGAACGCCATTGTTGACGAGGCCGGGGTGCCTCTATTAAAATTTTCCTCGCGCGAGGTGGCCAATCGCGACTGCTCCCAGTGCGGCCTCGCTCCCGAGTGCCGCAACCTTTCCAAATCCACCGGCACCGCGCTCACTTGGCGCCGGATGGGACTCATCGATCCCGACGGCGTACCCACCCGGCGTGGGCGTATTGTCGCATTTTTCACACAGGGCGACGGCCTCGCCATTGCCGCCGCGCTGGAGGATGAGGGGTATCCGTTGGAGGAACTCATTTACGACCTCGCAAATTTAAAGGCGGGCTACCGGTTTGCCGGAGATGAATACCGATGGGAAGGCCGCCTTGCCTTTGTCTGTGCGCAAACTTACGGGCGCCAAACTATCGTGAGCTACCTCGAGGCCGGCATGCCCTGCGAGTATGGCGCGGGTGCCGAGCAGATTGTCAAGAGCGTCCACGCCAATCCCGCCTGCAAGCACGAATGGGTCGGCACCGTTGCCGAGGAAGGCGACATTGACCGGCTTATCATTGAGTGGCGTAGTCTACTGCGGCGCGTGGCGCATTCGCCGGACCTGAAGTGGGCGCGCTGGATGGAGTTAAAAGAAAACGCGGCCAACGTGCTGAACGAAACGGAATCTCCGACTCTCAAGGATCTTCCCGAGCTGGACTTTTCGCAGAAGCAACGACTTGATCACCGGCTCGATTTACGCCGTCATTGACACGGCAACTTCTTAAAGGCTTAAAGGAGGCCTGTTTAATTTGGGGAACGGCCGCCTCTCAGGTTTTGGCGTTGCCCGTTGTAAAGCGGCAAGGGCACCGAAGAGCTGTTGTTGTTGCGGTTGGATGGTGACCGCTGAGTCACGGGAGCGGCTGCGGGGTTATTCCGCAAACCGGTCCGAATCATTGGTGCCGAGGATCCTCCCGCCAAGGTGAAATTGCGGCTGCTGCCCGTCAAATTAAACATCCGGCCCATGCCGCCGCCCATACCACCCATCATTCCACGACCGCCCATCATGCCGCCGCCCATACCGCCCATGCTGCGGCCACCCATCATGCCGCCGCCCATACCACCCATGCCGCGACCGCCCATCATGCCGCCGCCCATTCCACCCATGCCGCGACCGCCCATCATGCCGCCGCCCA
>Ga0114993_10004473_pt1 | contig 13880 bp, 12 predicted proteins | sample ArcticOcean_MG_C_FD_87042 | JGI IMG/M metagenome (GOLD analysis project Ga0114993, IMG submission 87042) | Marine microbial communities from western Arctic Ocean - ArcticOcean_MG_CB2_150 | ecosystem: Environmental > Aquatic > Marine > Oceanic | place: Arctic Ocean: Canada Basin | collected...
GTCGCCTGTAGCGTATCGGGCCATTCTTGCAGATCATCAAAATACCATTTACCACCAAGAGCGGAGATTTTACTCGGCATGTACAACGGAGGCATGCCTTGAGCGCGGCCGGCCGTATCAAGTGCCCATTTTGCTACATCGATTCGGTGCACTCCGTCGTTGCCTAAGTCGCCGGAACCGTAATCTAAAAACCAACGCCAATTTCCGTGAAATCGGCGAACGTTAAACGGACGTGATGGAGCGGGACCGAGCCACATGTCATAATCGACACCGTCAGGTGGCGGACTATCGGCGGGCTTACCGATATTTGATTGTTTGGCGCTTTCCCATGCTTTGGCTACAAGAACCGTACCTAATTCGCCACGGGATATCCATTGCATAGCCTTTTGGAAATGTGAACTCGTGCGAGACTGGGTACCCATTTGGATTATGCGTTTGTACTTTGCTCCGGCTTGAACCATGCGTTGCCCTTCGAGCATGTTGTGGCCGTCGGGTTTCTCGACATACACGTCCTTGCCCGCCTGGCAGGCTTGAATCGTTGGTATGGCGTGCCAATGGTCAGGAGTTCCTACGACGACAGCATCAATACTCTTGTCGTCAATCAAGTGGCGGTAATCGGACGTAATGTAGGGTGAACTGCCAGCGATGGATTTCACAGCCTCAACGGCAGCGTTATGCTTGCGAGTGTCCACGTCGGCTAATCCAACCATTTCAACATCTTTTTGTGCGGCAAAGGCCCGCATTAAGAATCCTGCGCGGCCATGTGTGCCAATCATTCCTATGCGAATCTTGTTATTGGGCCCTTCAGCAGCGGCCCGTAGGAATTTAGCAGAAAGGGGGGATGCGGTGGCTACAACGGTTGCGGTGGATGCTTGCCGTATCAGGGTTCTCCGCTTCATGATTGTCTTTTCCAGTTCAACAATTTGTGGAAATACTCGATTCAAGACGATGCTACTTAATTGTAGCAGAATGGAAAGCAAGATACGGCCTGATCGCTGCCAGCGGGAATACGAGCGAAGCTATCCAGTACGGGAGACTTTATTTGCCGCCGGTGTTATAGAACAACGCACGCTTTTGGCCCGGCAGAGAATAATCAAAACCACATTTTTCCAAGAAATCCCCTGAAGAGGAAATGGCCATCACCTCGTGGACTTTATGTTCTTTTGCTCGGAGGAGGCAAGCGTCAATGAGTTGCGTGCCGATACCCATTCCATGCGCCTGTGATGAAACCGCTAAACATTGGATCTCTGCGAGTTTACGCGAATATATTTCAATTGCGGCGAAACCGATAATCTCACTGTCGTCGACCGCAACGAATCCATGCTCTAGTAAATCGAATACTTCCTTAGCCGAACGCGGCATTAATAGCTGCTGTTCAACGAAAGGTTCAATAAGACGAAGTATCAAATCTTGGTCGTAGGGCTGCGATGATCTTATTTGAAATAAAGCGTTCATGTAATACTCGGCACCAATAGACTACTGGTACTTGTATCGGCAAAACGCACCCCATGAATCGACACGAATTGGTGGAGCAACGACTTCCAGCGGAGGTCTATTCGTAACGGATTTCAAGGATTTTAAAGCGCATTGTGCCAGCAGGCACATCAATTTCGACGACATCGTCGATTTTGCTTCCTAAGAGACCTTGTCCGATTGGACTAGTGATTAAATATCTTCCGAGATCGTAATCCTCATCCCCGGCGCCTACGAGCGTCATTTCTTCTTCGTCATCAAGGTCTAGATCGAGAACCTTGACTGTTGCGCCAAATGCGACTTCATCCCTAGGGACATTGGCCATATCAATGATTTGTGCCCGTGACAATTCCCCTTTGATTTGATTGATTTTAGCCTGCAGCAAGCCCTGTGCTTCTCGCTGAGCGTGGTATTCCGCGTTCTCCTTCAAATCACCCTCGGCGCGAGCCTCGGCAATTTTCTCGGTGATCGCTGACATTTGGTCACCCTCCATTAGTTCCACTTTCTCTCGCTTACGCTCATACGCTGCACGGGTCATTGGCACACTGCTCATAGTAGTCCTCAAGAGTCTAATCGATTGTTGGTTAGGTAGGGGGTTATGGACAAACGAATCTCGCCGTCCTTTACGCTATTGTGCGGAGTATAGAATCGCTGCGCAAGCTTTGCATTGAACCATTTTTCCAACACGCAATTCGCTCTCCATTTGTAAGGAGATTTGTTGGAAACATGTACCGCAACAGTTTTCCGTCACCTCAGCCAATCCTTCCGCTCCGCGGGCCTCGGTCATACGGCTATATTCGCTGCGATATTCGGGGGGTAAAATACCTTCCGCGTCTTTTAGTTGTACGCCGATGCGTGAAATTTCGGTCTCTAGCGTAGATTCTTCCTGCGTTATAAACGACTCCGTTTCAGTCAAAGAAGTTCGCGAGTCTTCGACGTCGTTTTGCATTGCGTCCAGCGTTGTTTGTTCGGTTTCAAGATGGTCGTATTGTTGTAAGATATCATCAGAAATACTGCTGACTGTTTCATTAATAGACGCAATTTCGTTATTAAGTGTTTGATATTCCTTATTACTGGAACATTCCTTTAGTTTGCCTTTCAATGTTTCGACACGGGCTTCTCGTTCACCGAGCAATAATTCCTGTTCTTTGGATGCCAGCGTTAACTGTTGAATGTCAGCTTTTTGCTGCTTGTGGTCAGACTCGGCGCGGACGAGACGAGTTTGGGCAACGTCGAGTTGCTTTGGACAGCGTTCAAGCCGAGCATACAGATCGGTTAACTGCGTGTGAATTCGGTGGAGATCGCGTAAGATGTCTACAGTGGCGGTCATATTTACGTATCCGAGCAAGCATTAAGATTTCTGGTATCTATCTTCTTGCCTGATGATAACAAATATTCGAGGCCTTGTGCACTGTCTCGGCCGCGTTCTTAGCGCACATCTTTGGGGGGAATGCGCCGAGGCGATGTCTACTCGGTTTTTTCTGTCAAGAATCCCTCGATTTGCTGACTGCGGACGGGATTTTGGAGTTTGCGTACGGCCTTTGCCTCGATTTGGCGGACGCGTTCACGCGTGACTTTAAATATCCGTCCGACTTCCTCGAGGGTATAGGTGTATCCGTCACCAAGTCCGTATCGGAGGCGAATAATTTCTCGTTCGCGGTAGGTCAGCGTTTTGAGGATGCCTTCGATTTGTTTGCGAAGAATGGCATTGTTGGCATTTTGTACCGGATTATCACTCCCTGAATCCTCAACGAATTCTCCAAAACTATTATCGGCGCCGTCTCCCACGGGCTTATCGAGGGAGACCGGATGTCGACCTATATCGAGAATGCGCCGTACTTCATCGACATCGACATCCGAACGTTTGGACATTTCATGCATGGTAGGTTTACGGCCCAATTCCTGTAACATTTGAGTTTGCAGGTTTCGCAGTTTGGACAGGATGTCAATCATATGAACTGGGATGCGAATCGTGCGACCTTGATCCGCGATTGCACGAGTGATCGCTTGGCGAATCCACCAAGTTGCATAGGTTGAAAATTTGAACCCGCGGCGATACTCGTATTTATCGACTGCTCGCATCAACCCAGTATTACCTTCTTGGATGAGGTCGAGAAAACTCATACCGCGATTGCGATACTTCTTGGCGATGGACACCACTAGTCGCAGGTTACCGCTTGAAAGATCTCGTTTAATATTGTCATATTCCGTAAATCGTTCTTTACAGAGTTCGCAACGTTTGAGGAGGCTGGCGGGAGTTTCTTGGGTAATCAGCATTAAATCGCGGAGTTCACGTTTCAGGTTGGCTCGACGATAACGTGCGTCTTTGGACCGACCTCCTTGCAAACTAGCTAATTGTTGGACAATCAACTGCATGCGTTGGGAAAACTCTTCGAGTTGTTTCATCAACGGCAAAATACGACGTGTCCTGAGGCTCATTTCCTCTACAAGGGTGATCGCCTTTTGGCGTCCTCGAACAAACTTAATTCTTGCCTCTTGTTTCGCTTCCTTGCTTTGCGATTTGCTTATGAGTACTCGAAACTGAATTTTGTTTTGCTCGAGAATATGTTCGATCGTAGGAATGTTTAGTGGCATCCGTGCCAAGATTTGTTCTTTACTGAGTTGCTCCGTCAGTGAAACCTTGATGGTGCGGTCAAACGGTAAGTCCCCGTTGTGAACCTTTTTGATGGCTTCGAAGGTTGTGCGAATTGCAAAGTCGCAGCCGAGTACACTGCGGCGAAACATCCGCCGAGTTTTCTCGATCTGATGCGCTAACGAGATTTCCTGGTCGCGGGTTAATAGCGGGATTTGCGACATTTGCGTTAGATATAAACGTATTGGATCATCGCTGAGTTTTGGCATACCCGATGTGGTGGGTTGCTTGGCGCTGACTGACGCCACCGTTTTGAGGTTTACGTTAGGCGACTCGGGCACCTTGGAAACGACCTTAATTCCCTGCGACTCCAACTTGATCAAAAGTTCGTCGACGCTTTCAGGAGAAAAGTCGTCGTCTGGCAAGCAGTCATTGATTTCATCGAGCGTCAGGTAACCTTGCGATTTCCCCTTAACTGCTAGTACTTCAAATTGTTCTTCAAATAACTCCATGTGTCGTAACCCTCCTGCGCTTCATGCGCGCCGCTGGACACCCGATGTAAATATGTTGTTATCACGGTATGACGATAAATCCATTTGTCGTCACTCGGATAATCCTCGATCAAATCTTTGTTGTTTCAAAAGTTGCTGCAAAAGTTGCATCTCTTCTACCTCGGATACTTCATTGCTATGTAACTTTCGGATTGTCTCGCGTTCTTCTCCGTCACGTATCTCGCGTTGAAACTTGTCAATCAAGGAATCAAGTCGAGCAGTTGGCGTAAGTTGCACGGTCGATTCTTTGTTTTTAGCGGTTTCTTCCGCCTGAACCAATACGAATTTGAGGGTAGGGTCCTCAATTTTCAATAATAATTGGTCAAAAGATATTTCATCGCCCTGATTCACAAACTCAGCTAGAAATTCGAATATATAGCGTAGGTTGGTAGAGCGAAACGTATCGGGATCAAAACTACGTATCGCGCCGGGGGTCAATTCAGGGTGTGAGACTAGCAATTCAAGGATTTCCGCTTCAGTGGCGTCTAAAACATCTGGCCGGGTCGGTGAGCGGGTAACTTCCGCGAGTTCTTCCCTTGAATTTCGGGAACTACTTTCACGCCGAATAGTACTAAGTTGCTGTCGCAAGTCATCACCAGGCAAGGAAAAGGCCCGCGCTAGTCGTCCTAAAATCAGTTGTTCTCGGCGTCTGTAGTCTACATCCGAAATTGTTTGGTCTCGGGGAACCATGGCGAGCGTTGACAGAATATTGTGAATAGCCATTGCACTTTTATGAGTATCAACGGCAGGGTTTATCCCCATCAACTCAATGTTTACCTTGTGTTGCAACGCATCGACAGACGTTGAAATCAACTCAAAGAATGCCTCGGTGCCGTTGTTCTGTAAATAATCACATGGGTCGAGGCCATCGGGAAGCGTTAGGATACGAAGATCGAGATGTCCTTTGACAAAGTGTTCCAAGACTTCGTTTGCCCGTCGCCGTCCGGCGTCATCTCCGTCAAGCACCAGTGTTACTTCCTGAGCGATTCTTTTTAGGTGTTGTACGTGGATATCGTTAATCGCGGTACCGAGTACCGCGACCACATTGGTGACACCATATTGATTGGCAACGATTACGTCGGTATACCCTTCCATTACAATCGCCTTACCGCCTTTGCGAATGGCATCAAGGGAGATATCTATTCCGTAGAGTTGTTCGCTTTTAGAAAATATAAGTGTCTCTGGGGAATTAACATATTTCGCGGCGCGATCGTCGGCGAATTGGGGTAGTATCCGTCCACCAAACGCAACGGTACGATTTTGGGTGTCGTGTATTGGAAAAAGCACTCGCCCGCGAAAGAAATCGTAATAGCTATTACGATCTGCATTGTGCCCGAGCAAAGCTACCGCCTTAAGTACCTCGTAAGAATATGGTGATGCGGAGATCTGGTTCGCCAAAAAATCCCAGCGGTTTGGAGCGAAGCCGACTTGATAGGTCGTTAGACTTTCTTGAGTGATGCCACGTTCCGCGAAATAATTTCTAGCGATCTGCGCGTCGGCATGGTGCAGCAGGTATTCATGAAAGATGTTCTTTGCCCAATTAGCGGCGGCATATAGTGTCTTCTTGTCAGCCGGTGAGCCTGGCGTGATGTCGTCGCGACGAGGACCGGAAAGTTGTACGCCCGCTGCTTCAGCAAGAAGTTCTAGTGCTTCGCGGAAGTCAACACCTTCGCGTTGCATCACAAAACTGAAAATATCACCGCCAATGTCACAGACCCAACATTTCCAAGTTTGGCGTTGGGGGTCGACTTGCATACTAGGGCGTTCATCATCGTGCCACGGACATAACCCTACGAAGATTCGTCCTCGCTTTTGCAGGTGAATGCTTTGCCCAGTTAAATCAACAATATCCGTCAATTCGCGAACTTGCTCTTTGGCGTCATCGTTGAATTCAGCTGGCATTGAGGTAACCGGTAGATATCTAGTATTGAATTGTGATGTGAGAAGCGGGAAAAATACTGAACGTCACAAATAGTAATTACTGTGTTTGGTAAGTATAGTATTTTCCGGAGTGCGCTGCGAGTGTCAAAAGAGTACGGGATATTTTTCAATAACTATATTTGACTTTTGCGGGGTAAATATTGTAATTTCTTTATGAACCCGTTTTGAAACATTAGTACGAATAAACGACAGCGAACGAGCTGAACAATTACGAGGGAGGCAACGATGTACAGTCCGAGTTTTTGCAATCAGACGGCATTTGATTTTTTTGTTACGGAAATTGAACAGATCGAAACAGATGCGGGTATTTGTAATGCGGTGACCGCGATTGCGATGCATTTTGACCCGCTAGTTCGTCCACAACTTGTTGCTTTAAAACTAGACGATATAGCAAATCAAGTCACGAATAGAGTTGTTAGTGGCAGCAGTCGTGCTCTGACGGCACACTTACATCATGTGTTTTTTGATGAGATGGGTTTTCGCGGTAACACAGAAAACTTTTTCGATCCGAAAAATAGTTTTTTGCCCAGTGTATTGGAATGCCAGTGCGGGATACCGATTACTTTGGCGTTGGTGTATAAGTTGGTTGCGGGAAGGTGTGGGTTGGTTGTGGATGGGCTAAATACACCAGGTCATTTTCTGGCACGTCTAACGTTTGAAAACGAATGCATGATTGTGGATTGCTTCAGTGGCGGGAAACTTCTTAGCGAGGATGAGGTGATCGCCCGCGGGATGAAAATGACCGGCGACGGAAGTATGGCCGAGTCTGCTGTGATTGAAGTCGCCACACACCGGCAGTGGGTGGCACGGATTCTCGCCAACCTGATCCACACATTTACGCTCGAAAATCGCCGTGACGATATCGCCGCAGTTTCCGAGTTATATGATGTTTTGAAACTTGCTTACTGATTCGAATCAAATTCGGTTCGAATGAATCTCAGTGTTCGTGTTTATTAGGGTCGCGGTCGATATGATTTTGATCTATGTGCAGGTGTAGACGCGGAAGTTTTCCGAGTAGTTTCACCAGGCCCTCATCCGTAACATCGGTGTCATCAAGGTATAGCGACTGTAATTGCTGCATTGCGTAGAGTGCAGGCAACCCCTGATCATCAACGGGGACTCCGATCAAATGCAAAAATGATAACGATGGCATGGTCGCAATGGATTCAAGTGACTTATTGGACAAGCGTTTGCCGCCGATCCGTAACAGTTGGATGTTGGGGTGGGAGGATAAGATTTGTATACCATCGTCCGTAAAATCTGCCTGTGGTAGATTGAGAAACTGCAGTTGTGTCATTTTCATGATGAATGGGATCGCCGCATCCGTTAAACGCGTCCGCAGGCGGAGTTGTATCAGGTTCTGCATGGACGTCAGTGGGTTAAGTCCTTTTTCGGTTATGTCACTGCTGTCGATTAAGATGCTGGTGATGTGTTCGGTATTTGTGAGCAACAACAGGTCGCCGTCGGTGACACGGGGGCCGTCTAAATGGAGCGTTGTTACTGAGGGGTCGGACAGGGTTTCGTTGATGACTTCGCGAGCCGTTTTTTGAATCTGGGGCCGTGACGACTCTGGCGCCGGAACACTACACGCAGACAGAAATGCTAGACCTAGCAAAGCGACGATGCGACTGTCAGTAATTCTGAAACGTGGGCAACGGCTGATGGAGTGAGAGTTGGGCACGGGCAAAGGTACAAGAAGAATTATCACGTTGGTAGCAACGAACGGTAGCGTGTACTATATTGATACTTAGTTAATCGTTTTATTTATTATACATCGCGCGTCTGACAACGCAGTAGGGTCAGGGACCAAATGAAAAAGTTACATCAAAATATAGTGAGTCTAGTCGCCCTAATCGCCGTTTTGGCCTGTCTAGGGATGCAGGAAACGTCACCTCCGGCTGGGGAGGCTTTGGTAACGGCCGCGGTCGCCTTTCAAGGTACTTTGACTTCCGAGCAGAGCAAGGTAGCGGTGTTGGCCTATGATGATGAACGCCGCGTTGATTGGCACTTTATACCTAAGGCTGAACGTAAGGGGCTCATGGTTCGCAACATGACGGGCCCGCAGAAAAAAGCAGCAGGTAAAGTCTTAAAAGCGGGTTTGAGTGTAATGGGCCATCGTAAAATCCGGCAGATTATGGCACTAGAGGGAGTTCTGCACGATTTGGAAAAGGAAAACCCTGGGAAGTTTGCGCGGGATACTTTGCGATACTATTACACGTTGTTCGGTGAGCCGGGCGAGAAGGGGACGTGGGGTCTTAGTATCGAAGGTCATCATTTGTCGTTGAATTTCGTAATCAAAGATAGCAAAGTTATTTCGTCGACACCGCAAGTTCTCTGTGCAAACCCGACCATTGTGAAAGCGGAGGTTGGTGCAGTTAAAGCGGGCACTCGGGTTTTGAAAAACGAAGAAGTATTTGCTTTCGAACTTGTGAATATGCTGGACACTGAACAAACCAAAGTCGCTATTGTTGACGAGAAGGCTCCCCGCGAAGTGCGCAGTGCTGGTGCGGCGCAGGTTCCACCAGGTGACCCAATAGGAATCGCTTGGGATGATTTAACGATGGAGCAACGCAAACTTCTGCGTAAGATCGTACGAGTCTATGCGGCCACGATGGCTCCCGCAATTATGGAAGAACGGATGGCGGATATCACTGAGGCACAATGGGCGAAGGTTCACTTTGCTTGGGCTGGCGCCACAAAACCTGGCATCGGACACTACTATCGAATTCAGGGTCCAACATTCGAAATTGAATTCGTAAACACTCAACCGGACGCCGCTGGGAATCCCGCAAGTCATATTCATTGTATGTGGCGCGACGTCCGCGGGGATTTCGCGATTAGTAAATAAGGGCGCTGTCTTTGTCTAAGCCGTAGTTTTCAAGAGGCGATCTGCCTTTTTGAAAATTCGGTTGAACATTGGACGAGTTAGGCGACCTGTAAATGTGTTCTGTTGGCTTGGATGATAGCTTCCCAGCAATACTCGCCCGTCAGGCAAGCGAAAAGTGGCGCCGTGGCTGAATTTCGGAATCGGGCCATCGTATAGGTCGTTATGGCGTAAGTAGTCGATCGTTGCCCGCCAGGCAATTTGACCAAATGCTAAAAATACTTTGACCGGAAGAATCGCCACTAACTCTGTTAACCATGGTCGGCAATTTTGTACTTCCTCGCGAGTTGGCTTGTTCTGAGGTGGGGCACAGTGACAAACGTTTGTAATGGCACAATTGATCAACTCAAGTCCGTCGCCGGTGTGTGTCGATTCCCTTTGATTGGCGAAGCCGGCCAAGTGCAGAGCCCGATAGAGCCAGTCACCGCTGCGGTCGCCAGTAAAGATGCGACCGGTGCGATTGGCGCCGTGCGCTCCAGGTGCCAATCCAATAATCAACAGCTCCGCCTGTGCGTCGCCAAAATTGGCAACAGGTTTACCCCAGTATTGCTCATCAATGAATGCCCGCCGTTTGGTGTTAGCTATGTCGTGGCAGTGTTCGATTAATCGGGGGCACGCATCGCAGTCGACGATCGACTTATTGAGCTTGTTCCAGCGTCTGGTTTGAACTGTCGTGCGGGGGCTCATTTCCTTGGTGCCAATAGGTTGGAGACCGCGGTCTCGATTGTGGAGTAGGTAAATTCGAATGCGGCGTCAGTTAACCGCTGTGGAACAACCTTTTGTGACTCCAATAGCACTTCGGAAAATCCTCCTAATAGTATCCGCAACATGAACGCCGGGACAGGGAATATAGCCGGTTTGTGTAAGGATTTAGCGATCGCTGCCGTCAGTTGATTGTTGGTAGAGGATTGGGGCGCGACAATGTTGTATACCCCTGAACAACTCGTGTCAGCGATGAGGAATGCTAATGCGGCTATACAGTCATTAATGTGAATCCACGGAACCCATTGCGTTCCTGAGCCGATGCGTCCACCGACAAACATTCTAAAGGGCCTTACCATTTGCGGGAATGCGCCACCATCAAGTCCCAGCGGAACACCTAGCCTGGTTGTTATCACGCGGATGTCGGTGTGCTCTAGTTCCGTTAATGGTGCTTCCCAAGCTTGCACAACGGTGGATAAAAAATCCGCGCCCGGTGCGCTCAATTCCGTTAGTTCATCGTCTCCAGGAAATCCGTAATATCCAACCGCCGAACATGACAAAAACGTATCAATATTATGTGATCCCCGCAGTAGAAAATTGGTCAGATTTTGAGTGCCATTTACACGGCTATCATAAATACGTTTCTTTTTTGCCTCGGTCCAGCGACCTGCAGCAACTGATTCACCGCTGAAGTTAACGAGGGTGGTAATCGCCTCGAAGGCTTGTGTTGGCGGGTCGCCATCGGTGGGTTCCCATTCAACGGCACCTAGGAATTCCGCCTCGCAGTCGAGTGACTTGCAGTGTTTGGCGGCGTTCGATGGATTTCGAGAAAGGACCCGAAATTGATCCTCGCTTGTCAGGTTAAGTAGGAAATTGGTGCCCACAAAACCGGTAGCACCAGAAATTAGAAAACACGTCATGAATCGTCCCGTTTGTATTGGAAAATGATGAGAATCCCTGACTGGATTAGCCAAAGGTATATTGATAAAAAATTAGCCCAGCTCGACACTGCCTGCAAATGAGCGGTGAAAATGTACGTGCTTCCATTGACCGTCTTGCTTTTCCCATATTCGTGTTTCTTCATAACTGCCGACGGAATCATTCGCCTCGGCGTCTACGATTTGAACTAGTCTGACGTAGGTTACGCAAGCGGCATTTTCACCGAGCATTCGAATACGGGGCGAACAAATCGTGGATTGATTTGCGGAGTCTGTAGTGCGGTTGAGGTAAAAATAGTGAAACGGAAGTCCTTCTACAAGTTGTCCTAAGGCCTCCGGTTCGTATGCTGTCAGCGAAACGTCGCAAAGCTGAACGTAGGCATCCCAGTCCTTGGAATCAATCGCTTGGAGCAACCGATCGTTGAGTAATAATAATTCATCTTCTACGCAGGCTGTCATGTTAAGGGGTTCTTCATCTGTGGTAGGTAATAGGCTAGGGTGGGATCGCCGAACGTCGCATCGGAATCCGATCTTTTACAGCGAGTTTTGAAGTTGGAGTCGATGTCACTGACTTTGACTTCATCCTTCTTTTGCAGGGCTTTTGGTATCTTCACGGCCGCGACGTAAGCCGCAATCGCTAGTAATAAGAGAAATCCAATAACACCAAATATATTCGTCAATAGACCGTTTGTACGTTCGCCCATTACATCCGGGGAATTAGTCAACCATAATAGAACCCCGGCAATAAGAGGACCAGCGATGACGGTTACCGCTTGTGCAGAAACAACTGCCGGTACCGTATTCATGCCGGCTAGTTTTGCTAGTAATGCAACTATCATTCCCGTTAACAATACAACCGTCGTAAGTATCTTGGGACCTTTACTTTCAGCAGTTGAACCAAAGCCCAAGCCATCAGAAAGAATAAAACCAGCAATCATTGAGTTAACTAGAAACGATGAATACGCCGCTGAAAACAGTCCCACACAAAACAGGAGTTTACCTTTACTGCCAAATGCCGGTTCTAACGCTTTCGCAACCTGTTCGACATCTTTTAGGTCTTTGCCCGCGAGGACAGCCGCGGCCGTCGCCATCAGCATAATTGTAATTACGGCCATAATAACAGAGCCAACTCGCGCGTCGACGACCACCGTTTTTAATTCTGTTACAGACCAACCTTTTTGTTTTGCTAGGTAAGCTTGGAAATAAGCCGCAGCTACGACGAAGGTGGTGCCAACCAACCCTAGAACCTCCACCTCTTTGAAAGCGCCTGCCTTTGGTATAAGACCTTTGAAAATTTCAATTAATTCTGGTCCGGCAAAAATTAGGTTAATCGCAAAACAAGTGAGCATCAGCCCCACAAAACACATCATCAGCTTTTCGAGTGCTCGGTAGAAATTCTTAAAGAAGAACAGAAAGGAAATAGATAGTGCGTTGAAACCGATGACTAACGCGATGGACCATTTGGTGGATAGAAAGACGTCAAAGGCAGATTGAACGCCGAGATTATTTCCGAATTGGAATGCGGTTGAAATGAAAAACACCGCTACACCTACGAAAACCGCTAACCACCGACCAGCTTTTCGAGTGAGAATGTCTGCGGGCGACTCTTGCGCGACGACTCCGAGACGTGCTCCCATCTGCATATAAAACATCATGAAAAAACATGCCGTGATGACAACCCACAACATGGAATATCCCTGTTGTGCACCAACTTTGCTACTTGCGAGGATGCTACCAGGTCCGATGACGACGCAGGCTGTGATGACTCCCGGGCCGATGGCCTGATACCACCGTCTTTTCGGGGAAGATTGTTGGAGGTTTGTCATGAGGGAACTCCGAATGGATTATTTAGGGAACTTTGACTCTCATTGCTTCTCGCGTTAAAGCACGTCATTATTGTACAACAACCTAACACGTCAATCGATTGGTTTGTAGTGCTCAATAGTCGGCAAAATACAGTCTTTAATGGCAGAAATGCATTGTAATATATGTTTTTCATGGGTACGAAAGCACAGTACGCAGACTCGTATCATGAATATTCCGTCAATTGTTGTCCCGGACAAAAATATCTTACGTTGTTGGTTGATACGGGCCAGAAAGTCCTTGTTCAAGGCATTGAGCGCGGTAGTGGACAAAACATCTGAGGGCGCCAAACGGAACGCGAATGTGCTGAGTTGTGGAGTTGACATTATTTCAATGTGATTTAATGACTTTACGGCAGCAAAAGCCTGTCTACAGAGATCAATTTTCTCATCGAGGTATTGTGTGAAGGTGTCCCACCCAAAGAGCTTCAGCGGTAGCCAAACTCGCAGCGCGCGGAAATCGCGTGAAAGCTCCGGTGAAATTTCACAGAAATCAACATGGGCGGCGTCTTCCTGAAAGGGAGGTAAGTAGGCCGCGCTGATTCGGTGTGCTTGGCGAAGTGTCGCTTGCTCCCGTACCAGCAGGCATCCTGTACCATAAGGCAAGAAAAGCCCTTTGTGAGGATCTAAGGTGACCGAGTCAGCACGATGTAATCCATGTAAAGCTCGGCGGCCGCGATCTGTCAAACAAAAAAATCCACCATAGGCTGCGTCAATGTGTAACCAAAGTTGTTCTTGCTGCGAAATCTCAGCTAATTGCTCGAGGGGGTCAACGGCCCCAGTATTGGTCGTCCCAGCGTGGCCGGCAATCAGAAACGGAGTGAGCCCAGATTCTCGATCCAATGCGATCTGTGACGTGAGGGCGGATAGGTCGATTTGACGAGCGCCGTCACTAGCTATCAAGCGGACGTTTGTTTCCGGAAAACCCGCTAGAAC
>Ga0114993_10004474_pt1 | contig 13877 bp, 12 predicted proteins | sample ArcticOcean_MG_C_FD_87042 | JGI IMG/M metagenome (GOLD analysis project Ga0114993, IMG submission 87042) | Marine microbial communities from western Arctic Ocean - ArcticOcean_MG_CB2_150 | ecosystem: Environmental > Aquatic > Marine > Oceanic | place: Arctic Ocean: Canada Basin | collected...
AATTGTTACCTTTGTTATTCTCATCTACACATTGATAATATGGTAAATGGGCATCTTTATTAAGGGCTCTAGTTCCTCTTTCAGGAGGACCCTTAACCCAATGTCCATAACAACCCCCTGTACTTGTTCCACATCCAACAACTATCCATGTCGCCATCATTACAAAAAGTAATAATAGCTTTTTCATCTACTTTCCCCTTGATTCTTTTGTGGCATATTTTCTGTAAAATCCCATTCATAAAAACTTACATCACCACCAATAGTATAACCGCCACCCCTTTCTCCGCCTTCATCACCGACTAGTTCATTTCCACCTCCCTGTAATGCAGCTTCAGCTAAAACCATAAACTTGCCTTTTTCTGCTTTTCCTTTAACACCGTTTAATGCATCGTGTTTTTTCTTTGTATAAACTAGTTGATAAGACATCGGTACATTCTTTTTACTTAAAACCCATAGATAAATCCAGTTTGGTTCATCTATATAATGTCTTAAATACATTCCCTTTTCTGGTGTGCCAAATTTTGGGAAGCCCAATATTGAAGTATAAGTGACATAAGTTGATGTTACTATTAACAAAAGGATAGGAATAAACCAGATCAAAAATTTCCAACTCTTTCTTTCTTCAATCAATATCCAAAGACAAATTGTAGAAAGAAACACTAAACCAAAAATTAACAATCCTATCATATCTACCGCCTCTCATCTGGTCGATAATGAGATTCTTCTGATCCCGATTCGAATGAAGATGATCCACTTGGTTCACCAGTGCGATGGCCTCCCATTGTATTTCCATACGGAGTCACAAACTTTTTTTCTACATAAGTAAAATCTCCGACCTGTTTTCCGTCTGGATCTATTATAAATCTCAGAAAAGTTTCTTCTTGAGCTCTATGAGTAAACGTTTTCTCTCCTATCCACCAGATTTTATAAGGATCAACTTTATACAATTCTATTTTTACAGTCAACTTCTTTCCTGTTGATTTTCCTTTTCTCAGTTCGAAAGAATTGTCAATATTTGTATCGTATATGTTTGTAGCTAATGTTTGCCCAGTCCATTTTCTTGCTGAATAATAATGAGCATTAATAATATATTCGCCGGGAATGATACCCCGAATAGTAACTACTTCTCTATTGATATTTACTTTCGTTATTGTACCATCTACATTTTTTACAATATCATTTGCATAGCCCAAATCATCTTTATCCAAGTACATAAAATTAGCTATGGGTAATCTAAAATGGACTGTAGTGTTTGTTGGGTCTTGTACATAAAGATCAATATCATCTGGTTGATCATGATCCCATTCCATAACAACAACAAACTCAGCTTTTCGCTCAAAGTCTTCTTTTTTCGCTTCTGGTTTAATCAGAAGAAATGCTACAATAAAAAGGAAGGCAAATCCGACAAGGATATTGAACAACATATCGGTAAACCCGACAGTTGACTTATATTTATTTTTATCAAACATTGGCTAATCCACCGATTCGCCGACTTCATAATTCACTAGCTGTACTTTAATAATTAACGATGCAATTAACCCTGTCAAGGTTGTATATAGTGCGGTAGACATTCCCTTTGCCATTGAGGCGAGGGCGTCTTGTAATGTTGTAGCATCAGTAATATCTATATTTTCAAATGCGGTTCCTAACATATATAAAAATCCTGTTACTGTTCCGACCATTCCTAATGCTAAGCAAGATTCGGCTATAAACCATCCAACATCAATTTTCTCATCAATGACAGAGGTAGTTTCTAAATCATAAGTTTTTCTTCCAATCCAAACCGAGGTAAACATAAAAATAATAATAATAAGAAAACTGAGCTTAGTAACATCGGCATAATATAATTGTGAATGCATGTTGAAATAATATAATGTTCCGAAACCCAATAGTGTCAAGCAAAATATTAACCACCATTTTAAAAGTTTTCTTCCTATTTTCATTTATCGTCTTTCTCCGTATTTTTGATTAATTTTTGTAATTCAGCTGTTGATCCCACAAAAACGGCATTAGTAATATTTTGCGTTGTGCTGTGTTCTTGTTTTATTTCCTTAATTTGTTTTTGAATATTCAACAAATCTTTATTTGTATCCGATAACGTTTTAATAAGTTGACCTACAACTTCATAACTTCGGGGACTTTCACTTTCCCTAGCCACTTGAACAAGTTCATTAAGTGCCTCAGTGCCCCTTTCAACCAAATTATATAAATTTTCTCTCGCATATTGATAATCGGTGTTCGCCTCATCAGGTCCTCTATCGGGTAAAACCTTTACGGGAGGTTCTATAATCTGTGATATAGGGGGAGTTAAAATATTAAGAGCCTTATCTAATTTTTTTTCATAATCTGACACAATTTATCCTCGTGTAATTGCCAAAATTCTATCAATTTGTTTTCCCAAAACTACTGTTCTATTTGGCCATCGAATATATTCTCTAGTATCTCCATCCTTCGCTAAATTTTTCAAGAGAGGTACAGTAAGATTTTCTATTTCTTCCATGCTATCTTTAAACTTGTCATCTAGTTCAGCTTTTCTTTCTTCTACTTGTTTAATAACAGCCTTTAAATCTGTTCCTTGATCAAGTATCATTGCGGTAAGTTCTTCTGATTCTAGTTTAATAATTTTGTCAACTTTTAATTCTATACTTTCTAAAACCTCTGAATGTGAATTCCATAACTCAGAAGAGTCTTCTTCATCTTTATATGAGTCTGTAATAAGGCTAGCCAATTTATCTAACTTAGCTTCTATTTTTTTAATTTCGGGCGCAATACTTGCAGTAGCAGTAGTTACAACCTCTTTATCATGGTCTACTGTTACTTTTTGTTCTGCTGCGTATTCATCAGCACTAACAGAAGTAAAGCCAAAATCAAAATCATCATAGGTTGCCATAGTTTTTCCTATATGCGTGTGAGTAATCCTAATATTACACATAAGAATGTATAATATCTTATAGTTATATATAGTGAGTGAATTTTAAAACTTTAGGCTGAATTTTCTCTCTAATTCTTTTAATAAGAGCTTTCTATCATTTGTCATTTTACGTATAGCAAATCCCATAATATAAGTGAGCGCCTGCCCAATTTCTGGTCCTTTCAATTTTCTCATTAAATCTTTACCAGATACAGAAAGTTCTTCAAAATTAGTTGGTATCCCTTTTTTCTTGAGTTCATCAATTCTTTTGTTCAAATTTATTTTCTGCCCTTTTGCAGAATAAATCTTATCAATATGGTCAATAGTATCTCGATGTATTTTCATACTAAAACGAATAAGTTTTTCATTCGACACTCTCGTACCATAATTTTTCAAAAAATCAACAACCTCAGCTGCAATTTGAGATAATTCATTAGATCCACGAATCTTTTCTTTTATTGTTTGTTCAACCATCTCTGGTTTCATTGAAATAAAAAAGATCGCGAAAAAAGATGGGTAATATTTTTTATCTATGTTATCAATGGTTTTATAATCAAATCTTTTATTATTTAATTCTGGAAATATTTCACTTAATAATCCAGTTTGTATCAAATATTTAATTCCAATACTAGGCTTTTCAGATTTCTCAAAAAGTTTTCTAAACTCTTCATTTAATCTATCAGGAGAAACTGTTTTAATTTTATCAGCATTTTTTTTAATTTCTTTTAAAGTTTCGCTTTCAATTTTAAAGCCAAATCTTGAAGCAAATTGTACGGCTCTTAACATTCTAAGTGGGTCGTCTTCAAAGGCTTTAGGGCTAATCATTCTAACAAGTTGTTTACTTACATCCGATTTACCCTTACCTTCAATATCATGAATATGTCCAGTTTCAATATCTTTTGCCAACGCATTCATAAAAAAATCTCTGCGCAATTGGTCTTGCTTTAAAGAAATGTCTTTACCAAATTTTACTTCAAAATCTCTATGCCCTTCCCCAGTGCTTTTTACATCTACACGAGGAACTGAAATATCTAGTGGTTCATCCCCCTTTTTATAATGGAAAGGCATGAATTTAATCACCCCAAAAGATTTGCCTACTACGTCAACCTTTCCATATTTTTTTAATATATCTTCCAAATCATTCATATCAAAACCAGTTATTAAAATATCTAAATCTTTGGATATTTTACCTATTAATGAATCTCGTACAACTCCACCAATTTGATATATTTTTCCATTTTTTTGTTGTATCTCTTTCCTAAGAGGTGACCTTAATGCAATTTTAACCTCAGTTTGGGATTCATTTAATTTTTTTTGAAAGTCTATAAAAAATTTCATTTTATAATTACCGGTGTTTAATCATCTAAATCTCCCCCGGAAGCCAAATCTGGAATTCTAGGTTGCTCAAAAAATTCTTGGGTTATGTCACTATCTTCATTGAATCCAAAATCATCTGTGGCTACAATAGTATTAGGAACATCTATTGTAACTCTAGACTTAACTCCGGCATCTGTACCAAGCGCCGTCTCAGGGGCTCCTTCAAACACAACTTTCTGTCCTACATCATGAGTTCCATCACTACTATCAAGTAAAAAATATGTTCTTGTTCGATCCGTTGAATCTTCTAACAATAAGTGAAATGTATCATCAATTAAATCGTCTGTACCTCCTGGCAATCTAAAATCTATAATGGTCTTCTTAATAATCTTGCTTCCGTGCTTGATATCTGGATATATATACCCCTTTAATATAAAAGATAATGTCCATACTATAGACCTTCTAGTTGCATAATCTCCCTCATAACTATCTTCTACTGAAGTACCAGTTAATACAACAGGAATATCAGTTTTAATACCCATTGATGAAACGGTATTAATTGTCATTGTAAATTCTGGTGTAAAAAATGGTAAAATCTGTTCTAATATTTGTGTTCCATCCTCAGCATTTTTAACCATAACCCACAATGTAAAATCAAATGCATATGGTACCGGATTATATTGTTTCATCATATAACCAGTAGAACCAGTTGTTAATGTTCCAGCGGTATTCGCCTTAACATTTACACCCACAGTATTCAATTTCCTTGTTGGGTCATAATTAATAGAAGACATTTCAAAGCCCATACGTGGAAGTTGTATAGCAACTTTTCTAGGAATGGTGCCTTCTTCTGAAAGCCTAGTCAAAAATTTATGTTTGGGTCCATACGCCAAAGGAATTTTTATTCGTTCAATAACCGTTCCTGAGGAATTTTTACGCTCAATATTAATATCATTAAACAGAGTCCCAAAACCAACAACATATTTTCTTATAGTTTGGTGATAAAACGTTAAACCTAACAAGAGACCTCCAAACAAACAAGTTCAACATTCATTAGAAATTTCCTTCACTAAATGGATTACTTTCTGAGAAATCGATTACAGAATCGGCTGCACTTTCAATTCCCACATTATTGGCTGAAGCATCATTCACAAATGTTTGAGTATCTGGCGCGGTTGATAGTGATCGGGTAGCAGTACTAGATCCTCCAACAACATTTGCACTCGTTGAAAATGTTCCTTTTATATCTGAAATTTTCAATACATTATCTGTAGAATTCCAAGTCAACACTATTGCTGTAGTACTTGCAGTTGCCGCTGTATTTCCTTGATATACAGTTTCCCCGACCGTATAATTACCAGAACCACTTCCTAATGTTAATTCTAATGCATATGATAAAGTATCTTCAATAGTATCTATATCTGAAATTCCTGTATCAAGTGTTTCATCAGAATACTCAAAGAGTTCACATGTTAAATCATATACAGGAAGATTTCCTATTTGATAAAAAACTGAAAATGCATCTACAAAACGAATTTCAAATATTTGTTTAGAAAGGGGGAAAAAGACTAAATCACCCTCCGCTGGTCTAGCATAAGTCAAATTATTAAGATCAGAAAACAAAGAAAATTTTCTTTGGGATACTGTAAAAGTAAGTTGGTCTCGGATTTCTAATCCAAATCTACCTAAAAACCTACCTTCACCTTCAAACCCATCAGAGTTTTTAATGTACATTTCGATAACATATGCTTGAGAAAAATCTGAAAGATAGTCTTCACCATATAGGCTGTCTTCCTTAACTAGAGTTCTAGGAAGATAATATACATCATGACCATAAATTTTAATAGTTTCTTCGACTAAATTTTCGATGAGTGTTTGCTCATTTGAATTTTCAAGCCCGTGATTAAAATATTGACTTACTGCCATTATTATCCTGGTCCGATCATAAAATCTATTGGTAATTCGTAAGTTAACCGCATTTCTTCGTGTAATGCATTAATCTCTTCTTTTGCTTCATCTAATATTCGTGCCCCATTTAATGTGACACCTCCTGGTAATTGTACTCCCTCAAACTTTATTAAATTCATTCCCCATTGGCGTTTAAATAGAGCCGTAGTATAGTGTTTGAGAAACATATCATTAAATACATCACCATATGTAGTTCCAGTAAGAGAACGATATGCCTCCGCTATAACCCAATCATCTGGTTCTACATCAGTTGATATACCATACCAATCCCAATCTATGTATAATCGATCCATGTGTCTATTAAATCTTATTGATTTTTTTCCAACAAACAAATCTTTTAACAATTGAATATGTGACATAGTTGAAGCAAAATTGGCAATACCAGCCCCACTTTGTATATATGGCATTTCATTCAAATGAAATTGATATTGAAAACTAAACATATTTGATGTGGTCGATCCGGAATCATTAACATCAAATATGCCGGTTACACTTATAACATTTTCAGCAATAGAAATATAATGATTATCCATATCACCGAAAGTAACTGCTGGTGTACCATGTACTGTTACTGTCGATCCACTTCCACTCCCAGTAACCGTTTCTCCTGCTGTAAATGTTGAGCTTGAATTATTATTTTGTACTCCATTTTGGTCGTTATGACTATGAAATGTCACTGTTGTAGTATTTTGAGAGTAAAATGTGGCGGTCGCATTACTTGTACCACCTGTGATAGTTTCTTCTTTTGTAAAGGTGCCGCTATTAGCAGAAATTGCAAAGGTGGAACCTGTAATTTTATGTTTTAGATAAATTTTTTCGGTGCCTTCATGGTGATATTCATTCCAATATTCTAACGCTTCATCTATTCTATCATCAAGTTGGTCTTCATCTACGTTAATTTCTACTACTGGATGTCCAAGGGCCCTTTTACAGTAATCTCTCAGTTCTACTCTACTGGCAGGTTTTGTGGCGCTCATTTAAAATGCTCCTATTGGTAGGGGTCTGGTCTATGTTCTTATTATATTTAGTATTTATTAAACTGCTAGGAAGAATATAAGATGATAAGAGAAGAATATTATAAATAATAGGAAGGATTTGAAAACACTAAATTGGAGGGCTCCGGTGGCTTTATCTATTAAAAAACAGACAATTAACTATATTTTAGATCAAGGATGTAATTTTGAAAAAACTGTTACTGCAAAAAATGCTAATAATGCAAATGTAACAATAAGTTCTGGTAGTTGTGCTGCTAAAATGAGAACTTCACACTATACATCAAATTCAAATAATATTTTTACATTTACAACAAGTGTTACTGGATCTAATGTAACCATAACCGCAAATGCGACTCAAACGGCAAATACCACTATTGTTCGACCAGGGCGTTACATATTTGGAGTAGAATATACTCAATCTGATGATGTAACAAAGGAGAGAATTTGTGAAGGTGTAATTACCGTTTCTCCTGAATCGACCAAATAATAATTAATTTATTTTCTTCTTTAATTCAAGTATTTCTTTTTGTTGTTCTTTTATAGCTTCAATAAGAAGAGCAGAAATTTTAGAATATGAAATTGCTATTGGCTCACCATTTTGATTTGTACTTACTAGTTCGGGACATACATCATATGTATCTTCAGCGATAAGACCTAAAACATCTGTTTGATTCTCTGCGCCTTTTCTTATTTTTTCAATAAAATCAAATTTTACCCCTTTTAATGCCAATACAGACTGTAAAGGATTATCTATATTTCGTATATTTTCTTTAATACCTCTATATGAAGATTCTGTAATTGTTCCCGTTACTGTAAGTGTATCTGATGGAGTAGCCGTACCAATACCAACATTACCTCCAGAAGTAATTAATGCATAATTAGTATCTGCACTTCCTACTGTAATATCCATTCCGATTGTTTTACTTGTTCCGTCTCCCGTTCCCACAACATCTATATCCATACCTGTTGAGGTAAGAGTACCAGCTCCGTTACCATTTACTTCTAGATCAATTCCAATATTAGAAATAGTTGCAGTTCCCGATGAAGCATCTTGATCAAAATCTATATATAATCCCTTAACTGTATTAGCGCTAACATCAGAAAAATTCTTATCTAATGTTATTCCTGTAGTACCACCATCTGATTGTACATATAATGCTTGGGCAGCCACAGCATCTGCATGATTTTGAATAATCTGAACACCCTTCCTTGGAGTAGTCGAATTAGAAGTATCATCCAAATAAAGCATTGATCCTGATGTTAAAGCAGATGCTGTAACATTAACGACCTTTTCAGTTGTTTGAGCGGCGGCTATATCCAGAGCTATTTTATCAGCATCATTTGAATCAATATAAATCCCAGCTGTAGCATCTGAAGATCCTACATTAACGTGTAATTTACCAGAAAAAGCACCGGTTGCCCCTGCTCCCGGAACCATAACAGAACCTCCAGAAGCGTCATCAATATGTAATCCAACTGCTGCTCCGGCGCCAAGAGTCATACAATCATTTGCGTGATTATAACTAATATAGCCAATATCTGCGTCAGCAGAATCACCAAATGCCAAAGTACATTTAGAAGTAGTATTTGCGAGAAGAGTAGCTCCAGCAGTATTACCCTCTAACATCAATAAACTATCTGTTATAAGTGCTCCGTTAGCTGTTGCTGTTGTACCTCCTGCCGCGTGGTCATTTCTAATATGAAGATGGGATTTTGAAGAAGTTGCTGTTCTTGTTGAACCCGTAACTTCAGGAAAATTACCTATAGCAACATTAGCGTTTGTAACATCTTTACTAAACACGGCTCCACTATTTGTCGTAATAGTTGAAGTTGTGTTCATTGTTACATTACAATCATCAATAGTACCACTATTAATATCTAAAGAAGCCATAGCGGCACCACCGGTAACAACCCCCGAAGTAATGTCCATTGTACCACCATTTAGAGTAAATGTATCAGATCCTCCGATTACAACAGTAGTATCATTAATTGTTCCGTTATCAATATTTACAGTAGTAATATTACCTAAATCACTTACTGTAGCGCCAGCAAAATTAACTGTTCCACTAACCGTTAATGTTTTTCCAGAACCAACTGTAATATCAGAAGTGGCTATGGTAGCGCCATCAATAGTACCACCATCAAGATTTATTGTAGTTACCGTACCTAAATCGGCAACTGTTGCACCAGAAAATGTTACATTACCAGTTGTAACTAATTTAGTGGCAGAAATATTAGCCGAGATAGAATTTGCTGTTATTGCATTGGTTGAAAAACTTCTATTTGTATCTCGTAGTATCAATTTATCCGCAGTATTATTTTCTGTCGAACCATTTAATGTGGCAAGTGCCTCATTCGTTCTAGTTCTCCAAATCTCAAAAGTATTTGTTAATTCAACATTTGCGAGTGAAATAGCCATTTTAGTGATCCCTTTTCTCGGTTAACCCCAACAATAAATTTTTTATTTCTGTACAGTCTTCTTTTAACGTACTTAAATCTTTTATTTGCTCTTTCATGATATTTATATCCTCAGAAAAAGCCTTTAATTCGTTTGTTGTTTTAATCTGTTTAAGATTTTTTTCTAACGCTTCACGGTCTGTAGCCAACAAGGCATTTGAATAATTGTCCCGAACATAACGTGAATCATTTGTTTTTATTAATTGTGACATATCTTAATTACGATGTTGTTGCTACAGCGATAGCTCTTAAATCTCTTACGCGAGGAACATTAATAGAATTCTTTTGTGAACTACGATTCATTGTTAAAACAATTTTAACAGCAAATGTAGAAAAGTCTTCAAAACTTGTCCCCGCCGTATTTAAATATTCGATTTTACCATCAGATGAAACAAATTTAAATTGTTTATAATCTTCTTTATCAGCAGAATAAACATCTGCCGCAGTATCTTGAGTCATTTTAACCCAACTTCTATCTTCAAAATTTTCTGAGTCTTCTTTATTAGAAACTTTATAATATACATGAACATCAGTATTGTATGGTTTATAGGCAGAAATATAAGCAACTAAATCTTTTGCATCAAATCCTTCTTGAAGTGCAACTCTTCTTGAAATATATCGCGCTTTATTATTTCCTCCTGAGGCACCAGTTTCACCAACAATTTCTACTGTTGCTCCAGAACCGGCAGAACCACCCCCTTCTCCAACTACTGTGACAGTTGGAGTTTTTGTATAACCAGATCCGGCACCAACAACAGCCATTTGGTTAAATGCATTAACAGTACCAGTTAAATGAACATTAGCTCCTATAGTTGCCGTGGTACCACCAGATATATCAGGAGAAGAAACAGTAAATACGGAAGTATTTCCACTTATAGCATCTCCTGTTGCAAATTGTGTAGTATTTCCCCCTACTCGACTATCATGATATCCAGTACCTGGGTTAGTAATTCTTATATCTGAATTTGCTAATGAACCATTATTGATAAGATATTCAACATTAACAACTCCCATTTTATGTACATCAAGTATGGGAGATACATAAGTGTTAGAAGTAGTCATTACTGTATTGACTGTAAACGAATTTTTATAATGTGTATTAGTAGTATTTGTAATATATTGTATTGCTTGTTGCTGTTTTAAGAATATATTTTTATTAGTAATAGTATCTTTATAATTAGCGGTAGCTTCTGCATATGCTGTGCCATTTGCCGCAGAATCATAACTATATGTAAATGATGTATTTGCAAAATTTAATTCTGAAGTCATGATTTTCATCACATCAATTTTAGTATTAGATGTGGCACCCATTGCACTATTTACAGAATTTTTAAATCTGGCATAACTTACATTAGCAGTTTTTCCAAAAGTAAAATCAGCGCGGTCGAGCCTGAACATTAAACCTTCGGCTGGTTCGGGTTCCCATTCTGTTGCATTATGTTGTTTAAAAAACGAACCAACAACCTTTGGTTTTGTAATTTTTCTATCAGTTCCTGTATGTTTAGCCCCTATATCATATGCATACAATTTATATGCTGGATCGTTTGACTGTACTACAAATGCATATTCCCCTGGCAATAGATATACAGGAGATGAAAATTCAAATACTGTTTTAGAACCTTTATCTATTCTCGACATATTTCCTGTCATTGAATTTCCACGCAAATCGGGAGCAAATTCTCCGACAGTCTCACCTGCGACAGTATTATTTGCTGAAATTTTCGTAGTTGCTGGGACTGGTGTTGAAATATTTGCCGTTACTCCTCCCGTCCATTTTGTTACTTCTGAAAATGGAATAATAACAGACGAACTTGGTTTACCATTATATACGGGCCTTAATGATACAGTTATAGGTGTTTTTGAACCAGAAGTTGTTGACGCCTTAGAATAAAAATATAAATGTAATCGCGTAGCAAATACACCAAAGGGATAGTTATCTTTATCAACAAAAAATGTTTGCGCCATAGGGTATACAAAATTTGTTGATGTAGATTGTCTAGCCTCTGTGGCAGACTTTGCAATTGTTAATTCTGTTGGGTCTTGTCTCCTCGTTATGGGAGGTCTAGTAGAAACTATTCCATCAATTCTTGTTTGTGTAGCACCGCTTGCATGAAAATGTGACTCGGCGACTGATGTTGTAGTAGATAGGATATTATCTACATCATCAGTTAATCTTAATAATCTCGGACCCGTAAGAAATTTATTAGAAGGTATACTAATAACTCCAGCAACAACTCCTTCAGCACTTACTTGAAGTTCGGTATTTGCATATTGGTATGAGGTAGGAGTAGAAGATATTGTTCCATTAGCGCCCGATTTATCTCCTTTAACAATAGAAGATAAAGAAAATGCTAAAGCCGTACTTTCTTCAATATACATTATAGTACAACCGTTAGCCGTAGTTCTATCATTTATGAATAAAACGTTTGCTGTATTACTAGCATTAGTTCCCGTACCTTGTATAGTAATTTGTTCATGATGACCACTAGTTGTTCTAAATACATTGTCTTGATTAACTTCAGAAAGAGTAGCCGATGTTGCTTGTTTAACATTAGCCGTTATATTTACACCATCGAAAAAGGCATAAACATTTTTATTAGGTTTTAGCCCTTTAGCCACAAAGCGAAGTGTTTGTGGTCGAATATATGGGACTATACTAACATCAACTAATTTATTTCCAACCAATTTAATAATTTTTTCAGGCAATTCTCCGGCTCTTAATGCAATTCCTGTTTTTTTCAACGAAACTTCAGTTGTTTCTCGCTTACTTTTAACTTTTTTACCTAAATCTCTAGACCCCTTTTTAATTTCTTCCGAAGATTCTGGTAGTCGTCCTGACCAAATACGTTCCCATGAATTCCACATTGTACCATGACCACTAGAAGTAATAATGTTAAGAAAGCCATCATTTTGACCTTCTAAATTTACTACTACAGAGGCCCGATTAGAAGAATCATACCAAATATCACCGGGTGGGTCGAGTTCTAAAGAACCAATATAACTTTGTTTTGCGAATGGATTCACAGAAAGGTATTTTTGAAAATTTTTGCTTTCTGTATTACCCGTTAATGGTATATCAATAAATGATGTATGATCATACGGCAATGTAACCAAACCACCACTTTGAATACAATTATTACTTTTTGAAGTATCATCAAATTCTAAAGAATACGTATCTGCATTAAATCCTGGAGTCAGTTCTTTTTGTTTAAAATCCATTGCACAATAATAATCTAAATCATACACATCTCCAATAGAATGTCCAGCAAATGGATCGACCATAATACCATTTTTAAATCTGTCATTTCCATTAGCATCAGTAATTGAAACACCATCTGCTTCTTTTTCTAACAAATTCATTGCTGTATAATATTCCAATCTTTCTATTCTCTTTTCTAACTCACCTATATCACTCATAGTATAACCTTTATGTTCAATATATTGAGTAATTACATTATTTAAATCAAAAGTATAGGCTGGAATTGAAACAGAATATAAAGTCATAGAATCTTCATCATCAGATGGTAACTGAGGCTCATCAGCAGAAATGCCTTTGAGAACTTTAAGTTTTCTATCTCTTGTTAATATAATTTTATCTTTTCTAGGAAGGTAATAATTATAATCTGTTGTTGCTGTAAAATTACCTGCAGGAGTTACTTTTGGAGAGAATACATTTGCTGTAGCCGTAATGTCATTACCTGCACCAGATTCATATCCATGCCTACGTGGGCGATAGTCTATCATATCTTTTAATTCAATTGATTCTCCACTAGTAGAACTTACGTAAGTGGGAATCTCAGTATATACAGTATTTGTTGTATGTGCGGCATTACCTGATATGGCAAAAGTATAAGAATCTACAATAAATGCACCATCTCCATGGTGTTGCCAATAATCAACTATTGCCATAACTTGTCCGCTAGGAGGTGTCACACCTGGTTTCAATGAAATTTTTCCATAATCATAATACTTATCACGTTTCCCCGTGTGCAATATCCAAGCAGAAGTCATATCATGTGTGTTTGCTGTACTACCTCCAGCACAAGTATAAGCGGCGGTTAACATGGCATTAGTAATCGCAACACTCTTATCAAGAGAATCTATTTCAACTTTAATCTTTTTAATATCAGCGAGAAATAATGAATTATTTGCGCCAATTGATGAGTTAACTGGAGGATAAGCAGTGTTTGAAGTTCCCATGGCACCCATATGAATTTGTCCATTATTAG
>Ga0114993_10004476_pt1 | contig 13875 bp, 11 predicted proteins | sample ArcticOcean_MG_C_FD_87042 | JGI IMG/M metagenome (GOLD analysis project Ga0114993, IMG submission 87042) | Marine microbial communities from western Arctic Ocean - ArcticOcean_MG_CB2_150 | ecosystem: Environmental > Aquatic > Marine > Oceanic | place: Arctic Ocean: Canada Basin | collected...
GGGGGAAGCCTTTGCGCTGCATAAGCTGGATCGTGCGGTGGGTAAAAAGATTACCTTTGAACTAGAGTATCAGTCGGCAGTGAATACCCGAACGCGCAACGCCTGCTTGGTGCTGGGTGCAGAGCCATTGAACGATAAGTTATGGAAAGTTGGCAGCATGATCGGCATGAGTTCACACGGGATTTTCTCCGGCACATGGGGCAACAATAGTTTAGGCACAATCAAACGTGTGCCGCTGGATGTGGATGCGAAATTCAAGGCAACGGTAACCATCGACACTGTGAAAAAGTTGCTGACCCTGAAGGTTGGCAAGACCGAGATGGTGATGCCGACACCGCGTGATCTCGGAAAAATTCAGTACTATGGCATTTACGCCAAGGGAACCAGGACTCGCTTCAGTCCAATTGCCGTAAAATAATGGGGCTTTAACCTAGACCGTGCCGGCAATGGTTTTGTTGGTGCTTTCGAGGTCTTCGCAGGCTTCGATGAGGCACCCAGTCATGTTGACTGAAATATAGCTTATGTAGGGTCACGCTCAATATCAAACCGTCACGGGGATTGCTCGACTTTGCGACATCTTCTTCCGTGCCTCGGTAATGGCTTAGCCGAGATTGGGGCGCCACGGGATTTCGCGCCAACCCGATTCATCCTTCGGGCTGGTGAGAGCCTGACGGATCTCGGAGTAGTTCTTTTCATTCAACTCGAGAGTTTGGGCAGCCTGCTGCGCGGGTGCCAATCCCCAAGCTGACGGCAAAAAAAAAGCCAATAAAGATGTGAGTGCGGGTTTCATTTACGCCCCTCAACAAAAGGATCGCCGGCCTTGCTTTTGCGGGATTCCGGGGCATAGAGGCGGACATTCCGGACCCTGCCCGCATCATCGAAACTGCCAAAGCCAATGCGGCCCCAGTCAAAGGTCTTGTCGGTGGCCCGCATGATGGGCTTCTTCATGTCGTTGACATAAACCTCGATCTTCCCAGAAGCATGTTCGCGAACGAGGCGGACCCGGTGCCAGTCCTTGGCGCTCCACTTGTGTCCCTTGGTGGTTTCATGGGAAATCTTGATCCGGGGCTTGTCGTTCACAATAAAACAATTGTGGGCGTGAGGGTCGGTCACACTGGCAATATGCGTGTAGTAGAAGTGGGAGCGATCCTTAAAACCGTAGAAGACGCACATATCCCGATGACCGTATTCCTTACCCGTTTGCTGAAGCTCGGCCTCGAGCACGAAGTCCTTCACCTCCACGTCCCGGATTAGGCCAATGGTCAGGGGGGAGCGCACCTTGTACTTGTACTTGCTTGGGTTGGTCTTGAACTCGATAAAACTCTTGCCCCTCACAGCGGGCACATTCCAGTTGTCAGGGGAGGTGAACCAAAACCGACTTTTCTCCTTAGCCTCATTGCCCTCAAAATCTTGGGAGTAAACCAGCTCGTAGTTGGCGGGAATACCTTTGGGCAGTGCCGCTTTCTTTTCTGCGAAAAGACCGATAGGGAGAAGTCCGAGAAAGAGGAGGGTTTTCATAGCCGGCACTATACCGCCGCCACAGCCGAGGGCAAGAAATCCAAATCTACCAACCCCACGCCAAGCATCGGCTGCAGCAGCCCCAACGGATTGGATAAAAGTACGCGGCTCATTCTCGTACCCGTATTGGTTTGGGAACACCACAAGGCAAAGAGGTGGACTGCGTTTGATCAAGCCCGAGGTTTTCCTCGACCAAACGCATCGGTTTCGGGACGCTTTGCCCATTCACGTTTCGATTATGAAAATAAAATCCATCCCCGCCATTCTCCTCACTTGTGCTCTCGCCCTGCAGGCTGCCGGTCAAGGTGCCGATACGCTCCGCTTTGCCAAAATCATCAATGACAACATGGTGCTACAGCAGCAGAAACTCATCACCCTCTGGGGCTGGGCCGATCCGGGCGCTGCAGTGAACGTCACCTTGACTCAAGACGTCACCCTCGGGCAGGCAGCCGCGAACAAGCTCGGCAAAACCCCTGATGTCGACGAAGGCAACGGCGAATATTCGGTGACGATGCGATATGTAGAAAAGAATCCGCCAAAGCTGAAGACCCAGACACTCAAGACACAAGCCGGCGCCGATGGTCACTGGACCGTGAAATTCCCACCTGCGAAGGCCAGCTTCCAGCCCACATGGATCATTGCCGAATCCGACAAGCAGATGGCCGTTGTCCAGAATGTGCTCATCGGAGAAATCTGGATCTGCGCCGGCCAAAGCAACATGGGTTGGGGCAACTTCAACCGCAAGGATCGCGAAGCCGCCTCGGCGGATTTTCCGGGTCTGCGCTACATCGCGTGGGAAGATTCCTGGTACAAACCGCTGGCGGATGTGCGAAAAAATATAAGCTGGCAGGAATGCTCGCCCCAAACTGCGCAGCGTTTTTCCGCCGTGCCATATCTTTACGGCACCTTCCTGCATCGTTATCTGAAGGTGCCCGTCGGCATAATCAATGTCGCCCGGGGAGGCACACTGGGCCAAACGTGGTGTCTGCGCGAGGAACTCGACACCATCGATAACAAGCTCATGAAAACCGTGCTCGCCAAGCACGACGCCGAGACTGCTGTCTGGGATGACTCCAAAAAAGTGGCCACCCTGATGGCCGAATGGGAAAAGGCCTGTGATACCGCACGCGCAGAGCATACCGATAAGGTTGCCAAGGCCAAGGCCGATGGTAAAAAGGAGCCGCGTCTGCGCCTGCCCAGAAAGCCTGGCGACGCCCGTGCTGGCTGGAGCCCGCCGGCTGGATTGTTTAATGCCACCGTGATGCCCATCCGCCAGCTCGCGCTGCGTGGAGTGCTTTATTATCAGGGCGAGAACAATAACTTCATGCGCTGGACACGCTATGAGTCAACCTTCCCCAAGGTGCCTGTTTCCTTCCGCAAAGCTTTCGGCGACGAATCGCTTCCCTTCGGCTGCATCAGCCAACCTGGCTGGGGCACTTTCGGAATCGATCCCGAAGTGGCCACTATTGCCGAGGGCTACGCAATCATTCGTGACATCCAACGGCGGGCACTCAAGGACGACCCGAATGCCGATATGATTGCCACCTACCCCACCGGCAATTCCTACATTCATCCCGCCGAAAAACTGCCCGTGGCCGAGTACGCTTCGCTCTGGGCACTGGCCAAGGTGTATGGAAAAAAGGTTGTGCACCGTGGCAACGGGTTCACCGAAATGAAAAAGAAAGACGGCAAACTCTATCTCTTTTTCGATCAGGATCCTGTCGTGCATGACCGTTGGAAGCACATTGAGAACAATGCTGCATGGCAGGTGCTCCCGATGCCTCGTGAAGGCAAGGCGGAGATTCGAGGCTTCATCATCGCCGGAGCTGACCATCGCTGGTATCCCGCCAAGGCGCGCGAAGCCAAGCTGGACAAACAATGGTGCATAGAGTTGAGCAGCGATCTGGTAAAGAAACCGGTGGCCGCGCGCTACGGCTGGGCCAACTGGCCCACTGGCAATCTCGTCGGCCGCGAACGCCTCCCCGTGCCAACCTTCCGCACTGACAATTGGCCCATCCCCGAGGGCATGAATTATTCGCCGGAAGCCAAAAAGGCCAGCGAGGAAAAGATCAAGGCTTTGCGGGAAACTGCCCAACGGCAGGCACTGGATCGGAAAATTCGCCAATTGCAGATTGATCTCCCAGCCTTGGAACGCGACCTGAATAAGGGCGATGCGAAGGCCCAAATCGAGAGTAAGATTAGCCGAATAGAAGCCGTGCTGAATGAATTCGAAACCGACCCGTGGCTCTCTCGCCGGCTCAATGAATATGGCCCGGAATTTTCAGAGAAGCTCAAGGTTTTACGCAACACCCTCAGCAACTTGAAATCAAACTAAGCAACTCACATGAACCGCATTCCTGCTATCCTGTTACTCGCTTCCTTGGCGTTTACCGCCTTCGCCAAGGACAAGCGGCCGAACATCCTGTTCATTTATACCGACGATCATTCGCATCGCACGGTGAGCTGTTATCCTGAGGCTTATCCGTGGGCGAAGACGCCGAACATCGATCGGCTGGCAACAACCGGCGTGCGGTTTGCCAGCGCCTACATCGGCACGTGGTGCATGCCTTCGCGCGCGACGATGCTCACCGGGCATCACCAGTTTGGCGTGGAGAGCATGCGTATGGAGGGGCAATATCCCGGCAGCTCCTACGATCCCAAGAAATGCAGGTTCTGGCCTGCGACCTTTCGCAAGAACGGCTACGCGACCGCTCAGATCGGCAAATGGCATACCGGCACCGACACCGGTGCGGGCCGCGATTGGGATTATCAAAAGGTGTGGAATCGCCCGCGTTATCCCGACAATGCCGGCAACTACTACAAGGATCAACTGATCGAGACCAACGGCGGCAAACCGGTTATGACGCCCGGTTACACAACGGACAATTACACAAAATGGGCCACAGAATACATCAATGGCAAACACCGTGACGCCAGCAAGCCATGGTATCTGTGGGTTTGCTACGGCGCAGTGCACGGACCCTTCACCCCGGCGAAGCGGCACTTGGAGGCGTTTCCCAATATCAAGGTGCCTGCGCCCAAAGACATCTTCCCACCGCGCATCGGCAAACCCGCCTATGTGCGCAACCTGAACCGCTGGTCGAAGGGCGAAAACGGCGTGCCCATCCTGAAACGATTCGCTGCCCGAACCGTCAACGTCAGCGGCATTCACGGAAACACCCTCACCGACTGGGTTCGGCAGTATCACCAGGGTGTGCTGGCTATCGATGAAGGCGTCGGCAAGCTCATTGCTGCGCTCAAGGCCAGTGGCCAGTATGAAAATACGCTAGTGGTGTTCACGTCCGACCAGGGCTTTGCTTGGGGTCAGCACGGCTTCCGCCACAAGCTTGCTCCGTATGACTCCAACATCCGCAGCCCGCTCATTGTCTCTCAACCCGGCATCCTTCCGCAGGGCAAGGTCTGCCCCACGCCGGTCGGCGGCACGGACATCGTTCCGACCTTCTTCTCATTTGCCGGGCTCGAACTCCCGTGGGAAATGCACGGCCACGACCTCACACCGCTCCTGAAAAATCCCAGGGCGAAATGGCCGCACCCGACACTCACCGTGCTCACCGCACAAAAGTACGGCAGCGATACCGCCATCGTGCCGACCGACAAGAAGGATCTCATTATCGGCGGCAGCGTCCCGTGGTGGGTGTCCCTGCGTCAGGGCAAATACAAGTACATCCGCACGCTGGTGAAGGATGAGATCGAGGAGATTTATGACCTGCAGGCCGACCCGGAAGAGTTGCACAACCTTGCGCTCGAAAGGAAATATTCAAAGCACCTGAAACAATTCCGCACAGCCACCCTCACGGAGCTGCGCCGCACCAAGGCGCCGATGGCCGGCAACCTGCCGCCGGTGGGCACGGAAAAGCAAATTCGCTGATTACACCTCGTCCAAAGGCTTGCTGGTGTCGCCGTAATAAAAGGAAGTGCCTTCCCCCCACTCTACACCTCAAGTCGTAAATCCATAATAGGATCAAAATGAAAAGTACGCTTACAATATTATTGGGTTGGTTTTTGTGCTCATCTGTATTGGGTGCTGATAAAGGGGATCTGGATAAACTGAAACTGGAGGCCGAGAAATTCTTCGCGTCTTTTTCCAAGGCATTGGAAAAGCAGGATGCTACCGAGGCAGTAATGCATATTGCCCAAAAATATCGTGAAGGTTTCAGGAAGGGATACAGATTTTGGCGGGGCACTAAATTGTGCGTCCTTAAGGTACTTGGGTTGCCTGATAAAGAGGATGTCTTGCGGGTTCAAACCCAAATTGAGTCTCCTTCGGGCCAGAAAGATATTGAGATCAAGAAGCTTTTACACATTAAAGGTAAATGGTTCTTATTGGAGAGGTGAATTTCCTGCCTTTCCAATTCAGTAGCGCTAGACGTCTTTCGGCCAGAGCGATAAGTCCCACTTGGCTACGCCCATGTGGTAGCGTTGATGCCAGGGGAGGCTATGGGCAGCCCATTCAGGGCGTTTGGGACCGAAGTAATAGGCAGTGAGGATCGACTCGTCAGTGAGTTGGACGCTTGATGGGTAACCGCAGTCGATCTTATGCCAATCGCGCGCAGGCGAAGAGATCAAAACGACTGGAATGGACCAGGTCTTGCCGCCGTCGCTACTCATTCGCATGACTACGCCAAAGAGGCCGGGAATGCGGCTGGTGAAAGAGCAAAGTAGACGGCCGTCCGCCAGTTCAAGGAGGTGTGCGTTCTCCTGACCTTGAGGTGAGATCAGTTTTGGTTTTGACCAGGTTTTACCCTCATCTTTGGATCGGATAAGAATTTCCCCACTTCCATGCGGCAGGGCGCCGTCCATTCGGTCGCGGCAACTGGTGCGACCGACGGCTAGCCAGGTGCCGTCCAGGCGACGAAGGAGATGTGACTCGCTGACATCCTCGGCGGTCAACTGTTCGTTGCCCCACGTTTTGCCACCATCATCGCTGAAAATGACAATGGCTCGGCGACGTTTGGGGTGGTCGCCCAATTTATAATATGCGGGGCAAACTAGGCGGCCGGCGGGTAACTTGAAGATATCTCCGTGGGGAACGACATTGAGGTTCAGGAGTTTGCGATCCCAGGTTTTGCCGTGGTCTTTGGAGATGCAACGTTGCAGCTTTAGCATGGGGAGCTTCTGTCTCTGTTGATAGCCGCTTATTAAGGCAACCAAATGCCCATCGGCATTCAGCCCGACAGCGTGATTCATGCGTATGCCTTGAGGTTCCTCGGGGTGGCTCGAGATCTTGCTTCGAAAGGTCCAGTTGATTCCTTTGTCCTCGGAGATCCATAATTCCACATCGCTGTTGTCGCCGTAACCGTGACTGGGGTGGTTGTAAACGGCCGCAGCGATATGGCCATTCTTTAGTTGGGTCAGGTTGGGCCAGAGTCCTTTGTTGTCGATGCCCACATAGAATTTTGCGCCGGGCAACATTTGGCCACCGTTAAGGTCTTTGGGAGTGACAGGGTTGTTCCCATCCTCCGCAGCGTAAGTTTTGCCGAGCACGAGTGGCACCGCTAAGGCTGCCGATGCCCGTTGCAAAAGGTGTCGGCGATTCATTTGCTCGGGTAACTGTGTGTTGTTCATTTTCACGGCTGATTTTGCTGTTCTAGACATACGTAGTCAACAGAGCCGTGCTTATGCGGCTACTTTGGCTTCTGCGACGACCTTAGCTTCTACGGCCGCCTTGGCTTTAGCGGCTTTCGCCTCCTTCGACTCTCCACCACCTCACCAACGCCACCCTACACCTTCCGCCACGTCTGCTCAAGGACTGATGCGGGTGAGGGTTAAGTCACACTTCTTGGCGTTGTGATCGATTTTGCACTTCGGCAAAGCTTTTTGTAGTTGGTCAATCTGAGCCTTGGTGAGGTCGGGGCTATCTGCGAGGTAAAGCCCCTTCAGATTTGTGAGCCCTGCAAACAAATCACCGATGCGGGCCTTAAGGAGGTGGCCAAAATGAAGCAGCTCAAAGAGCTTGATTTGAAAAACACCAAAACAGTAACTAAGGAAGGCGTGGCTGAATTAAAGAAGGCGTTGCCGAATTGCAAAATCCTCTGGCCCTAATCTTCCCCCGAGTTCAGTCCTTGAGCAGGAGTGCCGATGAGGCGTAGGATGGCGGGCTATATGAGGCGTAGCAAAATCAAGGAAGAGGAAGTCTCAGGGCAATATCATCATCTTGGAGACCCTTCAAAAAAAATGATTCTCCGGGCAGGGGGAGTCATGCATTCATCGGAAGATGGCAAGCCGAGAGAAAATGAAGAAGGCACTTGGTCAGTAAAAAAAGACGAGATTCATATCAGTGTTGATGGAGATAATTTTGTTTTTGAAATCAAAGGTAACGGCAATTTGCAAGTCGTTGCCCTCTTGAATAATGGAGTCCGAGAAGATGCCCCAGAAAGAATTAAAAAAGGATTTATTCTTAAAAGAATCGCCGCCGAGAAGGTCGAGAGCGAGGAATATGATGAGGGCGCTGACGAATTGTCCTTTCCGGTTCTGGTGCTAGTTTGGTTCATCAAAATTGTGATTGTGTGGCCGATTTATTGGCCCTGCTGGCTGGTGTGGAAGACCGTGTACGTGGCGCTTCTCGCGGGCTTAGTGCTTTTTGTGGTGGGTGCTGTACTGGATAATCAGAGCCTCTCGAACGTGGGGGCGATGGCGGTTTGTGGCGTGGGACCGCTTGGGTTAATGCTCCGGCTTTACGTCTGGGCTATTAATCTGCGGTCCGGCGATGGCGAGCCCCCGTCAAAGCGATGGTGGTGGTGATGGGCGCTGAAGGTCCAGTGTACATAGTGCGCCTTCAATCCTTCCCCAGCCCCCCCAACAGCATTTACACCAGTGCCGGTGAGGCGTAGGGTGGCGGGCGTGAAGCAGATTCTTTTGATGATTGCGTTGGTGGCGTTGGTGGGGTGTGGGAAAAAGGAGGAAACATCGCAGAAGTCAGAACCGCCCAAAGCCGCTCCAGAGAAGCTCATTGCCGACCCCATTGTTGAGAAGGCGATTAGGAAGAACTTCTTGGTCGATAAGCCCACAGGCGAACTCACCGAGGTGGATTTGACAAAAGTCGCCAGCCTTGACTTGAGCTACACCAAAATCACCGATGTGGGCCTCAAGGAGGTGGCCAAGATGCAGAAGCTCAAGCCGCTGTTCGATGTATCCAATCGTTCATTGCGCTTGATGGTACTGACACGCATTGAAGGGAAAAGTTCAAAGAAAACACGGTCGGTCGCTGCGTTTAAAAAAGCCGCCTGAATTTGCCTTGCCCGCGCCCGTCGAAGAGCTAACATTTTTCATGGCCATGAAACGCTTTCTCTCTCTTTTTCTCCTGACCGCCCTTTCTGTTTCCGCGCAGAGTGAGCCCATTAATTTTTCCGTGCGGTCGGTGACCAGTGGCGACTGGTCATCCGCGAAGACGTGGGAACCCAAGCGCGTGCCCAAGGCCGGCGACCGCGTGCTGGTGAGTCCCGGGACGGTGGTGAAGTTTGATGCGAAGGCGACGCCGGTGATTCGGTTGCTGCAGGTGGCGGGCACGTTGCGGTTTGCGCGGGACCGCAGCACGGAGTTGAATGTGGCGTTGCTGAAAGTGCAATCGGGCAGCCGGTGCACGGAGCGGGGGTTCGCCTGTGATTTCCACGGCGTGAACAAGGCGGGTGAGCCGAACGCCGTGCCCACCGGAGCGATGTCGACGCTGGAGGTGGGCACGCTGCAAAACCCGATTCCCGCGAAACACACGGCGCGCATTCGGCTGCACTTTATTAAAGGTATGGACGAGGACGATGCGCCGGCCCTCGTGTGTTGCTCGGCGCGGATGGAGTTGCACGGGTCGCCGCTGGCGCGCACATGGCTCAAGCTCGGCGCGACGGCCAAGGTTGGGGACGCGAAGGTGACTGTCGATGGGGCAGTGAAGGGATGGCGCGTGGGCGATGCGGTGATTGTCACGGCGTCGAAGAAGCGGAGCGAGGTCGGCACGGAGCAGCGTGTTATCAAGGCTATCAATGGGCGCGTGCTGACGCTCGACCGGCCATTACGCTCGGAACATTTCGGCACGGGCGAGTTCCGCAGCGAGGTGGCGAATCTGTCGCGCAATGTCATCATCGAGAGCGCCGACCCCGAGGGCGTGCGCGGGCACACGATGTATCACCGCTACAGCAAGGGCGGCATCAGCTACGCGCGGTTTGCGCATCTCGGCAAGCGCGGCGTGCTCGGCCGTTACGCGATTCATTTTCATCTCGCGGGCACGACGATGCGCGGCTCGGCGGTGGTCGGCGCGGCAATTGTCGATTCGCACAACCGCTGGGTGACCATCCACGGCACGCAGTATTTAATGGTGCGCGACTGCGTGGGCTATCAGTCGGTGGGGCACGGGTTTTTTCTGGAGGATGGCACGGAGGTGTTTAATCTACTGGACCGCAACCTCGGCGTGCAGGCATTCCGCGGGCGCCGGCTGCCGGATCAAGTGCTGCCGTGTGACTCCAATGACGGCGCGGCCTTTTGGTGGGCCAACGGCCGCAACACGCTCACCCGCAACGTGGCCGTGGAGAACGACCGCTACGGGTACCGCTACGACAGCCAGCGCCGCAGTAATTTTGACAGCCGCCTCCCCGTGCTCATGCCCGACGGTAATACAAAAACCGTGGACATCCGCACGCTGGCTATCAGCCGTTTCGAGGCCAACGAGTCGCACAGCGAGGGACTTTACTCCGTGGCGCTGGCCGGCACCGACGGCGTTGGGCCGGACACGCGCCATCCGCATCGCGTGCGCGGCCTGAAGCTGTGGCAAACGCACTACGCACTGCGCACGCAACTGCCGACGATGCTTATCGAGAATGTGCACATCGACCACGCGGCGTACGGCATCTACCGGCCGTGGTTTGAAAATCATGTTTACAAAAATCTCCACATCGCCGCCACGGGCGCGGAGCCGTTCAATCGCGGCCTCGACGACCAGAGCCGGCAGCACGGCAGCATCACCGTCGACGGCCTCACCTTCAGCCAGCTCGGCTACGGCGGGCGGATGCCGTTGATACAAATGAGCGCCAATAATGTCTCCGGCAAGGCGGAGGCGCACTTTCGCAACGTGACCGTGCGCGACCGCACCCGCCCCGGACGCTGGCCGCTGATGAACCTCGGCGGCGGCCCGCGCCTTAAACCATCCACGCCGAAGGGTGTGCCGTACTATCTGCACGACCATTTCGGACCCGGAAAACACGCCAAGGTGGTGAGCACGCGCGCCAAGGATTTGCTCGGCGATGGCAACAAGTACGCCAAGGAGACTGACCTCACCGGCGACGAGTCCGTTGTGGCCGAGGTGCGCAACGTCGACTTCCCCAAACTTTTGCACCCCGTGGACGACCTCCCGCCCGCCACCATCATCACCCGCATCGATGAAATGGCCAGCCGCCTGAAAATCCACGGCACCACCCACGACAACGGGACGATTAAAACCGTGACCGTCAACGGCAAGTCCGCCCGCATTCACCACCAAAAACACGGTGTCGCAGACTGGACCATTGACCTGCCCAAGACCGCCAAGATCATTGCTGGCGCAACAGACGTTGCCGGCAATCGCGAGCAGAACGCGCACGTGTTGAAGTTGAGGACAGTGAAATAAGTGCTGCCGAGGCCGACGGCTCCGGCTACAAATCCGCATAAATGATTTCCCCTTCCTCGCCGTCCAAGGTACATTCAATCAAACTCAACAAAGGAAAATTTGTGAATCCCGAAAACCACATCAGTTCTGACTGCCCCGAGTGCAACTTCTTCGAGGACGCCTCCATTGCGCGGCGTGATTTTATGAAACTGATGGGCGGCACCGCGGCGTTGGCGTCGGCCAGCGTGCTTCCCGCGCTGGTGGCCAAGCCGGCGAGGCCCAAGCCGGCGGAAGATTTAATCCGAGAACTGCACGCGACGTTGACGAAGGAGCAAAAGTCGGACCTCGTGCTGCCGTGGAACGAAGGCGGTGGCAAGGGGAAGATTCCCACACGGATGGGCATGTACAATCGCGCGCTGTTCAACGCGAAGATTGGGAAGCTGTATACCAAGCCGCAGCAGGAATTGGTGGAGCGTATTTTGAAATCGATTTGCTCGGACGAGGAGGGCTTTCGTAAAATTACGCGCAACGGCAAGTTTGACTCGAGTAAGTCGCTGGAGGGTTGCGGGGCGCACATCTTTGGCGACCCCTCGGGTAAGGGGCAGTTCTCGTGGGTGTTCACCGGGCATCACCTCACGGTGCGCTGCGACGGCAACTCGCTGCCGGGCACGGCCTTCGGCGGGCCGATGTATTACGGCCACGTGGTCAACGGCTACAGCGAGAAAAATGTTTACCATTACCAAACCAAGGCGGTGCAAAGCGTGTTCGATGCGCTGAGTGGCAAGCAGCAAAAGGCGGCCATCGCGATGGGCTCGCCGGGCGAGCAAGCCAATTCCGTGAAGCACCGCGAGCGGCCGTACCCGGGCATCGGCATCGGCGAGTTGTCGGCCGACCAGCGCGGGCACGTGCTGAAGGTGATGCGCGCAGTGCTGGCGCCCTTCCGCAAGGAGGACGGCGATGAGGTGATGGACATCGTGAAAGCCAACGGCGGCCTCGATAAAATCAATCTCGCGTTTTACAAGGATGAGAAGGCGCCGGCCGATAAAAAGGTACGCTGGCACTTCTGGCGGCTGGAAGGGCCCGGCTTCGTGTGGAACTACCGCGTGCTCGGCCACGTGCATTGCTTCGTGAACATCGCCAAGGTGTGAGACACGGACTTCACAGATTATCACGAATGAAACTCGGTGTCCTCTGTGTCTCTGTGGTGGGCTGGGTTGCTGCTTCGGCCGCTGAGCCTGATGCGAAAGCCATTGAGGCGGCGATTGGCAAGAGCTTGGCGCTGCTCGAAAAAAGCTCGGTCACCTATCCCACGCACCGCACTTGTTTTTCGTGCCATCATCAGTCGCTGCCGCCGTTGACACTGGCGCTGGCGCGGGAGCGGGGCTTCACCGTGGATGCCAAGGCAATGCGCGAGCAGTCGGAACTCACGCACGAATTTTTTTCCAACCGCAGAGACAAGCTGCCCAAGGGCGGGGGGGTGCCCGGCGGCTCGTACACCACCGGCTACGCGCTGCTGGCGCTGGCCGCCGATGGCTGGCCGACGGATGAAATCACCGCCCTGATGGTGCAGCATCTTTTAAAGCGGCAGGAAAAAAACGGTCGCTGGCGCATGGGCACGAAACGCCCGCCGCTAGAGTACAGCGATTTTACCTCGACGGCCCTTGCGCTGCGCGGATTGCAGCTTTTTGCGGGAAAGGAAAAAACCGAGGAAACCGCGGAGCGAGTGGCCCGCGTCCGAAAATGGCTGCTGGCCGCCAAGCCCAAGGAAAACGAAGACCGCATCTGGCATTTGCAGGGATTGAAATGGAGCGGCGCGGATGACCAAGCCATCGCCCAAGCCGCCAAGGCGCTGTTAAACGAACAACGTCCCGACGGTGGCTGGGCGCAAACGCCGAAAATGAAGAGCGACCCATACGCCACCGGCCAGGCGTTGACCGCGCTGCACCTCGCCGGTGAGGTGCCGGTGAAAAATGACCGGTGGCAAAAGGGCCTCGTGTGGTTGCTGCGCGCGCAAAAGCCCGATGGATCGTGGTATGTGAAGAGCCGCAGCAAGCCGTTCCAGAAATATTTCGAGAGCGGCTATCCGCACGGCAAGGACCAGTTCATCTCCATCAGTGCCGGCAGCTGGGCAACGATGGCGCTGCTGCTCACGCGCCCGTCTGCCAAGGGCCAGCCGCGCTCGCCGTTGACACGTCGTTGACCTGCCTCCAAAGTCGGGGGCCCATGCCCGGCATTTTCTCGAAGGATCGCATCGTTGCGGGGGAAAATTTCAACCGTTGGAAAGTGCCGGTGGCCTCGGTGGCGATTCATCTGTGCATCGGCTCGGTGTACGCTTGGAGCATTTTCAACCCGGCGCTCATCAAGGTGCACGGCGTGGCGGCCAGCGCGGCGGGCGACTGGACAGAGAAACAGGCGCTGCTGACGTACACGCTGGCGATTGTTTTCCTCGGTTTGTCGGCGGCGTTTGCTGGGCGATGGCTCGAGCGCGTGGGGCCTCGCGTGGTGGGCACGGTGGCGGCGGTGTGCGGGGGTTGTGGTTTGCTTCTGGGTGGGTTGTGCATTTGGCTTCACCAAACAGGCGCGCTGCCACCGGGGCAGGCGTTGTGGCTTCTGTATCGTGGCTACGGCGTGCTCGGCGGGTGCGGGCTGGGGCTGGGGTACGTGTCGCCGGTGAGCACACTCATTCGCTGGTTCCCCGACCGGCGCGGCATGGCGGCGGGCATGGCCATCATGGGCTTCGGCGGTGGGGCGATGATTGGCGCGCCGTTAAA
>Ga0114993_10004480_pt1 | contig 13869 bp, 11 predicted proteins | sample ArcticOcean_MG_C_FD_87042 | JGI IMG/M metagenome (GOLD analysis project Ga0114993, IMG submission 87042) | Marine microbial communities from western Arctic Ocean - ArcticOcean_MG_CB2_150 | ecosystem: Environmental > Aquatic > Marine > Oceanic | place: Arctic Ocean: Canada Basin | collected...
AAACTCCGTCAGATAGAATTTGCAGAAAAATTAGGAGTAGTAAGAGACAAAATATCCCGTATTGAAAATGGGAAACAAGCTGTCGACTTAAATCTATTAATTAACATTGGTCAAATATTTAATGTGGATCTTCATTGGCTAATTACAGGAGAATCTTTTAAGTCTGAAGCTGAAGAAAAATTGAAAGCATGCGTTGAAAAATTAGGAAAGGTTAATTACTACGTTGAACGTTTAGAATCATTAATCAACAAAAATTAACCTTACGTATTAAGAAGATATGTTGCAAATGTACATATTATCAAGTATTGAAGGGGAATTAGAGCTTGATTCTTTGGCAAAATTGATGCGTTTGGAGATCATATCTAATTGTTTGATATACCAGGTAAAATCTAATATGATAAAAAAGTGTCAATTATAAATCTACTATTAAATTCTAACTTTCTTCACTAAAAGTTTCGTGTAGATCCTCTAGTTCACCAATCGCCTCTATCTGTTCCATTTCTATTTGAGACTCTATACGAATCTGAGCCATGTGCCACCAAATCCAAAAGAATGCGGCTACTGCAACCCAAACCCCTTCTGATCCAACAAGTGGATATATAGGTCCTATATCGGATAAATCTTTGAGCCAATTATCAAATGGTCCCATTAGTTTTTCCTCTCCTCAATAATTTCTTTTAAAACAGCTTTTTCAATTCTTATAAAATCTACTATTTCCTCTTTTTGCTTTTGCATTGCAAGAGTATCCTGCCCACCTATCTCTATGTCTTCAGGTATTCGTAGAACATCAAAAAATTCTAGAACTTGGGATCCGATATAACCGGGGAAAAATCCAAGCACCCAAAAAGTGAGCATTGCTCCAAACGCCTGACCAGCAGGATTAATATCTGCGAATTCTATATTTGGTGATGATGGGTAACCCCATAAAATAAAACCAGAAAGGATCAGTCCAATGAACCCTCCAAAACCATGTATAGCTAGGACTCCTGTTACATCGTCAATTCTAAAACGTCTTTCTATCCAATGATGTGCCCTAAAAACTAACCATACTACAAAAATACTGATTAGAAATGCTTGCAGCGGGTGATATAGATCATTTCCAGCTGATGTACTAACCAAACCAGCCAATCCTCCACCAAGTATCCAGAACAAATCTCCCTTTGAGAGAACAAAGCCCATCATCATTCCACCTGCTAGCGACAATAAAAAATTAGAAATAGTTCCATACAACGCAGTAGGGGCACCATAAATATTCGTTGTTAAAATTACATTACCACTATCATAAGTTTTTATTAAAGGTACCTGAGCAGCAAAATAAAAAGAAATAAATCCCACATAAATCATCAACATCCCTAACGTTATCATCCATGGATTATGAATAGTTTTTCGAACATCAAAAATTTCACTTTGCTTACCCAGTCTAGGGCCTAACGGCAAAAGGACACCTAGAGCAAAACCTCCGACTAAACAATGCATAACCCCCCCAGCAAATGGATCATGATATCCCGTAAGTTCAACAAGCCATCCAGATTTTGACCAACCCCAAGCAGCAGCGATTACCCAAAAGACAGAACCTAAGATCACTGACAAAATACATAAGGCTGAGCCTTTAATCCTTTCAATCCAAGCACCCGTAGCTATTGAAACTACGATAATCGAAAATAACAAGAAAATATGCCAAGGAATAGCGGTATTAATTATATTGTCTGGATTGGGTTTAGCATCTAGATTTGGACCCATGAATTCACTCCACGGTAGTGCTGTTCCAGATACTCCCCATCCACCTGTAATGCCTGGACCAAATTCAAATCCCTTGTAAAAAAACCAACCAAAAAGGAAAAAAGAAATTATCATAACGGGCATTAACATTAAATTTTGTGTCAATGTCGCAATTCTATGTTTCTTGCTAGACATTCCAAGCTTAAATAACAAAAACCCTATTGGTGCAAAAAACATCAATATAACTAAATCGCGGTAATATATCTCTCTAAGGAGAACAACAACTCCTTCATATTGAGTGCCCATTGTATACTTCTTACATCAATTTATTTGCAAGTTTATTAAAATTTTAAACTATGACTTACTCTCATAATTAACTTTTCCAATATTTCAATTAATTATATGAAAATTATTACAATGTATCTTTTTTCCCAATATAACGTAAATTTAATTTTTTTGATATTTTCTCTCTTTGTAATTTTCGCAAATCATCACTTCCTGCTTGAAACTTTATTAGCGACCTTGGTTTCCAATTAAAAATGTCATGCACTAATCCTACTAACCCCCTCGGTAGAAAGATTATTGATAAAATTATGATCAAAGACAATCCAGCAATACGATAATCACCTATTCCACGTAATGTTGTATCAGCTAGCATGAGTGCGCCTGCCCCTAAAATAGGTCCCCAATGAGTACCTCGGCCACCAATAACCATCATTGAAAGCAAGAATAATAATACAGGTAACGTAAGTGAATCTGGCCCTACAGTACGGTAAATTCCTCCGTAAACACCACCAGCCAGCCCAGTAAAAAAACCAGATATTGAGAACAAAAGTAGTTGTGCTCTTCTTCTATTTACTCCTCGTGTTTCTGCACAAATTGTATGATCTCTCACGGCACGGAAGGTTGCTCCAAGTGAACTGTACATAATTGTAAACGCAAATATAGACCCTATGACGAGTAGTGCGAGTGCTAAATAATAATTACCAAAGACAACAGATTTATAACCCAACCAGTCTTTAAATCCAAAGTCACCAAATTTCATAATACCTTTAGCGCCTCCAGTAAAATTAATACAAATTAAATCTTTTTTAAAATAGCATTCGACATCTGTTACAATTAATGCGTGCATTACTTGAGCAATTGCCAGCGTCATCACTGCGACATAAGGCCCCTTTAATCGCAATGTTAAAACACCCATCAAGAAGCTAAAAATAACTGCCGATATTCCTCCAACTATCATCGCAGCCCAAAGGTTCCATTCATTGTACAATCCCATCATTGCCGTGACATAGCCACCAATAGCGAAAACAGCCATATGACCTAATGAAAAAATGCCACCAACTCCAAAAACAAGATTCCATTGAGTAACCACAGAGGCCCAAATGAAAAATAATGTTATTTGAGTAATAAAATATTTGCCAGGCTCGAATGCGGGTAGTATTAAAAATATTAGCACAAATCCCAATCCTACCCAGAAATCCCTCTGGATGTGGTTCCAAATACTTTGTTGACTTGACACGATTAAACTCTTGTAATTGTTTCTTTTCCAAAAATTCCGTATGGTCTCCAAATCAGACCGATAATTACTAATCCAAGCATTGCAGGAAAACCATAACGAGCGCCAAAAATATATTGAACAGTAACTTCAAAAGCTCCGAGTAGAAAAGCCATTAAAACTGAAGCTGGCAAATTACCTATACCCGCAATTATCACAATGACCAAGGCTTTCAGGGTAATGTTACTGCCAACTCCTGGAAAAACTTGAGCCATACCTGTCACTAGAACTCCTGAAACTGCTGCGATAGACCCAGCAAATATTATTGCTTGACCATAAGCCTTACTTACATTGATACCCATCAATTTAGATGCATCTCTTTGTTGAGAAACAGCTCTGATGATCAAACCCGTTTTGGTTTTTCCCAAAATTAATGCCACAATTATCAGTAAGACTAAAGCAATGGCTACTGTTAAAATGGTTTGATAAGGTAAAACTGCCTCCGCAATATGAAAGCCCCCGTTAATATGAAAAGGTTGTCTGCGGGCTTCTGGTCCAGCAACATTTAAGAAAAAATTCTCTCCTAAAGAAGCAATTGCAACTGTCACAATAATAATATCAATCTCGAAATCTGGTCTGTCGTAAAGCCACCTAACCACGAGATGATACATTAGATATCCACTAATTGCACCTGCAACAACTGAGATAGGTAATGCGAAAATCCAATGTGCTCCCATAACTTTCATTGTCCAATAAGCAGAATAACCTCCCGCAGCAATAAAAGTCCCGTGAGCTAGATTCAACATACCTAATGTTCCCAACAATAATGATAAAGCAATTGTTCCGACAGCATAAATTGATCCGACCGTCAATGAACTAAATATAACTTGTAGAAAAACGTCCATTCTAATTAAGCTCCAAGATAAGTAGAAAGCAATTCCGAATTTGATTGGAGTTCGTCTGGATTACCACTCCACACAAATTCTCCGTTATCCATCAAATATACCCAATCCGCTATAGCTTGTAATCTTGATATATTTTCCTCCACAATTAAAAAAGTGATCCCAGATTCTTTCATTTCACTAAGTGAGTTATAGATTTGATCTATTAATTTAGGAGCCAATCCAAGAGAAGGTTCATCAATTAGCATGAGTGTACCGTTTGTCATCAAACCTCTTCCTATCCCGAGCATTCTCCTTTCACCTCCAGATAGGGTTCTAGCAACTTGAACTCGTCTGTTTAGAAGTACCGGAAACAAATCAAACACTTTATCCAATCGCCGTTCGACTTCTTCAGAATCATCAGCTAGAACTGCACCGAGCCTAAGGTTTTCTTCAATAGTCATGTTTGGAAAAATCAAATCCCCCTGAGGGACGTGAACGACACCAAGAGTTACACGTTCATGAGTAGGCACCTTTTCAATTGGCAGTCCTTCGAAAAATATTTGACCAGACCAAGTTGATACTAAGCCAGAGACAGTCTTTACTAGGGTTGATTTGCCATGACCATTTGGTCCAATGATCCCTACTACTGAACCTTCTTCTATATTTAGAGATATTCCATGAATAACTTTTTGTAGGTCATAACCAGAACTAACATTTACTAGTCTTAGAGAATTCTTATCCATTATCCATTTTTTCAGATTTATTAAGAATTTTCTCATCTACTGAAGGCTTCAACAAATATGCAGATCGCAGTTCTTCAATTTCTTTTCCTCCGATATTCCCTTGACGAGATTCCGAATCAAGTATACGCTTTGTTGCTTCTTCAAGGGTTTTAAGCCTTAGAGACTTATTATCGAAATCCAATTTTGGTTTTTCTCTATTACTAAAAATCATGTTTATCCCTCTTACGTTTTGTTCTTCTTCTAAAACCGTCCTTAATAATTCGAAAGTCTGACTTTCCACTTCACCAATTTTTTTAGCATGAATTACTCTACGTGTTGCTCGAGAAACTCTTGTTGGTCGATCATCTTCTCCACGTTCTTCCAGTAATTTTTCAAGTTCCATATAATCAATAGGATAAAGGCGGCCATTAAAATACTGTTGACACAATTTTCTAGCAAAAGACTCAACGTCTATAGACCATTTGTCTGATTCATGAAGTTTTAGAGAATTAGATTCATCTGCTACAGACTCCAATCCATTCTCAGAATTTTTTACTTCATCTTTCCTTACTGAACCAATTTTTCCGGAAACTCCCTCACCCAAATACACATCAATTACTTTCTTGTCACTTGCAAGATCATCAGGAGAACCCTGAAATAATTTCTCTCCAAAATTCATTATGAGGATTTCGTCAGACAAACCTGTTAGAAATCTCATAACATGTTCTATAAGTATTATTGTAATATCTCGTTCATGAGTAAGTTTCCGAATGATTTGCTCAACTTGTTCTATTTCTCTGGGTATCAGCCCCCCTACAGGTTCATCTAATAACAATAACTGGGGGTCCGTTGCAATTGCTGCTGCTATCATCAAAAGTTTTTGTCCTAGTATATCAAGGGAGGCTGCAGTTAAATGTGCTTTATCAGAAAGACCAACAAGTTCCAAAGCACTTTCCGCTCTTCTTCGTTCTGAACTATTAAAATATGTCCTTTGAAAATCAATGGATTTATGCCCATGTTGAGATGCGATTAACACATTTTCCATGACGGACATAGTGCCAAAAAATGCGTTAAGTTGAAATGTTCGTGCTATGCCAGCGTGACAAATTTCATGTGGTGGGAGTCCAGAAATTGATCTACCATTTAGTAGAATATCCCCAGTATCAGGTGAATGCAAACCAGATAAAGCATCAAAAAGGGTTGTTTTTCCTGCTCCATTTGGTCCCCCAATACCGAGGATAATTCCCTTCTCAAGTTCAAAACTGAGTTTATTGATTGCTACTAGGGCTCCAAAAAATATTGAGACTCTTCTGCATGAAAGTAAAGGCACACTGCCGCCCACACCTTCTTGCGTTCCATCTCTATAAAAAGTTTTCAGTCTTGAACGTCTAGGCATTGTTTAATTGAGCCCTAATAGTATCTATTTATTTAAATTTCATGCTTACCTGAACCATGAAGGTGTCTTGTATTTACCCACAGTATATGGATCAGGGTAAATAACAACAGGAGGTTTATTCTTATCCTGGATTTGCTGAAGCATATGCGGGTGACCTAACGAAGGGTCCCTAGTATAAGTTGGATAGGGAACCGTCGCCTGAAATTCAGGATGATACCAATATGAACCAGTTGGACCACGATATGTAAATCGTTTAAGTGCCCATGCAATCTTTTTATTTTGATCATAGTTACCAGGTTCTCCGGTACCTCCAGCAACAGCAGCAGCAAGAGCATAGTGGTGCATAGGACCATAACTAAGTGCTCCTGGTTGAGGGTCGGAATCTTTACCAAATTTTTTCGCATGAGCATTAACATATTGCTGACCATAATCATCTGATAACAGACCGTCAACTGTCCCCGTTAAAACCCCAACAGAAGTATCACCTGCTATATCCCTAAAATCCTTCTGCAAGGCCCCATACTGGTAGTAGAAAAGACTATTTGTAGGATTTTCAGCAAACTGTAACTGGCATTGAGCAATGTCACCAGCGAAAAAGTGCGTATTTGCTATAGCGGCGGGTTTATGCTTGCGGACTTTCGCAAGTACGGGACCCCATTCAGTAGTTGGTGTTTGAACAATCTCATCGAATACTATATCCCAACCTTTTTCCTTTGCACCGTCCTTCATTGCGTCGGCAATTACTACACTGTAAGGAATAGAACCAATAATCAAAGCCACTTTGTTGTTAGGAGGTTTCCATTCTCCAGAATCCCGTAAATCTGAGATCATTGTAATAAAACCTTGACCATACCAATATTCTGCAGGATCAGCCATAAAACATGAGAAGTAGCGCTCAGGATTGGACTTTACAGTGTTATGATGTTGGATAGATGTATTGACATGCATGTAGATGATGCCTGCATCTGCTATTGGCTCATATTCGGCATCATTAGGGCCAATGTTGTATCCTTGAATAAGAGCGTGCACTTCATGTCTATCAATAAGGTAGTTTGCAGCTGCAACTACTTTTTCCGCACTCATATTTTCTGTATCATAGGAGTAAGTCTTCAGTGCTCGGCCCAAAATACCCCCATAGTCATTTATTTCTTCGACGGCAAGCTCAATTCCTCGTTTATAGCCCTGACCATCCATAGAGGCTGCACCTGTTAATGGATACATAGAACCAATAGGTATGGGTTTACTTGAAGCTGCGTGAGCGTTTTCGTTTAACATTGCAAGAGTTCCTAATGTTAATGCTCCACCTGCTGCCCCTTTCAAAATATCACGTCGAGTTGGATCCTCAACATTTGACTCCATACTGCCTACAACTCCCTCATCAGCATTTAATGTGCTGTCATATTTCGATTTCTTGGTTATTATTTCTTCCATTTTATTTCTCCTTGTGTGTTGATAAAAAAAAACTTTTTGACGAAATTAATAGTCTAAAAGTTTTGATTATAGAGGGAAAAAATATTTTTACCCTCTTACTTAAAAATTACTATGTATGTCTTATGCCTATTCATTATTATTTTGGTTTCTTCTTTTTTCTTGAAAAACCTGCTAATTTGGACTTGAATATTCTCTCACTTTCTATACCATCTGCCGCCATCTTTTTAATGAGTGGCCCTGCAACGATTTCAATGTCCCCTTTTTTTTGTGTTCTTAGTTCCTCTGCCTTAATTCGGGCTTCTTTTTCAGTTTTAAACACTAAATCACTAAATACTCGAATTGGATTGAATGAATCTGCCATCATTTGCCCCACAGCCCATGCATGATCCGGCTCAATACAAACCACAATATACCATCCATTTACTGGACCTGGACGATATGAGTTGAGTTTATATAAAACTTTAGCCAATTCCGCATAATTCCCCTCACCAGGAGGCAAAGCTCTTTGTTTTGAAGCATCTTCAGGTTCTGAATCACCTGAAGAATCAACCCAAACATAGCTATCATATGGAATCCCGGGAAGATCTCCTGGATTTAGTGCCGCCTTTCCTCGCAGATTAGGGTGAATCCACCAAAATTCATCCTTATCACGAGTCTCTAAGGTATTCTCATTTTCACTAAATTTAGTCATGTCTAATTTATCTTCCAGATTAAGGTAATGGTCCTGATCTCAAAAAACCATCAATTACGTTTTTCATTATCTTTGATACATTATTTTCATAATTATTGTGTGACAAAGATCCGCACCAAGCCATCGATCCCACTGAAAAAACAGCCCCATCATTTGGTGTTTTGTAATAAACTATGTCAGCTCGTATTTTTGGGTTTGTCTCACCAGTTCCAGCAGCGATATATCCTCTCGCATTAAAAGTAGATTCCTCTGATACAGTAACAAACATATCATTATGTCCCTCAGAGTGAGCTAATAGATAGGCTCTATGAGGAGTCCCAAGCTCCAAATCATAACGATCTAGCTCCAAGCCAGCAGCTCCATCTCCTATTAATCCGAAGTCACCAATTGGTTCATCAAGCCCAATCCCTTCCATAATCCATGAACATTCTTGTAGCTCGCTATCAGGAGCTCGCCTATAATATGATGAATAAGTTAATCCAAAGGAAGTAAATGATACGCCAAGCAATTTGCTCATAGCTCTACCTCTTACCCTCCATAATCCACCATGTTTCCCATCAAATGCATTACAATATTCTCCTGGATTAATAGTCCATGCTCTTGTCCCATTATCCCCTTTACGAACTTCTATTATATTAGGATTATCAGGATGTGGTACCGTAATCCAGTAGAAACCATTTGCTGCCAAATATAACCAGCGTCCTCCTTGCATCTGGTAGTCATGATAGTAATCCATCATTTCCTCTGAAATATACTCCGGATGATGGCCTGTCAATACAACATCATACTGCTTTAGCAATTCTACGCCTTCAACTTGAAGATCTTCTTCGGTATGAAAATCTACTTCATAATCCATTTCTTCAAGCCAATCTACTAGGTGAAGATCGGCATTCAGTTGCCAGAGAGAAGGAGACAAGATGTGAATATATTTGGGTCTCATATTAAGTATAGGCCTAAGTCGAGAAGAAATATTGACCCCCCAACCATCTCTATAAGTCGTGTATGTGCCAAGGCCGTAACCTCTTTCTTTGTTTAATAAAAGATCTTCAGGTTGCAGTAAAGGAACTCGTCCCGTGAGAAGTTGGGCAATTACAGAGTTAACACTTAAGTTGTCATTTGCGTATGCCATGTATGCAAACGTAGACATTATCAAGGCTATACGTGCAGTCGGCTTATCTTTTGGGGGCCTCACAAAAAAAGGTATATAGTCTTCCGTTTCTGGGGAAGCAATACGGTTAACTCTCAAACGTGCGCCGTATACTCCGCTCTTTAACCCGTTTGGAATTTTCAAACTAAATGAAGATTCCCACCTTGCATCGTCAACAGATTCATCGTGAAAATGTATTGCACCATACTCGTGAGGTCCATGTACAAAACTCATATATTTGGAAGACCAGTTGTGCCCAGGAACACCCCTAATTGGCATATTTACGCATTGGCCATGCGATAAAGATAAACTCTTGTCAATTATGGTTTGCGAGGCTGCATTTTCTCCAATATTTGAGGTAAAATCCCACGCTCCTATGATGGAACTTCTTAGTTCGTTCGGTACGTTTTCAATACCTTCACAAGAGAGAAGCAATTCTATTTCTGAATCGCTAAGTGAACGATTAGAAAGTTTGGGTCGTTCAATTTTCCCATTAAATTTTTCTGCATGAATTGGTATCTCAATAGGCTCAGTAAGATCTTTGTGATGACCACCAAAAATAGTTCTACCGGAACTTTTTTCATATGTGCTAGCTGCTATCAAAATTGGGCAATCGTTTTGTGCTGGTGCACCAAGGTAACTGGACTTCTCTATGATCCCCATAGTGTCTTCTATTGGATTCAACATACTCATTCCGTGACCACCGTTGGTATTTGTAACAAATGGCCTTTGAAAGACCTTTATATTTCCTGAGTTAGCATCAAAACTAGCTCCGACCTTATACCACATTTTACGAAATAGGGGTTTACCGGTTGAGAATTCCTCAACCTTTCCACTACCATGGCCAATTCTTAGACAGAGTTCTCCCTCATCATTTATGAAAATACCGTATCCTGTTTCTTTTTTAATATCCCATTTGCTTAAAATGGCCTGACTTCCAACATTAACTCCTTCTACATCAATAAACGGAGTTGTTGGATAAATATAGGCAGAAATGGTAAAACTGGATACATTAAAAAGGTTAGAATGTGGTACTAAAATATAACTTCCAGCATGAATAGGCTGATTTTTCCCCGGGTACATTTCACTAACAGATGTGTGAATTAACTCTTCTTTGAAGCCTGGCCCATCTGGATTGGTATCACCATGAATTAAACGGACAATATCTGCTTGGTAAGATTCTTCATTTTCAGAATGTACATGAAAATTGATTGTCTCTCCTGGTCTGACAGAAAATCTGTCTGAATATCCAGTAATCCTCAACATAAAGTCCTGTGAACTACTCACTTAATCTCCTTATCTATATTTACTTTCTATAAATTTTGTAATTAAAGCACTATTTGTCTAATTCAATACCATATTGAGATAGATATGCTTTCAACCTTTTAAGAAAAATGTTGTGTTCTGCTTCCCCACGAGAATTATATTTTTCCTCTGTCAATTTCACAGTACCACCTCTGTGGCCTGGCAAGATTCCAATAGTATATTCTTCCCAAGGTATAGTCTCTACGATCGTGTGCTTTCCTTTTTGAGGTACAACCCTTAACTTGTCGATTAACTTTGTCAGAGTTTCGCTATACATTGGTGCAGGAGACCCGGGCCGGCTTCCTTTATACATTGGATTGGCTTTATGTTCAGATATAATTGCTTCTCGACTTTCCTGATCTAGTAAATCAGGTAGGATATACATCCTTGAATCATAATCATCTACTGCTGTAAAACTGTAGTCTTTCTGGAGTGCCGTTTTCGGTGGCTCATATCCTTTGGAAACCATTCTAATTTCTCCTTTCAAAATTGTTGTATTCTTAAATTTTTTTCATTTAGTATTTTAGTGTTAACCTTTAGATTTATTTTTAATTGTTCCGGTTTTTGTAAGAGTTTCAAAACTTCTTCCAGTTGCTAGATCTTCTAAACTTTCATCACCAGAAATTAATCCGACTTCCTTCAACAAGGAATCAAGTACGGGGGCCTGAGCTCTATATCTAAGTGCACCAGTCACTGCTCTATCTACAAGATCTCTTTCTTGTACATCGCCGTTAGTTGAACCTTCTGATTTCGCTGTATCTATCCTTTTAGATCCATCGATCGCTAATCCATTAACATCTATTATTTTTATATCTTTGATGTTTTGCATAGGTTTTACACTTTCGGAAATAATATCTGGCAACTGATCAACAATCTTCAATTTAACCTGCATTGAAATCTGTGCATCAGATAAAATATTTGCAGATTCATTAATTCGTTGCTGACCTTCGGCCCTTGCAGCAAGTTCTTCCCTTATTGAATTAGCTTCTGCAACTGAAGTGATCTTTCTGGCTCCCGCCAAATCTTCAGCAGCTAATTTTTCAGCTTCAGCAGACTTAGTAATCTCAATGGCTTTGTCTTCAGCAACTCTTAAAGCACGTACATGGCTAACCGCTTTTTCTTTCTCTGCTATTGCAACTTCTCTACGACTATTAACCTCTTCCTCAGCTTCAACTGCCAGTATTTCTATTTTCCTAGATTCCTCCCTAGCTTTATGTACTTCCAGTTCCTTTTTGAGAATTTCAATTTCTTTATTATTTTCAGCAATCTTAATTTCCTTGCTTCTATCAATTTCTGTTATCTCTAAAGCTTTTGCTTTTACAATTTCAGCATTTCGAATAGCTTTTTCAGTAAGAATACGTTCTTGTTTAATTGTTTTTTCCGAAGCAAATTTATTTATTTCCGTTTCTTCATTCTGAACAATTTCAACCTCTGCGGCCTCCTTTTGTTTTATTGCCCGTATAATTGAAATCTGTGCTGTTTGTTCAACCTGCTTAGTAGTTACATCCAAATCAGTCTGTAGACGAGCGTATTCGGATTCGCGTTTTACATCGAGATTCTTTTTTTCCGCTTCAAGGTTTGTTTGAGCTATTTTAAGATCCGTATTTTTCTCAATTTCATTACGTGTTCTTCTGCTCCCTTCAGTTTCTCTTGTGACCTTAACCAAACCCTCCGCATCAAAGGTGTTACTTGGATCCAGATACTGTTTATCAGTTTGATCCATACTGCTCAATGAAACAGATTCGAGTTCAAGACCATTTTTGGTGACCACATCATCAACTAATTTGGCAACACGATTAGTGAAGTCTCTCGCTTCGGCGTGTAATTCTTCTAGAGTCATGGAGGCTACAACAGCTCTTATAGCGTCAATAAACTTTCCTTCCAATAGTTCCTGTATTGATTGAGGATTTAGCGTACGTGCACCTAGTGTTTGTGCCGCTTTGGCAACTCCATCCTCATCTCCTTTTACCCTTACATAGAAGGCTGATTGAATATCGATACGCATTTTATCTAATGTAATAAGTCCTTTATCATTAGACCGTTCCACATTTAGTCTAAGCGTATTCATGTTAACAGGAGTGACCTGATGTATGATCGGGATTGCCATAGCTCCGCTAGTAAGAACAATTTTTTCCCCGCCCATGCCCGTACGGACAAAAGCAACATCTTTAGAACTACGCTGATAGAACTTTGAAAATAGAACTAACAGGATTAGAAATAGGATAAGAAATATGAGAACCAGATTCCCAATATTTTCCATCAGCATCTCTAGAATTGAATCAATCATTTTCCCTATTTTGTTACGCTATTATGGAAACACTACAAAATGGAATGTTCCAACAAGAAAAGAAAAAGAGTCTTTCATCCCACCATTCAGGAACAAAAGTAAGGTAAGGTTTAATACGAACAGGTATGCTAATAATTCGTGATATTATAGTCAACGTTTTTTTCATAAAGTTGACTTAATTTTAAAGTTTGGCAAATAAAGGCTTGATAATATTATATTAAATCAAAAAGTGATAGTCAGGTTACAGATGAGGAGCTGTACACCGGCTTGGTTGAGATGCAGGAACTCTGATGGGGGTAGGGAGTGTCAGGGGCTGCCCATCGATACATAAAGTAGTTAGACTCATTTATGCAAAGGAGAGCTAGGAAGTTTGAATGATTCAAATATTAAAGAAAGTTTAAAGATAACTGGAATATATTGGACAAGAGAAGATAATCATTACATGAGTGGCTCAGCTTTGTTTTATGATTTTGATGAGAAGGGTTCATGGAGTAATCCACAGAGTACCTATTATCGTGTGATATGCGTTAATTAAGCATAAAGCAAATTATCTTCATAGTTCAACTAGAGTGAAAAAACATTTACCAAAATATTCTTTTTTTATTAATATTTGAATAAAATATAAATACTATATATACACTTATAATGTGTTATATATACAATTTATTCGTATAATATTCATATTTTGTGTGTATTTATATTATATTTAATGGATTAATACTTTTTTCTCCTTAGTCTATGCATTAACGTACATATAAAAACAGGGTTTTATCTACCTCATTATTAAGA
>Ga0114993_10004481_pt1 | contig 13867 bp, 12 predicted proteins | sample ArcticOcean_MG_C_FD_87042 | JGI IMG/M metagenome (GOLD analysis project Ga0114993, IMG submission 87042) | Marine microbial communities from western Arctic Ocean - ArcticOcean_MG_CB2_150 | ecosystem: Environmental > Aquatic > Marine > Oceanic | place: Arctic Ocean: Canada Basin | collected...
AGAAAAAGCAGTAAAATCAATTGATAAAAATCCTCATGGGAATTATGCTGTAGATCTTAAAGAGAGTGATGATGGTAATTGGTATGTAACAGAAATTGATTCAGGAAAATTTCATACTACTACCCCACTTTGGGGATATATTTCTACAAAATTCTTGAAACAAGATCCTTATCATAATTTACCATATCTTTATACAATGTTAGGCTTAGGTAAAATTTCAGATCCAGGATTTTTAGGTAATGATATTTATCCAGAAGGACTTCATATTTTACGTCATATTGACTGTGGTACTTGGATCTATCGAGAAGATGGTTTTAAGGAAAAAATCTTATGATTAAGGGAATAATTTTTGATTTAGATGGAACTTTAATTAAATTACCAATAAACTATGAAAAAATTTTTGAAAAATTAAGAATTCTTTTTAATACAAAAGATGAATTCAAACCATTAATTCCTTCTATTATTTCTAAATCTAATAGTGATCCAGTATTACTTCAAAATGCATTTGATATAATATGTGAAGAAGAAACAAAAGCTACAAATAATTTTGACGTTATTGATGGTACCATTGATATCCTAACTTATCTAAAAAAGCAAAACTTTGAATTATGTCTAGTAACAATGCAATGTAAAAATGCAGCAAAACTTGCATTAGATAAAATACAGATATCTAAGTTTTTTACAAGTATTATTACTAGAGATGATACAAATCAACGATCAGAACAAATCAAAAAATCACTTGAAAAACTTTCATTGATCCCTGAAAATGTTTTAATGGTTGGTGATAGAATTCATGATGTACATTCTGCAAAACAAGTTGGATGCTATCCAATTCTTTTTAATCCAGATAAACTAAATTCATTTAAAGAATCTAAAGTAATTTCTAAATTATCTGAACTAAAAAAAATTGATCTCTATAAATAGAGAAGAGCTTAAAAAGTCATACGATAATTTCTTTTGTGAAAATCTTAATTATTTCTCCTACTCAAACTGGTATTGGTGGAACAGCAAAACATGTACAGGGTTTATCTAATTTTTTAAAATCTCAAAATCATACTCTAAAAATAATATCTTCTGAAAATACTCCTACAATACCCATAAAAAAACTAAAAAATCCTAGTTTCATGATATCCGCATTTCTCAAAACTAAATTTAACCCAGATTTTGATATTGTTCATGCTCATCATCCTATTGGAGCATTATCCTTTAAAGGAACTTCTGCAAAAAAGGTGGTCACATTTCATGGAATATTTAGTCAGCAAATTGAAATATTACATGGTGATGCTGCTCATAATTTATCAAACAAATACGAACAAAATGCATTAAAATGGGCAGATGCAATTACTGCTGGTTCTAGAGAAGCTTATGATTATTATTCTAATTTAGGATATGAAATACATTATATTCCAAGTGCAATTGATGTTGGATCATTACCATCTGGTATTAACAAAAAATATGAAAAACAAATAATTTTTGTTGGTCGATTATCTAAAGAAAAAGGAATTGATTCATTAATACAACTATCTAAAATTCTTCCAAAAGAAATCCATCTTATTATTATAGGTTCAGGACCTCTTGAAAATAAAATTAAAAAAATTGCTCAACAACATTCAAACGTTGAGTTTCTAGGATATTTACCAAAAAATGATGTTATTCCATTAATTCGTGGTTCTTTTGCTTTAATTCAACCCTCACTTGCTGAAGGAATTAGTTCAACAATATTAGAAGCAATGGCATGCAAAATTCCTATAATAGCATCAAATGTGGGTGGAAATAAAGAATTAGTATTTAATAATGAAAATGGGTTTTTAATTTCTCCTAATTCAATTGATGAATTAATTCAAAAAATTATTTTATTATCTAATGATTTGAATTTAGTTAAAAAATTTGGTGAAAAATCTTCAGAATTAATTAAAAATTTTGAATGGTCTAATATAGGCAAAAAATATGTACAATTATACGAATCACTTTTGAATAAATAATTTATTTTTTTGAAGCACTATCTCAATACCTTCTTCTAAAGAATACCTTGGCTTCCATCCTGTTTTTTTATTAATTTTAGTAATATCTGCTTGAATTTTTCTAATATGCACTTTGGAAGATTTAATTACTTTCTTAACTTTTTTCCCACTTTTTTGTTCAAACAAATTAATTAACTTTTCAAAACTTATACATTCACCTGAACCTACATTAAATATTTCATAATTACAATCATAATCTATTACTTTTATTATTGCATCTACAAAATCATCAATGTAAAGATAATCTCTTTCATCATTTTTATTTACAATTGTAATTGGTTTGTTATTTTTAATTGATTTTAATATATTTGGTATGAAAAAATTATTTTTTAATGAATTACCAAATATGTTAAATGGTCTTAAAATAATTATATTTATTCCAAATTTTTTTCCATAAATTTTACATAATTCTTCAGCCAAAACTTTACTTTTTGTATATGCATTATGTGGTTGAATGATTTCTTTTTCATTTATTGGATTATTTTTTGAATCTCCATAAACATAGCTACTAACATAAATCAATTTTTTAATTTTCTTTTCTACACAATATTCCAATACATTTAATGTCCCTAATACGTTATGTTCAAAAAAAATATTTTGAGAAAAATTTTTTTCTGATGGAATTTTTCCAGCTAAATGAATCACAGTATCTACTTTGCTCAATTTCAAAACTTCATTTCTAAAACGTAAATCAATATTTTTACCATCATTTTCTAACGCAGAAATATGATTGGGAAGTTTTTTCATTAAATGACTCCCTATGAACCCAGATGTGCCTGTAATCAATATTTTCTTTTTCATACTTAATATTCGCATATCTTAAATTTAATCTAAAGTTTATGTATAAAAAATTGTGATAATGTATAGGAAATGATTTATGGGAATCAAATATTCTGATAAACTATGTCCAGTCTTTTAAAAGGAAAAAATATTCTTGTGACTGGTGGTTCAGGCTCAATAGGTAAAGAAATTGTTCGTAAATCATTATTTGACGGTGCTTCACTTGTTAGAGTTTTTAGTAATGACGAAAATGGGCTTTATGAAACTGAATTAGAATTTTCTGGAAAAAATGTAGAGTACGTAATTGGTGATATACGAAATTCTGACACAGTTAATTCTATCGTAAAAGATATAGACATTGTTTTTCATACTTCAGCCCTTAAACATGTTGATCGTTGTGAATTAAATCCATATGAAGCAGTTACTGTAAACACAATTGGAGCATATAATATTTGTAAAGCGTCAATGAAAGAATCCGTTTCAAAAGTAATTAACATCAGTACTGATAAAGCAGTAAATCCTGTTGGTGTTTTAGGTGCTACTAAACTTCTTTCAGAAAAATTAATCTCCGCGGAATCATTTCATAATAAATCTAAAACTATTTTTTCTTCTGTAAGATTTGGAAATGTCTTACAAACACGAGGTTCTATTATACCAAGAATTGAAAATCAAATAAAAAAAGGTGGACCAATTACTCTAACTGATAAAAAAATGAAAAGATTTTTTATGACAAAAAATCAATCTGTGGAATTAATCTTAAAAGCTGCTGAAAATGCAAGAGGTGGTGAAACATTTGTTTTAAAAATGCCTCTTATTTTACTAAATGATTTATTTGATGTTATGAAAGAAATAATTGCACCAAATTATAATCTTAATCCTTCTAAAATTAAAACAAAAATTATTGGTATACGTCCTGGGGAGAAAATTACTGAATATTTGTTAACTGATTTTGAATTAGAACATGTGTTAGAAACTAATGATTTCTTTATCATTCCATCAATGTTTGATTTATCGTTTCCAAAAAAATATCGAAATGCTAAAAAACCAAAAAACATTAAAAATTACTTTGAAAGTTTAAAACCTATAACAAAATTAGAAATAAAAAATATGTTGAGAGATGTGTATTAAAATTAAAAAATTTTGTTTAAAATTAGGCTTGACTAATAATTGATGGGGTATTGAAATTGGAAAATGTTTGTATGCTAACCGAATATTCTTATGACAAACCAAATGGTTCGACAATGAGAGTAAAATGGCAATATGAAACACTCCAAAGACATGGTTTCAAAAATATATCTATAATTGATAATTTTTCTAAAGATTCAGAAAAATCAAAAAATTGTTTATTTCATGCTCAACAACATTCTGGAAAATTTTTGGAAAAAAAATCTTACATATCTGATTTACATGGAATTGGACATGAAGAGATGTGGTACAAATCTTTTTCAGATTCATTGCCGTATTGGAAAAAATTTGGATTTAGAATTAAATCTAATGCAATAAAAAAATTAGAAAAAAAAATCTGGACAAATTCTTTACATTTAGTTTGTGCAAGCGACATGATTTATGAAAAAGTTAAGAATATTCAAAGTGCAACAATTATACGAAATGCCGTGAATGTAAATAAATATCCAATAACACAATGTGATGATTTACGAGTAGCAGTAGTTGGTCCATTTTTACCAGGAACCCAAAACTATGACGCATTAGAATTATTACATTATTGTGTAAAAAATCTTCCAACCATACATTTTGATTTTATCGGAGATGTTTCTGATGATTTCAAAAATTCTCTTAATTTTTCAAATGTGAATTTCTTGGGTAGAGTTGAAAATTACATTGAGTCTTTATCAAACTGTAATGTTTTATTATCTCCATACCCTGATCATTCTCATATAGTAGCTTCTAAAACAAAAATGTTAGAAGCTGGTGCATGTCAAATGGCTGTACTGACATCTGAATCTGGAGGTTTAGGATTTCCTGATGATTTATTGCTTATTGCAAAATCTAAAAAAGATTTTATTGAGAAATTAAAATACTTGAAAGACAATAAAGCAAGAAATTCTCTTGGCAAAGATCTTAGATTAGAAATTTCAAAAAATTACAATACTGAGACTGAAATCATAAAATTATTAAAATTATATGATGAATTTCTTCCTCAGATACCTTAAGACTTAATTTAGTAATCTTTAAAATTAAACCATGAATTGGGAGGAAAAAAATGTATTAGTTACAGGGGGAAATGGATTCCTAGGTTCACGTCTTATTGAAATGTTAAAACTATTTAATCCAAAGTCTATATCTTCTCCATCTTCTAATGAATTTGATTTAAGATCAAAAGAAAATTGTGAACATGTTACAAAAAATATTGATATTGTTTTTCATTTAGCTGCTCATGTTGGAGGAATTGGTCTTAACAAAGAAAAACCAGGTGAATTATTTTATGATAATATTTTAATGGGAACATATCTTTTAGATGAAGCCAGAAAAAATGGTGTAGAAAAATTTGTTACATTGGGTACTATGTGCAGCTATCCAAGAAATACATCTCAACCAATAAGAGAAGAATATCTTTGGGATGGATATCCTGAACACGTTACGGCATCTTATGGACTAGCTAAAAAAATGCAAATTGTTCAATCTTTAGCTTATAAAGAACAATATGATTTTGATTCTATTACTGTTTTTGTAACTAATCTGTATGGACCGTATGATAATTTTGATCTCAATTCTGGTCATGTAATTCCATCTATTATATCAAAAATTGCAAAGGCAAAAAAATTAGGACATGATTTTGTAGAATTATGGGGAGATGGAACTCCTAGTAGGGATTTTTTGTATTGTGATGATGCATCTAAAGGATTAATTCTTGCAGCAGAAAAATATGATAATACTGAACCTCTCAATTTAGGTTCTGGAGAAGAAACTAGTATCAAAAACCTTGCTGAAATAATTATGAAATTAATGAATGTAAATTTAGAAATTCGTTGGAACACAGATATGCCTAATGGTCAACCTAGAAGATGTGTAAGTTTTGAAAAAGCATTACAAGAAATTGGTTTCAAACCTAAAACATCTCTTGAAGAAGGTCTAAAAAAAACAATTGAATGGTTTAACTCTCAATAAAATTAATTTTTTTATATTTTGTTATATCTTCTAAATAACATTTTATTCTCATTAGTATAGTTATTTGCATCCCAAGGAAAACTTTCACCTTTTTCCCATTTTTGCCATCTTTCTAAATCTTCTTTTACCATAATTTTTACTAATTCTTTAAATTTTGTTTTTGGTTTCCATTGTAATCTTTTTTTTGCTTTAGTATAATCCCCTTTTAAAGAATTAACATCAACTAGTCTAAATAATTTTTTATCTGTTTTAACATATTTTTCCCAATCTAAATCTACTATTTCAAATGCTATTTTTGCAAATTCTTTAACTGAATGGGTTTCATCAGTAGCTAAAATATAATCTTCAGGTTTTTTTTGTTGAAGAATTTTCCACATTCCTTCTACATAATCTGGAGCATATCCCCAATCCCTTTTACTTTCTAAATTTCCTAAAATTAATTTTTTATCTAAACCTATTTTAATTCTAGCTACTCCATTTGTAATTTTTCTTGTAACAAATTCTAATCCCCTAAGAGGAGATTCATGATTAAATAAAATGCCATTTGTTGTAAACATTCCATAAGCGTTTCTGTAAATTTTTGACATCCAATACCCGTATAATTTTGCTGCAGCATAAGGACTCTCAGGTTGGAATGGTGTTTTGAGATTCTGTTCTGCTCCAATATTTCCAAACATCTCACTTGATGATGCTTGATAAAATTTAATTTGTGGATTAATGATTCTTATAGCTTCAAGCATTTTAGTTACAGCAATTCCAGTATATTCCCCACTTGTAATAGGCTGTTCAAATGATGCTCCCACATAACTTTGTGCTGCCAAATGGTATATTTCATCTGGTTGTGATGTTTTGATTGCTTCAAGCATTGATGATAGATCAAAAAGATCTGCTGAAAGATATGTGATATCATTATCAATTCCTAGTGATTTTAATCTCCAAAAATTTGGTGTTGATAGTCTTCTATATGCTCCAAAAACTTGATAATTTTTCTCTAAGAGAAATTTTGCTAAATATGCTCCATCTTGACCTGTAATTCCTGTAATCAGAGCTGTTTTTCTTTTCAACTACCACCTTTTATTATTCAAATGTATTTAATCCTTCAAACATTTTTAAATAAATATTAAATTTTCTCAATTTTTTTTATTTAAATTTTTTACATATCTATAATTAACTAGATTCAAATAAATAGAATTTTGAGTAATGAGGATAAATGAAAAGAATTGCTGTTGTAGGCATTGGAAGATGGGGTAAAAATCTAGTAAGAGAATTTTCTAAATTTGCTATAATTTCAAAATGTGTACATCAAGGAAATTTAGAAAACATACGATGGCTAAATACTAACTACCCTGAAATTCCTATCACAACAAATATTGAAGATATTTTAAACGATCCTAAAATTGATGCAATCGCAATTGCAACTCCAATTCATACTCATTATAAAATTATAAAAAATATACTAGAATCTGGAAAACATGTTTTTGTGGAAAAACCTATGACTCAAACAATTAACCAAGCAAATGATTTAATTAAAATTGCAAAAAGAAAAAATCTTTCATTATTCGTCGGATATATTTTTTTATACAGTCAAATTTTTAAAAAAATTAAAAAAATTAATGAAAGAGAATCTATTATAAATATAAATTTTAATTGGCAAAAATTTGGAACTTTTAATGAAAATATTTATGAAAATCTCTTATCACATGATCTCTCAATTGTTTTGGAATTACTTGGTACTCCCAAAAAATTTAATTTGATTAATACATCATCATTTATTACTAATGTTGATTCTTTTTCTCTTCAATTGGAATATTCAAAAAATAAAAAATGTTCTATTATTATTAATAGATTATCTAACACTAAGAAAAAAACAATAACATTCTTTACAAAAAAAAATTTGTATATTTGGGATAAAAATACATTGTTAAAACTAGACAAAAAATCTAAGTCATTTAAGATAATTTATGAAACAACTGATTCTCCATTATATCTTGAATGTAAAAATTTTATTTCAAATATAAAAAATAATTCTGATAATTCTTCTGCATTTCTTGCTAAAGAAATTACTAAAATTGTTTCAAAAATTAATAAATTCTAGCTTTAACTGGGCCTTCTGACCATGGAATTCCAAATTTTTTATCTGAATCAGCCTGATTCAATAAAATAGTAATTATATGATCATATGCATCGAGATAACTAATATCCATAGGTAATGATTCTACTCCTTCAGATCTTTTTATAAATTCTTTAACTACTTGCTCTAAACTTTTATTTTTACTTACTTGTCCAATACAGTATCTTTCAGAACCTTCTTTATCTAAAAATGTAGCTTCATGATATCCGTAAACATCCCCTTTAGAATCAATCATAATTGAAATCTGTGGAAACATTTTTTTGCGCATATCTTGATGTTCAATTCTTTTTAGTGGTTCTAGTAATTTTCTATTTTGTCTGATTGATTCTAGTGCATACCCATAATCAATGTGTAGTTTATCCAAATTTTTGCTTTTTAATCTATTATCAATTTCTTTAAAAATATTTAACAACTTTTTACGTTCATCAACAGAAAGATTTTGTGCTTCTGGACTAAAATCTTCACGTAATGTTAAAAAATCTACTTGATTATTTGATTTAGAATTTACATCTTCAATATAGTCTAATAATAATAATACATCATCTAAGTTATTATGTAAAATTACATAATTCAAACCTAGTTTAATTTTTGTTTTTAATTTAAGGAAGTTTATTATATTATTTTTAACTTTTTCAAAACCTTTTGGATTTTTAGTTATTTCGAGAGTTGATTCTTGATTAACTCCATACAAACTAATTCGTAAAACTGATAAATCTAAAATTCCTGGTTGCTTAACAAGAAATTCAGGTGTAAGTGAAAATCCATTTGTCTTCATTTCCATTGGAAATCCTTTTTTTGAACCATATGACACCAAATCACCAATTCTTGGAAATGTTAGTGGCTCTAGTCCGCCTGTAATATGATATGGATTATTGTTGTTGGATTCTTTGGCTGTTTGATCAATTATTTGTTTAAAAATTTCATATCCCTTATCTCCAAATTCTCTTTCATATACTGCAGAATAATTTCTTCCACAGAATGTACAAAAAAATTGGCAGCTCAAACCTGGACAAAATCCAATTCTATCTGGATATGCATATTCTTCATTAATGACTGCATTTGTTTTTCCATTAATGATTGCTGGAATTACTGTATTATTCCAATATTTTTTCCCTGTTCCAGAATTAATAATATATTCTTGAGCCCATTCTGATGTTAAAATTTTTTTATTATGGTTCTTTAATTCATCTTTACTAATTTTTAATTTTAAACATATTTCTTCTTGTGTTAAAAACGGGTAATCTGCAAATAATTTAATTATTTCCCATGAATCTGGGTTTTTTTTGATAAATTCTTCATCAACAAAACTTTGTTGATTAGTTTTTTCAATATACCCTGTTGTTGCTGGATTAATGTTTTCCATCACATTTTGTATATTATAATGTAATATAGAGTTAATCTTTAAAAAAATCTACTTTTTCATTAACCTTATATTTTGTTATTTCTAGTAATAGATAATTTTTTTTCATCCAGACACTTTTCAAATATTTTTTCTAATTTTTCTCCAAATTTTTCAGATGATAATTCTTTAATTTTTTCTGGAATTCCTTTAGTAAACTTTTCTGGATTCTTTATTATTTTTTCTATAGATTTTTTTAATTCTTCATTATCATTTGGATTTATTAAAATTCCAGTCCCTAATTCTTGATTAACAAAATCACTATTTGCATTATTTTTACTTGCAATAATTGGAATTCTTGATGCAACTCCTTCTACTATTACATTTGGTAAACCTCCTGATGTTCCAATATGAAATAGAATAGAAGATGCATTGTAATAATATGCAATTTCATTATGAGGTAATCTACCTTTTAGAATAATTTTTTCATCTAATTTATTTTGTTTTTTATATTTTTCAATTTCATCTTTTAGTGGACCATCTCCAATTAACACTAGTTTAAATTCTGGATAAATTAATTCTATTTCTTTAAAAACTTCAAGTAAATTATTTATCCCTTTGTTTATTGTTAATCTTCCAACATACAGAAAATATTTTTTATCATCATCTATTCCTAGTTTTTTACATGCTTCTTGCTTTTCACGTTTTTTAAATAATGATAAATTTTGAGGATTAATCATATATTCTATATTTAATTCTGAAATTTTAAACACATTTTTTAAAACAGAAATTTCTTCTCTTCCTGAACAAATAATTTTATTACATTTTTTTAACGCATTTTTTTTTATATTTTTTCTTATTGGAAATAGCCATTTATGATTTCCACCTGCCCAACGTCCTATAACTGGTATCTTATTTTGTAATTTTTTTACAACATAATCAAACATATCTGGAACTTTATACATTACATAATAACCTGAAATTAAATAACAAATATCAAACTCTTTTTCAATTTGCTCTATCAAGGTTGGTGAATATACTAGTGGCTCATGAAAAAATGGAATTTTTTTTACTGGAACCCGAATAATTTCATGTCCATATTTATGCTTAAATCTTTTTATTTCTCTTTCCACAGAAATATAAAAAACAGTTACTTCATGGTTTCTCATTTTTATAGAATGTGCAATTCTATGGTAGAAATGATCCTCTTCACAAACAATCTTTTCCATAAATTCATCATTCAAATTCTGTTGATATCCATCATCTAAAAAAGCTGATACGAGTGCAATCTTCATACAAATTTTTTGTATCCTGATTATTTCATAGTTTCTTTTTATCTTCCAATATCTAAATTTTTTTATAAATTATTTGATCATTATCTATAAGTATCAGGAAATCTTCAAAAATTAAGTTGAATTTAGCAATTATTGTATTAGGAAATTTGTTGAAATGAAAATTGCAGTTATAGGTGGTGGAATTTTTGGTGTAACTACTGCTATTAGGCTTGCAAATAATCATGATGTTGATTTATATGAAAAAAATTCTGATATATTACAAAGTGCATCAGGAATAAATCAATATAGATTACATCGGGGTTATCATTATCCTAGAAGTAAGGATACTGCATTTTCATCATTACAATCTGAAATGCTTTTCAAAAAAGAATTTTCTGAAGCAATACTTGATGAATTTGAACATTATTATTGTATATCAAAAAATGACAGTTTAACGTCTAGTGATGAATACTTAAATTTTTGTAGAGAGATAAATTTAGATTTTAAGGAAGTTAATCTTGACGTAGTAAATAATTCAAACATATCTTTGACCATTAAAGCTAAAGAATGTCTATTTGATCCAAATATTTTAAAAATGATCTGTTGGCAAAAACTAAAATCTAGAAAAGTAAATATTTTTTTAAATAATTTTGTAACTGAAGAAATTTTTAATTTATATGATAAAGTAATTATTTCAACATATGCTAACACAAATTTTCTATTGAAACATTTTCCAAATTTTATTCAAGATTTTCAATTTGAAATTTGTGAAAAACCTATTGTTACACTTCCTTCTGCTATGAATAACAAAAGCATTGTTGTCATGGATGGACCATTTATGTGTGTAGATCCATTTGGTCATTCAAATCAATTTGTATTGGGAAATGTTGTTCATGCTATTCATTATACAAATACTGGACAAATACCTATAATTCCTAAAATTTTTGAATCTGTTTTAAATAAAGGAATTATTAAAAATCCTCCAATTACAAATTTTAAGAAATTTCAAGAAAGTGGTTCAAAATTTTTCCCCTTATTTGAAAAGGCATCTCATGTAGGTTCAATGTTTACTATTCGAACTGTTTTACCTAAAACTGAAGATACCGATGCTAGACCTACTATCGTTAGAAAAATTTCTGACAATATTATATCTATTTTTTCAGGGAAAATTGGAAATTGTGTAGCTGCCTCTCATCAAGTTGAAAAGATGATTGAAAATTAGCCATAAATCTTCTATACTCTTAAAATATTATTCTGAAGAAATAGCTCATCTTTTAAATTCCCTAATATTTCTAAAAATTGTATGAATGTAGCTGTAATTGGTCAAGGTTTTGTAGGATTAAGTTTATCCGTTTTTTTAGCTTCTAAAAAAATTAATGTTTTTGGTGTAGAAATTAATCAAGAAAAATTACTAATTCTTCAAAGTGGTAAACCTACTTTTTTTGAACCAAAATTAAATAATTATCTACAGAAATGTTTACAGACAAAAAATCTTCAATTTGTTGATTCCTTAGATTTAATTTTTAACAAATTAGATGTGATATACATTTGTGTTCCTACTCCAAATAAAAAATCTTCAATAAATTTAACATTTATCAAAAATGTAATTAATGAAATTCAAAAACTTTTAAAATATACATCAAAAAAACCTCTAATTATTGTAAAAAGTACTCTTTCACCAGGTACATCAAAATTACTTGTTAATATTTTGTCAAAAAATAATAAAAATCATTTGGGAACTAATTATTATTTTGTTGTAAATCCAGAATTTTTACGTGAAGGTTCTGCAATAGATGATCAATTTAATCCTCATATTCTTGTTATGGGAACTGAAGAAAATAAATCTAAAAATAAAATTAAAATTTTTTATGAACAACTTTATTCTAAAAAAATTCCAAGAACTTTTACAAATTACTCTACTGCAGAATTAATCAAATATACTAATAATGCATTCCTTGCAACAAAAATTAGTTTTATAAATTCAATTTCAAATTTATGCGAAAAAATTCCTGGTGCAAATGTTGATGATGTTGCAAGAGCTATTGGTTTAGATCCACGAATAGGTCCATATTTCCTTAAAGCTGGACCTGGATTTGGTGGTTCTTGCTTGCCAAAAGATTTGACATCTTTTATTCATGTTTACAAGTCCTTTGATGTTCCTTCTACTCTGCTTAATAGTGTAAAAAATGTTAATGAAAAACAACTAGAACAAATTTTAAGAATTTTAGAAAATAAACTAAAAAAGATTTCAGGAAAAACTATTTCAATTCTTGGTTTATCATTTAAAGAAAATTCTGATGACATTCGTGAATCTCGTTCTATAAAATTAATTCAAAATATTTTAAAAGAAAAGTGTAAAATTAATGTTTTTGATCCTTTGGCATTAGAAAACACTAAAAATTTTTTTAAAGATAGATTAGTTTATTGCAATTCTATTTCTGAATGTTTAAAAAATTCTGATTGTGTGATTATAATGAATTCTGAAAAAATTTTTAAACAAATATCTAAGCAAGATATTCAAAATATGAGAAGACAATTAATTATTGATTCTAGACGTATAATTGAACAAAAAATAAAAGAAATGCCTAAAATAGAATATATTGCTCTTGGTGTAAATAATTAAAATTTAAATTATTTTTCCTAATTTCTTTTTCGTCTGTCAATTTTATCAATAATAGCTATGAAAACACATCCGATAATACTGGTTGTTAGAAAAGCAATTGCTAAACCAACTGCACCATAAAGTGTTCCAAATATTATAATTGCAAAAATTTGAACAACTACAACTACTATGGTATGATACAAAATAAGCAAAGTCTTTTCTTGCGCCCATAATTTAGGCAAATAATGAGTTGCTTGAATGGTCATAGGTATAGCTGCCCAACTAAGTATTCTGATAATTTGTTCAGCTTCTATAAATTTAGGAAATATTAATGATAAAATTATTGGCGCAACAGTTGATCCTAAAATTGCCATTCCTACTGATGCTATTACCATGATTTTTTTGATTTTTTTATTTTGTATTCCTGATGCATCTTGTGCAATTAAGTATTTTGTTGCAGTTCCTGGAAGTAAATTGATTATTGAAAAAAATTGATACCCTAAAGAATAATTTCCTAAAATAGTAAATCCCAATAAAGGTACAATAATTAATTTATCTAAAGAACCATACAGTGTTTTACCGACGCTTACAGCA
>Ga0114993_10004483_pt1 | contig 13863 bp, 9 predicted proteins | sample ArcticOcean_MG_C_FD_87042 | JGI IMG/M metagenome (GOLD analysis project Ga0114993, IMG submission 87042) | Marine microbial communities from western Arctic Ocean - ArcticOcean_MG_CB2_150 | ecosystem: Environmental > Aquatic > Marine > Oceanic | place: Arctic Ocean: Canada Basin | collected...
AACTCACCTTCGAGGGAGCCACCTTGGCGTTGTTCGCATTGGCCGTGGCCACCAGGCCACCGACCAGCAGTGCAGAAAGCAAGTACCGCGTCATGGCTTCGAATTGTCCTTGGTTTTGACGGTCGTCTTGCCCGTCGTTTTACTTGGCTTGCCCCGCCTGCCAGTGCCAGCCTTGACTGGCACCACAGTCTTGGGCTGCTTACCACTACGGCCCTTCGTGCTGCTAGCAGCTATTCTCGCTGACCGCTTCAATCGCTGCAACTCTCGATCTGTCGCAGCGTCCAGGTTCTCCAATGACTTCAACTGAGACTCGATCCGCTCGATCCGGGCCTGCGAACGCTTGATATCGGCCAACAGCATGATCCGCCGCAACTCCGCCCGCTTCCTCAGTGTCACGCGCAACTTCACGTCGCGTTTGGGATCGGGCTTCATCATCGACCGGGCCACCATCAGCCGGGCCTGGGATTCGAGCTTCCATAATTCGAGCATCATTCCATATCGCTCGAGATTGGACTCCTTGAGCGATTCGAGTCGCTGAGCCGTCTTCGACAACTCGGCAATCGCCTTGTCGTAGGCCGTCCGATCCTGAACCGACCTCAACCGCTCGATCAACTTCGCCAGTTCCGGATGATGCGATCTCGCAAACGCCAGGGCTTGCCGGACCAGACGCTTGCTCAGCCGCAGCCGCTGCTTGGACACCACCGCCCGAGACGTCTTCGGCCCGGATTGCGGATCGACCTTCGCACGTGCCTGGACCGGCGACTTGGATGGACGAGTTTGCGTCAGGCCGTCGCCGGCCAGCAAAATCACCAGGCAGAGATGAAGTCCAAGCCGAATCACGGGCTGTCTTCTCCATCCATTTCAGGGGGCAACGCCAGCGCGGCGATCATCCACTCGGGTACCACCAACTCGGTCTCGGCCACCAACACGTCCGGTCCCGTTGCGACTCCCAACTCGGCAGGTTCGGCATCGGTTCCGCCAGCCCAACTCGATAACAACTCACCATCAGCAGTAGCAGACACGGGCACCAAGTCCCCAGTCAGTTCGTCCCCGGCCTGATCACCTTGCTTCCACGACAGGACGACAACCAGCACCAGGCACACCACCGCAGCGACCACGAATCTCCACCGGTCGACACGACTGTCCGAATTTCCGGCCACGGTGTCAGTCACCAACGACGGCCGGCCTGGCGACCCAACGGCCTGGATCAACTCGACTGCGCCGACCACCGCCTCACACGCCTCGACGTCACCATCGGCCAAACGAGCAGTCCACTCGTCCAACTCGGCTCCATCCAGTTCACCGACCACGTAGGCAAACGCCAACCAGTCGATCTCGGCAACAGGCCCAACCTCGAGGCGGTGTTTGTCGGCTTCGCTTCTCATCACGATTTCCATCTGGCCCATCGGACCCGTCGTTGTCTTTCTCAATCCGCGTCAATCCGTATCCGACAATCGCTTGTGCAGTTTCGCCAACGCCAATCGCATTCGCGTCAACACGGTTCCCAGCGGAGCACCCATCTCCTCGGCAATCACCCGAAACGTCTTGTCCTCGTAAATCCGCTTGCGAACCACAGCCCGCTGATCCTCAGGCAACTCGGCAATCAACTCCCTGACGCCTCGAATCGACTCGTCCAAACTGGCCAACTCCTCGGGCGTCGCAGGTCCACTCGGCAAAGCCTCAGCCAGCCGCCTCAGGCTGCGGTCTCGCCGCTGCCTCTTCCGACCCGCCAGCATCGCCTCGTTGTACGCCACCCGGAAGAGCCACCCTTTCAGGGAATCGGCTCGAGCCGTATGTCCTGCCTCCATGGCTTTTGCAAAAGTCGCCTGGACGGCCTCTTCGGCCGCCTCGAGATCACCGGTCACACCCAGCAGAAACGATCTCAATGGACCGCCGTACTGGTGAAACCACCGACCAACCTCCTCGGGGTCCACCCGTTCTCCATCTTGCGACGTCAAACGATTCACCCCGCTTCAATCGGCCTGCACAGTCAAGATGCGCACCAAGCGTCAATTATTGGCAGGAATACAGAATTATTCCCATCAGGCAGACGACTCACCCGCTGCTGTCGGCCAGTTTATCTGCCTGACTCGCACAGCAGACTACCTGCAAGATCGCCTGCCAGGCCAGATCATCGAGCCAGATCGACCTGCCCATCGCCGACCCAAGAACCTGTCAACTCCTATCTCGCAGTTGAGTGCTCAACCTCAGCCGCGATATAGTGGCTAGCACCTCGCCGACTCACCCCGCCCCTTTTCCCCGCCCCACCAGTATCAAGGACCGGCACGTGCGAGACCTGCTCACCATCTTCGCCTGCCTGCTGCTGGCCCCCAGCACCCCGGCCGCAGATCCTCCAACCCGCTCGCTCCAGGTCTTGCCCAACCCAATCGTGCTGGGTGGCTCGAACCGTATCCAGCAAATCCAGGTCACCGGCATCGGCACCGACGGCCGACACTTCGATGTCACTCACCAGGCGACATTCGAAACCACCGACCGCTACACGGCCGCACTCGACGAGACCGTCCTCAGAGCCATCTCGGACGGGACCACCCGGCTGATGGTGAGCTACGGTGGCCAGAGGATTGACGTGGTGGTTCGAGTCGTCGATCGCGACTCCGTCCCACCCGTGCACTTCAAGAACGACATCATGCCGATGCTCTCCAAGCTCGGCTGCAACAGCGGAGGCTGCCACGGCAAGCAGAGTGGCCAGAATGGTTTCAAGCTGAGTGTTTTCGGCTTCAACCCGCAGGCCGACTACAACGCGTTGGTCAAGGAGGCTCGAGGCCGACGCGTCTCGCTGGCTGCTCCGGGAGGCAGCCTGCTGGTGAGCAAATCGAGTAACACGATCGCCCATGGCGGTGGAGCCCGAACCGGGACCGGGTCGGCCGACCACCAACTGCTGGCCAACTGGGTCGCCCAGGGAGCCCCCTGGGGCGATGATGACGCGGCACAGGTCGTCTCGATCCGAGTTTCCCCCGAACAGCGTATGCTGAAAACCGGCGACGACCAACAACTGCTCGTCACCGCCGTCTTCACCGATGGCTCGACACGCGACGTCACCACCGCCGCCGAATACACCAGCAATGCCACTCTGGTGGCCGACATCGAAGACGCCGGACACGTTCACACCGGTAACGTCCCCGGCGAAGTTGCCATCACGATCAACTACATGGGACACGTGGCCGCCGCACGCATCACCGTGCCGCTCGACAACAACACCACCGACGCGAACCCGCCAACTCACAACGCGATCGATGAACTGGTCTGGAAGAAACTCCGCCGGATGGGCATGCAACCCTCGGGCCTCGCAACCGACCACGTCTTTCTCAGACGACTCCACCTCGATACGCTCGGCACGCTTCCCACACCGAAGGAAGTCCGCGAGTTTGCCGCCGACCGTCGAGACGATCGGCGGAAACGAGCCATTCGAGCGGTACTCGGTCGGCCCGAATTCGCCGACTACTGGAGCCAGAAATGGGGCGACGTGCTGCTGGCCGACCGCGAGACGATCGGAGAACGCGGGGCGTTCGAATTCCACCGCTGGCTGAAGACGCAACTGCAAACCAATCGACCCTACGACCAGTGGGTCCGTGAACTGCTGACCGCAACCGGGAACTCGGGACGCTACGGACCGGTGAACTTCTTTCGAGCCGCCCGGACACCGATCGAATTGACTCGAAGCGTCAGCCAGGCCTTTCTGGGCATCCGCATGGACTGTGCTCAGTGCCATCACCATCCGTTCGAGAAGTGGGGGCAGGACGACTTCTACGGGATGGCCGGCTTCTTCAAGGGACTCAAACACACACCCCTCGGGCCCGGCCGCGAACTGGTCTATCACGCCGGTTACCAACCGACCAGCATCCCACTGGTCAACCAACTGGTGCTACCTCGGCCGCCCGGAGGAGTCGGGTTTGACGACTTTGGGGAATCCGACCCCAGGGTGCGACTGGCCGATTGGATCACTCGACCGTCAAATCCCTACTTCGCACGCCTGGTGGCCAACCGGATCTGGAAACAGTTCCTCGGCCGCGGACTGGTCGAGCCCGAGGACGACTTCCGGTCCACCAACCCGCCCACCAACCCCGCCCTGCTGGATCACCTGGCCGAAACACTCGTCGCCAACAGCTTCGATCTCAAGTCACTCATGCACCACATCCTCTCCTCTCGAGTCTACCAACTCTCGAGCCGCCCCAATGCGACCAATGCCCGAGACGAACAGAGTTACTCGCACCACCTCGTCAAACGGCTCCCCGCAGCGGTGCTGCTCGATGCGATCAGCCAGGTGACCGGCACGCCCGAAGCCTTCAACGGCATGCCCCGAGGTACCCGAGCCATTCAACTCTGGGACAATCGCCTACCCAGCTACTTCCTCGACACCTTCGGCCGATCGCTCAGACAATCCCCCTGCGAGTGCGGATCGTCGACCGAACCAACGATGGCTCAGACGCTCCACCTGATGAATGCGCCCGAGATCGACGCCAAGATCACGGCCGCTGGCGGAAGGATCGATCTTCTGCTGGCCAAGAAAGCCTCGCCCAAGACCATCGTCAACCAACTCTGCCTGGCGGCACTGGGCCGAAAACCCAACCCTCGAGAAATCCAGGCCGCCGAAACACTCTTCGCCAACAGCCCACCACGCCAGGCCGCCGAAGATTTTCTCTGGGCACTGCTCAATTCCTACGACTTCCTGTTTGTCCACTAGCTCCGTCCAACAGGACCACGCTCATGTACCCAAACCCCTCACTCGGACGCCATCGACTTTCGTCCTACTGCGACGGACTCAGTCGACGCGACATGCTCACCGTCGGCAGTCTCGGAGGATTGAGCCTGGCCGAGTTGATGAGCCTGCAGGCGGCAGTTGCTAAAACCTCAGACAAGCCATCCAAGCCCGCCAAGGAACTCAACTGCATCTTCCTGTTCGCTCTGGGCGGACAGCCTCACCAGGACATGTGGGACGTGAAACCCGAAGCCCCGTCTGAGATCCGAGGCGACTTCAAGCCGATCTCGACCAGTGCTCCCGGCATCCACGTCTCCGACGTCCTCCCCGGCATCGCCACCGTCACCGACAAGCTCGCCATTCTCCGCAGTGTGACTCACGTCGACAGCGACCACGGTCGCGGCTACCACGTGATGATGACCGGCAAGCGGCCCGGCGCCGGCGACTTCAACGGCAACCAGAACAACAACCATCACCCCTGCCTGGGCTCGATGATCGCCCGCCTCGGCACCCCCGGCGAACTCCCCCCCTACATCTCCGTCCCCAATTTCCTCAACAGCGGCGGCCCCTCGTTCCTGGGCCCCAGTTACGGCCCGTTCGTGATCGAAGCCGACCCGGCCGCTCCAGACTTTTCGGTCCGAGACATCACGCTGCCCACCACCATTTCGACCGACCGAAACGCTCGGCGACAGGCCGTACTCCGAGAAATCAATCGATTCGAACGGCAGTCCGAAACCATCGGCCGAAGCGTCCGTTCTCTGGACACCTTCTACAAAAAAGCCGCCGGACTGATGACGTCCAGAAAAGCCAAGCAGGCGTTTGACATTCACCGTGAAACCGACAAGACACGAGCCGCTTACGGGATGACATCGGTCGGCCAGTGCTGCCTGCTGAGCCGCAGACTGGTCGAAGCCGGATGCCGGTTTGTCGCCATCGAAAACGGACACTGGGATACTCACCGAAAAAACACCTACAGCCTCCGAGACCTGCTTTGCCCCTCGTTCGACCAGGCCGTCCCCGCACTCCTGAACGATCTCGAAGACCGAGGGCTGCTCGACAACACCCTGGTGATCATCGCGACCGAATTCGGTCGCACGCCACGAATCAACGAACTGGCCGGCCGAGACCACTGGCCCAACGTGTTCTCGATCGCGATGGCCGGAGGCGGAGTCCGAGGCGGGCAGGTGATCGGCGCCAGTGACCGAAAGGCGTCGGCCGTCGCCGATCGCCCAATCACTCCCCGCGACATGACCGCCACGGTGCTCGACCTGATGGGCATCAACCCACAGCAAATCCTGCACACTCCACTCGGACGCCCCGTCCCAATGGTCGACGACGGACGCCCGATCACCGAATTGACCTGACCCCGGAATCCTCACCGTGATCCGCTCCGCTCGCAGCCTCCGCTTTTTTGCACTCGCCGCACTCGCCACACTCCTGCCGCCGCCAACAGCTTCGGCACAGCCCAAGCCCGGCTACAGCCCCTCGAGCACTCATGTGTTCCCCGCCGGAGGACGCCGGGGGACGACGATTCAGGTGCGTGTGGGTACCGAGTGCGCTCCCGGTGGCACCGACTTCCTGATCTACGGACCGGGCGTCTCGGCAGGCGGCCGCCTCGAACAGCAACTCGCCCGAAATCTCGGCGAACCCAACCCACGCCGCAAACCGACAGAAATCCCGATCACCTACCCCCGCGAATGGAACCAAGAGATCTCGATCGCCGCCGATGCACCGCTCGGCCAGGCACTCTGGCGAATCAGCTGCGCCCAGGGCGGTACCGGCACCCGCCCCTTCCTGATCGGCGACCTGCCCGAACACATCGAATCCGAATCCAACTCGACTCCTCAACTCGCCGAACCACTCAAGCTTCCCGTCACTCTCAATGGTCAAATCTACGGCGAACAGGACGTCGACTTCTTCCGCCTGACACTCCAGAAAGACCAGGTCCTGGTCTGCGACGTCCTCGCCGGCCGCATCGGCAGCCGACTCGACCCGCTTGTCCAACTGCTCGACTCCAACGGCCGACTGCTCGAACCACAGGAAATCCGCATCGGCCGCGATCCCCTGCTCGCACTATTGGCTCCAGCCGATGGCGATTACCTGCTGCGAGTCGCCAACATCACCTTCCAGGGCAACGCCGCCTGCGTCTATCGCATCACGCTCTCGACCCAACCTCTGGTCGTATCGGCCTTCCCCAACGCAGGACGCACAGACACCAGTTCGGTCATCCAGTTCCGCACCATGACCGGCATCCCCGGCCCGCTGGCCGTCCAGAACAAGCCCATTCAATGGCACCTCGGCCACGTACCACTGAATCCCTGGGGATCGCGAGGCCCCACCCTCGACGTCAGCCTCGAACATCACCTCGTCGAAACCGAACCGAACAACTCACGCGACCAGGCCGGCACCGTCGAGGTCGGCTCGACACTCCACGGACGACTCGACGATGCCAACGACATCGACCGATTCCGCTTCCAGGCAATCGCCGGCAAACGATACGTCCTGAGAGCCACCGCCGCGACACCCGGCACACCCGTCCTGCCGATCCTCACACTGACCAACCAGAACGGCAAACGACTCGGACGAGGCACTTCGGTTGGGAACGCGGATCGAGAAGCCCGGATCGAATGGTTGGCCAAGGCCGATACGGACGCTCATGTCGAAATCCGCGACCTGAGATTCGGGTCACGCGGCGGCGATGACTTCGTCTACCGGCTCCGACTCGCCGAAGCCTCAACCGGCTTCAGCCTCCACGCCAACACCGATGCACTCAACGTCGTCCAGGACTCCTCCTCCAGCCTCACCATCAGGATCAAACGAACCGGTGGCTTCGAGGCGCCGATCGAATTGAATTTCGAGGGTTTGCCCGCCGGAGTGACTGTCGAACCGAAACAGATCCCGGCCAAAGCCGACTCGGTCAAACTCACCTTCCATGCCACCCCCGAGGCCGCCTCGCACGGCTACCCCATGACAATCACCGGAATCGCCCGGCCCGTAGCCGGGAACGATATCGATCGCCAGGCAGCCACCAGCCGACTCGCTTCACGGCATCTCGGAGTCGACAACGAAGGACTGTCGGCCGTCGATGCACACTCCGATCAGTTCCATCTCACCGTTTGCCACAAACCGGTCTTCAGGCTCTTCTGCAACGAAGCCTACCTGTACGCCCACCGCGGCACCGTCTATCGCTACGCGATGCAGGTCGAACGACTCAATGGGTTTGACCTGCCGATCACCGTCCAGATCGGCGACCGACAGAACCGAGACCTCGACGGGATCCAGATGATCCCCTTCGTCATCCCGCCAGGTACGACCGATGGGTTCCTGCCGATTTACCTGCCCGAAACCATGCACATCAATATCCAATCCCAGTCGCAACTCTACTCCCAAGCCTACGCCCACTTCACCGACAAGCACGGACGACGCCAAGCAGTGCTCGTGCTTTCGGAAAAACGCAACATGCTCCGCACCCGACCGCCCGTCGTCAAGATGTTCGCCCTTGACACCTCACTCAGCGGCACACCCGGCTCGAACATCCGTTGCCGCCTGAAACTGGAACGCACGACCAACTTCCCCGGCGGCATGACCGTCCGACTGCACGCCGTCGAAAGTGCTTCCGGACAGACCCCGGAATTCACCGCTGCAATAACCCGCTTCCAACCCGGTGAACTTTCGGCCACCGCCCAGATCCAGGTGCCCCAAGACCTCGACGCCACCGCACCAGTGACTCTCGTCTTCCGAGCCACCGGGCGGATGCCCGATGGGACCGAAGTGATCAGCGAGAGTCCAGTCGAGTTTCTGCCGTCGGTGGCGACCGGTCTCGCAGTGGCCCCGAGCAAAGTGTTTGCCAGGGCCATCGCCAAGCCGATCGGCATCGTGGCGTTTCTTGAAGGTCCCGCCTGGCACCCCAGCGGGAACGTCTACTTCAGCGATGGCAGCAACAATCGGATCATGCGCCGAGACCGCACTGGCGCAATGCACGTCTACCGCCAGCCCTCCGGAGCCGCCAACGGATTGCTGTTTGACCTGACGGGCCGACTGCTCGCCTGCGAAGGTCCCGGAACAGGTGGACACCGGCGAGTCACACGCACCGAACACGATGGCACGATCACCGTGCTCACCGACAATTACCGAGGCAAAAAATACGCCGGCCCCAATGACCTGACCATCGACTCCAAAGGACGCATCTACTTCACCGACCCCCGCTATGGGCCTCGCGATGGAATGGAAATCCGCGACCAGGACGGCCGGGCCGTCGAAGGGGTCTATCGCATCGACCCCGATGGCAAAGTCACACAGGTGATCACGCACGAAGTCGATCGACCCAATGGCATTTGCATCACTCCCGACGACCGGTTCCTCTACGTCATCGACAACAACAACGACAACTCGCCCGACATCGCTCGAGCCGTCTATCGGTTCTCGCTCACACCACAGGGCAACGTCGTCCCCGACAGCCGAAAGAGCATGCACGACTTCGGACGAGGCCGTGGCGGGGACGGCATGGCGATCGACGTCGAAGGACGACTTTACGTCGCAGCCGGTCGTACCGTCGCCAGCCCACCCAACGAAACCACCGAAGCCAAAGGAGGGGTGTATGTCATCTCGCCCGAAGGCAAACAAGTTGCCTTCATCCCGATCCAGGAAGATTCGGTCACCAACTGTACCTTCGGGGGCCCTGACCGAAAAACACTATATATCACCGCCGGACACACACTGTGGAGTATCCCCACTACGACGGCCGGGTTTGTGCCATTTTTGAACCGAATAGAGAACGACAACACACGCTGACAAACTGAGCACCGGACACTCCACCCTCCCACCAACGCGCGAAGTCGAAACATGGCTGACGATGCCGATCAACTGAACTCAGACGAAATCGACAACCAACAACCCGACGCCTCGCCACCAACCCCGCCCGATCAGCCCGATCAGCCCGATCAGCCCGATCAGCCCGATCAGCCCGAAGCCGGAACCAACAAGGCCTACACCCCGTCGAAGTACGAACCCGGCGGCGACTCATCATCCTACAGCTCGAAATCCCAGTCCCACTCGTACGAAACACCCCAATACGAAACACCCAAGTACGATACTCCCCAATACACCACCCCGAGCTACGAAGCGTCGGACTACGAACCCGATCTCGTCGACGATCCGGTTGATCAGCCAACGCCCGATCCGCTCGAGTCAACCGATCCGCTCGAGTCAACCGACCCGTCCGAGTCAACCGAAACGGCCGAACAGCCGATTGACCAAGGCACGATCGAAGCCAAGCCAGCCGAACAGACTCCGACAACTTTCGAAGAACCCGATCCGGCCCCGGACGATCCACAACCCGATCCGCCACAGCCTCGGCCTCAATCCAACGACAATCCCGAAAGCCCACCACAGGAATCGCCTCGCAAGAATCGAAACGAACCTCAACAGCGGCGCGGACCATCGCACACGAAACGGGCGGCCAAGCAGGGCTCTGCACAAATCAAACCGGGCGTGATCGTCGCGATTGGCACCATCTGCCTGGTCGGATTCGCAATCTTCGCGAATTGTGCAGGAGTGTTTTTCTTGTAGCCTGAAACGCGGTCGCCATCACGCACCACACCACTCATGCCTGACTCGTCCAGTCGCATCTCAGTCGAAGAAACCGCCCGACGTCTGGGGCTCAGCCCCGACGAAGTCATCGCGATGCGTCGCCGTGGCAAGATCCGAGGCTACCCCGACTACGGCAATTGGGTCTTCGAAGAAGACGATGTGGCCCAGTTGGCTGAGAAATCGGGACGCGAACTGGCGTCCGATTCACCCACACCCACACCCACACCCACACCCACCGCACCGGCAGAGCGGCTCGCAGATCCCCAGGTTGAGGTTGTCCCGCTTTCCGAGCTCATCAAGTCCGACTCACCAATTACCAGCGCTCAGTTGATCGCGTCCCTGGCGTCCCGCCACGGAACCGGGTTCCAAGACACGGCGAACGTGGTCGATGGGTTCTGGCACCACCTGCTCGACTCCGATCACTACCACCAGGGCCGCCGCAGCCTGGTCATGCCACACTTCGGCACCTTTTCACTCAAACGCACCCACGACGGCCAAACCGAACTTCGCTTCCAATCGCAGCCGCTTTCGGTACTCAGACTTCACCGGTCCTCCTCAGGCCCCCATCGCCCCAGCACCAAGTGGATCGAACACTGGCAGCAACACCCTCCCAGCCAGCAGCGGATTCAGCGGCTGTCTCTGAAACGAAAACTGGCGGTCGCAATCGACCAAGACATCGACCTGGATCTCCAAACCACCTTCCTCATCCTCTGGGACCTCATCGAAACGATCACCGCCATCATGGCTCGCGGCCAATCCGATATCCGTTGGGCCAAGCGAGGCGTGATGAAACACCAACCCAACACTTCCACCGCCCACTACAGCTTTCGCACCTACAAGCGACTCACAGACCGGCTGCCAGCACTTTCCGAACCAACCCGCAACCGCAGGCCTCGACGACAGGCCGGTTCCGATTCGAAGCACATCAACAGCGAATTGATCATCAGCCTGCCCAAGGTGGCTGTGCTCGCACTGGTAGCCCTTGTGGTCGCCTGCTGCGGAGGCTTTGCGCTGTTCAACTGACCACGTTTCGATCCAATACAGACGATTGCTGATGCCCTCACTCATTGCCCCACCCCACCTGGTGCTTCCCGGTGCACTCGGTCAACTGGCCGCGACGGCCGAGAATCGCTACCACGTCTACCCGCTGGTCTCAGGCCAACGGGTCAAGAAAACCCGTTGGATCGAAGCACCCGACACCGAACTCAAGGCCGCTCAACGCTGGCTGCTGGACAACTGGCTCTACCGGCTGACTCCAACCACCCACGCTCACGGCTTCGTCCCCGGTCGCTCGATCCTCAGCAACGCCTCCCACCACGTCGGTCGCCGCTTCGTCCTGACCGCCGACATCCGCAACTTCTTCCCGTCGATCACCGCCGACCGAGTCCACGACTGCCTCGACACTCTCGACCTCGACCAGCCCACCCAACAGACACTCGTCCAACTCGTCACCCGCCGCGGCCGACTCCCGCAAGGTGCCCCCACCAGTCCACACTTGGCCAACCTCGTCGCCGGCTCGCTGGACCTCAGGCTCGCCGGTCTCGCCCGTCAGCACGGCTGGACCTACACCCGCTATGCCGACGATCTGACCTTTTCCACCACCTCACCCAAGCAGTTCATGCCACCCGAGGAACTGTTGTGGGTGATCGAGCGGATTGTCACAGACGAGCGGTTCGAGTTGGCCAAGAACAAGACGCACATCATGCCGAATCATCAGCGGCAGACGGTCACCGGTCTGGTCGTCAACCAACGGCTTGCATTGCCCAAACCTCGCCGCCGAATCCTGCGGGCCATGCTGCACCGTCTCGAAACCGTCGGCCCCGAACAGCTCGACCTCCGCCAACTCCAGGTCGCCCAGGGACACCTCGCACTGGCCCGACTGGTCGATCCCGACGGTTACGCCAGCACCTGCAGCCTACTTGCACAGTTATTCCGAGAAGCCCTGAAAACGTCTTCGTCCGACACGTCTCCATCAGCCTCTGGAACGGACGACACATCGACGATAGACTGACTTCCAACTCGCCAGACACAATTCTCGCTCACGCCAACACATGACCCGGGGTTCCCTGTGGAACCTTAGCTATTTCTGGTTTCTCACGGAGTCGATTTCGACACCACGAAACCGTCCTTGGGCGTTTCGCCCCGGGGTACTTCACACCGTCCTTCGCAGACGGTCGCGCCAATCTCATAGCGCGACCGCGCGAGACGGCTCGCGACGGAGGACTCGGCGCCGGCGGCGCCTTACTGCCCTCCTGCTCGCCTCGCGGTCCCGCTATGAGATTGGCGCGACCGTCTGCTCCGGAACGTAAGGCACCGGGGATCCCCGGGTCCGTTTCATTTCTCAAGGTCTGCAATCAACTCCTGCTGTCTTCGCCCCGGATCCATGGTAGAATTGCTCTCCGGTGGCTCCATGATCTGTTTTGACTCTCTTCCCGAATCTCTGCACGACGGCCGTCCGATCTCACGACGGCGGGGATTGCTGGAGATCGGTGGCTGCAGCCTGTTGGGACTCTCGTGGCCCGAACTGCTCGCCGCGGAGAGAACGTCCCAGGCCAGCGATGCGGCCGGATTCGGCCTAGCCAAGAGTTGCGTACTGATATTCCTCTGGGGTGGCCCCTCCCAGCAGGACACCTGGGACATGAAGCCCGAGGCGCCGTCGTCGCTACGCAGCGAATTCCAACCGATCGCCACCCGTGTTCCCGGAATCGAAATCGGTGAGCACCTGCCCCACCTGGCCGGTGTCACCGACCTGTTGACAATCGTCCGCAGCATGACCCACCGCGATTTCGAACACGGCTCGGCCGCCTACGCCGCCCTGACCGGCCACGCCCACCCGTTACAGGGAACCAACACACCGGTTCGGCCTGACGATTTCCCCACCTACGGGGCCCTCGTCTCACGACTCGGCCAGAATCCCAACCCGGTCCCCGACGCCATCGTGCTCGGACCGGTCATGCACCAGGGAAACCGGCCCCCCATCGCAGGACAGAATGCCGGTTTCCTGGGACTGAACTACGAACCGTTCCGCATCGCCGCCGATCCGGGTACGGCCGGCTTCCGGGTTGACAGTCTAACCTCCCCCGCCGAACTCCCAACCGATCGCCTGCGACGTCGTCACCAGTTGCTCCAGTCGTTCGACCGCGGCCGACACCCGGTCGAATCGGTCCGTCAGGTCACCGGTGTCGACAACCTCTACCAGCGTGCCTTCGGCCTGCTCGGATCAGCCCGGACCCGTGCCGCCTTCCAGATCGACACCGAATCAGACTCGTTGCGCGACCGCTACGGTCGCCACCGCTTCGGCCAGACACTCCTACTCTCGCGTCGACTGGTCGAGGTCGGCGTGCCACTGATCACCGTCAACTGGGCCAAGCAGAATCGCGACCAGTGGGACACCCACGCCAAGAACTATCCACGTCTGAAGGACAACCTGTTGCCCCCCTTCGATCGTGGTCTCTCGACCTTCCTGTCCGACCTCAAAGACCGAGGCCTGCTCGACACCACCCTGGTCGTCTGTGTCGGTGAATTCGGCCGCACGCCCTGGATCAACAAGGACGCCG
>Ga0114993_10004487_pt1 | contig 13857 bp, 12 predicted proteins | sample ArcticOcean_MG_C_FD_87042 | JGI IMG/M metagenome (GOLD analysis project Ga0114993, IMG submission 87042) | Marine microbial communities from western Arctic Ocean - ArcticOcean_MG_CB2_150 | ecosystem: Environmental > Aquatic > Marine > Oceanic | place: Arctic Ocean: Canada Basin | collected...
ATCGGCACCAACCACGGCTCGCTCAGCGACCGCATCATGAACCGTTACGGCGACACGCCGCTGGGCATGGTCGAGAGCGCGCTGGAGTTCGCACGCATCGCCCGCGATCGCGACTTTCACAATTTTAAATTCTCGATGAAGTCCAGCAACCCGAAGGTGATGATCGAGTGCTACCGGCTGTTGGCCGAACGCTTGGCCAAACTGGGGCCGGACTGGAATTACCCGCTGCACTTGGGCGTCACCGAGGCCGGCGACGGCGAGGACGGCCGCATCAAAAGCGCCATCGGCATCGGCTCGCTGCTGTGCGACGGCTTGGGCGACACAATTCGAGTTTCGCTCACCGAGGACTCGCCCAACGAGATCGCTGTTTGCAACGACCTGCTCGCGCAAATTCCCGGGTTGACCGACCCAATCGCCGACGTGCCGGATGTGCCGTTGGCCTACGACTCGTTCGATTATGCACGCCGTGCAACACCGGAGATCGAGTTGACCGACGGCGTGAAGTGTGGCGGCGAACAGACCATCCGAGTCGCCGTTACGGAGGCCGCTTGGGCTAAACTAGCCCCGCGCATCCGCCCCGGCGACGACGTGAAACCGGAGGCGATTTACGAAGATCTCAACGTGCTGGAAGTCAATCCACGCGAAAGATTTACGGTTAACTGCGACACGCAACTTGTCACGGTGTCGGACGACATCGCCCTGCCCGCAATCACCGCGTTTCGCCTGTTGGCCGGACGGCTAAAGGCGCTTGGCCGCGCGAATCCAATTTTGTTGAAGGACTGCCTCAGTGTCGGCGACACGCCGCTCAAGCCGAACATCGCCCTGCTCCGCGCCGCCGTCGTGATCGGATCGCTGCTCTGCGACGGCATCGGCGACGCGGTGTTGATTCGCGGCGAAACCGGCGCCGGCCAGTCGTTGCGCCTGGCCTATAATATTTTGCAGGCCGCCGGTTGTCGTTCGTTCAAGACCGACTACGTTGCCTGCCCAAGCTGCGGCCGCACGCTGTTCGACTTGCAGGAAGTCACCGCCCGAATCAGGGCGCGCACCGAGCATCTCAAGGGAGTGAAAATCGCCATCATGGGCTGCATCGTCAACGGCCCTGGCGAGATGGCCGACGCCGATTTTGGCTACGTCGGTGGCGCGCCAAACAAGATCAATCTTTACGTCGGCCGCGAGCCGGTGCGCTTCAACATCCCAGAGGCCGAGGCGGTCGAGAGCCTCGTTGAGCTTATCCGCGAACACGGCAAATGGGTTGATCCCAAAATCCCAATCCCGGCTTAATTACCAAGGAGTGCCGTGCGGCCTTTGGGAAATTTCCCAAGATGATAAATCAGAAACCCATGGAGAAAGTCCTTCATCACCCGGATTTGTTGTTTGCCCGGTCGCAACTCGGACACCCTCTCCCAGCCACGCACCGACAACTGCTCCATCAAGTCGACAACCGGGTCATCCAGTCGGCTATCATTTAATGCAGGCGCAAGCCCAAGCTCGTTGAGCAGTTTCATTTCTAGAGCATACACAAGCGCTGGTCGCGTTTTAAACTCGGCAAGGTGATCCAACAGGGTTGTCAGAATTGCGTGGACTCCGAAGAGTTGATTCTCTGGCTCGGTGGTCTGCTCAATAAAACGGGTCGCATAAGCCATGAGACGCAGCTTGTCGATATCATCCCGAACCTCACGGTGCGTGTTTGTGGGTGCCGTCTCGGTCAATGTGTGCATATCCGAGCGTCGGCTTCGGCGAAAGACAAAATCGGCCTCAAACAACAAATCAAGGCGGCCGCGAAAGGGCGACTTGGGGCGCTTGGCACCCTTGGCAATTGTGACAAGACGGCCAAACCCGGGAGTCAGCCAATGAACAATCAGGCTTGTGTCCCGAAATGGAACCAGTCTCAAGATCAGTCCGTTACATTTTTCATCCATCGCTCGGGAGGCGACGCAAAAGCTTATTTTCAGCGCGCTTCATCCGTTGCCGGTCAGGCGCCTGTTTATCATCATGCCCGGCCATGTGCAGGAGTCCGTGGGCCATGTACCGTGAGATTTCATGCCCCAAGCTCACCCGGTGTCGCTCGGCATTTTCTGCCGCCACTTTTGGGCAAATGAACAACTCCCCGCTCCGTAAATTACCTCCGTAGTCGAATGTTAAAATATCAGTCGCTCCTTTATGCAATAGGTGGCGTTCATTCAATTTAGCCATGCGACGGGAAGATATAAAGTGCACGCCAATTTCGTATTCACTCCAAGCAAGTCCGACATCGAGTAACCAGCGCATTCGCCAGCGTAGGGCAGGGGAGTCAATTTTCACCTCCCGCTGGTGATTGCGCATACTTAGGCGTCTCATCACTCACCCTGTCGGCGTTCCTCGTAGGCCTTGATGATGCGGCGCACCAATGGGTGTCGGATAACGTCGCGCTTGCCCAGCTTGATCACACTGATCTCATCGATCTTGGACAATGTTCCGATTGCCTCTATAAGTCCTGATTTTTTTTGCGATGGCAGGTCAACTTGGGTTGTGTCCCCCGTGACAACGGCCTTGGTATTGTAACCCAGACGCGTCAGAAACATGAACATCTGCTCGTCGGTCGAGTTTTGCGCCTCGTCCAGAATCACGAATGCGTTATTTAATGTTCGGCCGCGCATGTAGGCGAGCGGCGCAATCTCGATGGTTTCGCGTTCCATGTGGAGCTGAATGTCTTCCGCGGTCATCATGTCCATCAGGGCGTCATGCAGTGGGCGCAAGTACGGCGAGAGCTTTTCCTTTAAATCCCCAGGCAGAAATCCAAGCGCCTCGCCCGCCTCCACCGCCGGCCTCGCCAAGATGATCCGGGACACGCCGCCACGAGTCAACGCATTCACCGCCATGGCCATCGCAAGATAGGTTTTCCCCGTGCCGGCCGGCCCCGCAGCAATGGTCACGTCATGACTTTTAATGGCGCGGATATACTCGCGTTGACCGAGTGTTTTTGGGGTCACGGTAGCTTTACGTGGCGTGGTGCTGATGCGTTCGTCTCCTAGGCTCTTGAGTTCATCAGCGCCGTTGTCCTTTACCATCTCGACAGCCTGAGCAAACTCGCGCTGACGCGAACGGCCAAGGGACTCCTGCAATTGTTGTAATGAGGCAAACACTTCTTTTGCGCAGTCAATTGACGCTTGCTCACCCTCGAGGCGAATCCATCCTTCGCGTGCGGTGGCCTGCACGCCCAATTGTTCCTGGAGCAGCCGCAGATTTTTTGTGTCGTTGTCAAACAACTGCTGTGCTTGCCTGGCATTTTCGTAGTGAAGCGTGAGTGTGGCCATGGTCAGTCGCTCAAGGCCGCGCGTAATTTTGAGGCCGTCTCGGCAAGCGCCTCTGGCAAGACCGCGGTTTGCCCAATCGCCGGCATGAAATTTGTGTCGCCCAGCCAACGCGGCACGATATGAATGTGCAGGTGTTCCTCTATGCCGGCGCCTGCCGCGCAGCCCAAGTTTATCCCGATGTTAAATCCATCAGGATTCATCGTGTCGGACAATGTTTGCTTACAGCGTCGCACCAGTTTCCATAAGTCGAGCAATTCACCGTCATCAAGATCATCCAAGTTTGGGGTTTCGCGATACGGCATCACGAGCACATGTCCACCGTTGTAGGGATGTGTGTTAAGGATCGCAAAAGATGAACGTGAGCGGGTGATGACGTGGTTGCCCTCGTCATCATCAGATTGGGCGATGGCGGCAAAGACAGAACCGTGTCCCGGCTCGTGACGGGGGCGGAGAATGTACTCGATGCGCCATGGCGCATGCAGTGATTCCATCGGCCGAGGGTAATAGCAGGTTCTGCAGTTGTCAAAAAAAGAGCGATCACAAACCTGCCTGCCGGCTCAACAAACCCTCGGCGATTTCCAATTGGTGACTCAAGTCGGGCAATAAAAGTTCCAGTCCAGTGCCGCCATTTTCGGCCAATTCCTCAACTCGTGCGCACAAGTCAGCCATCGCTTGGGCGCCAACATTGGCACTGCTGCCCTTGAGTTGATGTGCCGTCCGGCGAATGAATTCGTTGTCTCCGGTGCTCACTGAAGTTTCCATAGCCGCAACTTGTTCGCGAGCCTGCTTGAGGTACAGGGGAAGAATTTCGCGCAATGTTTCCGCAGGCAAGGCAGCCCCGACAACGTTTGTCTCCATGACTATTGCTTTGTCAAGAGCCTGGTTTACAACACGTTGTAGTTCTTCAATTTCAATTGGCTTGCTTATAAAATCATTCATGCCAGCGTCGAGACAGGCTTGGCGATCTGCCTCCCGAGCGTTGGCAGTCATGGCAATGATGTGCGTGTTTTTTTCTTTATCCTTCTGCATTTCCCTAATTCTACGGGTCGCCTCCAGGCCGTCCATGCCGGGCATTTGGCAGTCCATAAAAATCATGTCGTAGTCATCCAGCTTTTCTTCTAACACCGCTTCGCCCCGGTCGCGCAAATAAACTTGGCAGCCAAGCTTCTCAAGCTGCAACTGGGCGACTCGCTGGTTTATCAAGTTATCTTCAATAACTAAAACTCGTGGAACACGATGCACGGCGGCAGTTGAAATTTCCGCTGGACTTGACTTTTTGCCCACCAGTGCCTCGACCAATGCGCTGGCGAGGCGGCGACATTTTACCGGTTTAGTCAATGTGCCGGAAACGCCCATGGCGCGGATGATTGCAGGATCAAACTTTCTGGTGCGTGTGGTTAAAAGCAACACGCGCGCATTTGGAAAACGATCATGCGCCGTTTGGACAAGGTCGAGCACGTCCACGCCGGGCAAATCGAGATCCAGCAAAACCAGGTCAGGGACTTCCGGATTCTCAAGCTGACGAATGGCCGCCGAGCCGTCCGCCACACTGTTGACTTCAAGGCCCCATTCGGATGCGGATTCTGAAAGTGCGCGCCGAACAAATCCATCCGGAACCGCGAGCAACATTTTTTTGCTGATCAGCTCCTCGTGAGTTTCGGTGGAATTTTGGGGAGTCGGTTCAAGGGGAATGGAGAACCAAAATGTGGATCCGCAATCAAGTTCGCTTTCAACGCCCAGTTCTCCGTTCATCAATTCCACCAATTCACGCGAAATAGCGAGGCCGAGGCCCGTGCCTCCGTATTTGCGGGTTGTCGAACCATCAGCCTGGCGAAAGGCTTCAAACATTTTTGGCTGAAATTCTTGGGCGATTCCAATACCCGTGTCACAAACCTCAAATCGAATATGTCCATTTCTATCCGCCGCCGCCGTCACTCGCACCGTGCCTTTCTCGGTGAATTTAACGGCGTTGCTGATGTAGTTTAACAACACCTGCCGCAGTCGGCCGGTGTCGCCCCGGTATGCACCGCAAAGCTCGGATGGCACGTGACAGGCCAGTTCCACATTTTTTTCCTGCGCCTTTAGGGCATGAAGGTCGACGGCGTCCTCGACCAGTTCGAGTAGGTTGAATTTTCTTTTCTCAAGTTCAAGCTGGCCGGCCTCGATCTTTGAGAGGTCGAGAATATCGTTCAAAATTTCCAGCAACGCATCGGCGCTGGTGCGGACATGTCCGGCGTATTCGTCTTGTTGCTCATTGAGATCCGTGGACAGCAATAGGTCGATCATGCCGATAATGGCGTTCATGGGCGTGCGAATTTCATGGCTCATGGTGGCCAGAAACTGCGCCTTGAGCTGCGCTGATTCCTGAGCCAAGTCACGTGCGCGAACCATTTCCTCCTCGGCCTGTTTTAATGCGGTGATGTCGCGCGAAATACCGATTATGCCGGTAGTCATGCCAGCACGGTTGCGAAAGGGCACCTTGGTGACCGAGGCCCAGATAGGTTGACCATCGTTGGCGGTTTGGCGTTCCACCTTGTTCACCACTGACTCGCCAGTCAGCACAACGCGTTGTTCGTCCTCATGATATTCGCGTGCGTCTTTTTCCGGGTGAAAATCGTAGTCCGTCTTGCCGATGACCTCCTCGGGAATATTAAGTCCCAGTCGATTAGCCAGTGCTCGACTGCAGCGCACGAAGCGCGACTCGGTGTCCTTAAAGTAAATTCGATCCGGAACGTTCTCCAGCAGCGCGCGCAACAGGTCTCGCTCGAATGCCAGTTGTTCCTCAACCTTTTTTCGTTGGGTGACATCCCAGAACATGCACTGGATGCCGGCCGGGTTGTCCTCCAAGTCAAAGAGCGGCGTCTTGATGACATGCACGTACAATTTGCCGCCATCACCAGCTTCATGTTCTTCGACTGCATCGCAAGTCTCGCCGGTCTCAATCACTTTCAAGTCATCCCGCCGATATTTGTCCGCCAAGTCAGCGGGAAAGAAATCTAGATCTGTCTTGCCTAGGATCTCTTCCAGCGAATGCCCGATCAAACGGCAGAAATTCTTGTTGGCAAAGGTGAACTTGCCGGCCATATCCTTTCGTAGAATATTCTGCGGAATGTTCTCCACCAAGGAGTGATAAAGAATTTCTGACTTGCGCAATGCTTCTTCGATCTTCCGCTTTTCTGTGATGTCCGTGACCGTTCCCTCGTAGTAGAGAAGTTTGTTTGTTTTGCCTCGGACGGCGTGAACGTTTTCGGAAATCCAGATTACTGTGCCGTCGCGCTTCCGTATTTGGGACTCAAAGTTAGTGATGACATCATTCCCTTTCATCAACCGAACAAAATCATCTCGGCGTCCCGGTTCAACATAGAGTTGCACGGAAATATCGCGCAACTCATCCATCAATTCCGCGCGCGACTCGTAACCATAAATCATCGCGAGCATGGTGTTGGCCGACAAATAACGGCCATCGGAGGTGGTTTGAAAAACGCCTTCGACAGCATTGCCAACCAGATTTTCATCACCGCCCGATTCGGGTTGCTGGGAACGGCAGCGGGCCACGATTTGTTCCATCGCGCCCCGGGCATGCAACACGAACATTTGAGCAGCTTCAGGCGTTATTGGATTTTCCCCGAGAACAGAAAATATCCCCAACACCAACCCGTCATAATTCAGCGGAACCCCGGCAAAAAATCGGCCGTTGATTTCCTCGCGATGCAGTTCGATCTCGCATTCGGTTACCCGCATCGCGAGATTGCCATCTAAAGTCAACTCACCAGTTTGCGCCAGGCAATTTTGGCTTCCCGTGTCAACAAGGTGAATCGCCGCTGCCTCAGCGCCGCACAGATACGCGGCCACACGGCACGAATCCACCAATGTCGGCTCTGGTTCAGAGGCTAGCGCGGCATATTTGCGCAGCAGCTTGATTCTGTCTGATTTATGTTTGGGAAGGGAAGCCATTACTCTCAAGCGACATCCTTGCATCAGCCTGGCACCATGGCAAGTCGGATGTAACGGAGAATCCTTGACGTCACGCTCCAAATACATATAATTTGTCGGTCTGGAGGATCGTCAAGATTTTCCCAAGGAGGGCAAAAATGAAATTAAAAAAACTTGTGGTAATGGTGTTTGGGGTATTTCTGGTACTGACACAAACTGGTTGCATACTCTTCGGCTTGGCCGCTGCGAGTGCTGCCGGCGGGGGCGTAGTAGCCTACAACAAGGGCGATCTGGAAATGCTGGAGCCTGTAAGTTATGAAGACGCTTTTAATGCGGTGGATGCGACCATTCAGGACATGGGCATGGCCATGCAAAAGCGCGAAAAAAAACCGTTGGCAGGAATCATAAAGGCCAAAAGTCATTTTGGCAAAGTCACTTACAGTTTGGAAAACATGGGCGAAAAAATGACGTTCATAAAAATTCGCGTCGGCACCTTTGGAGATCAAGCCGTGCAAAGACAGATTTACGCCACGCTCAAGACCAACTATGGCTCAGGCCCGCGCGTGGATCCTGACACTGGGCTTCCCAAATAACCGCCTCAAGTAACTGCGCCCTCGCAGTTTGATCCAAGGTACTCGAGATACTCGGTGAGTTTGGATTTCATCTGATGCCTTGGAATAATGGCGTCGATCAGGCCGCGTTCCATTAAAAACTCTGCGGTCTGAAACCCTTCGGGCAACTCACTCTGGGTGGTATCCTTGATTACCCGTGGCCCGGCGAAGCCAATCATCGCCTTGGGCTCCGAAATAATCAGGTCGCCCAAGCTGGCGTAGCTAGCCATTACGCCAGCCGTTGTGGGATGCGTTAGTACACTGATGTACGGCAGTCTTGCCCGCCCGTGATAGGCAATCGCCGCGCTCGTCTTGGCCATCTGCATGAGGCTGAACATGCCCTCGTACATTCGCGCGCCGCCGCTGCTGGAGATAATCACCAACGGCAATCGTTGCTCTGTGGCCGACTCAATGAGGCGCGTGATTTTTTCGCCGACCACCGACCCCATTGAGCCACCCAAGAAATTAAAATCCATCACCCCCAAGGCCAGTTGCCGGCTGCCCATCACGCCAGTGCCTGTGATAACCGCGTCGAACAATCCAGTGCGCTCACGATGCTTGACCAGCTTGGCGGCATAAGAATCTGTCCCGGTAAATTCCAGAGTATCGACGCTGATCATCTCCCGGTCCATCTCCTCGAATGAATCAGGTTCCACCAGAGATTCGATTCGCGCCCAAGCACAGAAGGAATAATGGAACTCACACTTCGGGCAAACCTTCAGGTTTTCTTCAAGTTCCTTTTCAAAAACCAGCTGCTCACACTTGGGGCATTTTTTCCACAGGCCTTCGGGCATGTCACGTTTACGCGTTTGCGTGTCACCCAGTTTTGGCTTCTTGTGAAATGAAGTGTCCGGTTCCACCGAGGGTGGCGTGACGCCCGGTTCAACTGAATCGGGTTTGGAAGTTTTTTTTGTGTTTTCAGCCATTTCGCATGGACGAGCCCGGCCCGTCCCTCAGCGGGATTGTCCCAATCATTCCCAAGTCCTCAAGCCAAATCTGCAGACAGTCCGCCCCGAGATAACGTCCAGACCACCACCTCGATGGCCCCAGCAACTTTCAGTGCCCCTGCACAAGCATTAACAGTCGCCCCCGTAGTCATAACATCATCAACCAAAATCAACCGTTTATTCATGATCCCACTGTCCGCTTTTGCCTTAAACGCACCCTTCATGTTCTTGAATCGATCCGCCCGAGACAAGGTAGCCTGTGGGGCGGTGAACTTGACTCGGGCCAAGAGGTCGTTCGCCAACAAAATCCCCAACCTATCCGCCAATGGTTCTGCCAAGCTTTCAGCCTGATTGAAACCACGTTCACGAAGTTTCACCGGGTGCAGCGGAGTTGGCACTACCGCATCCCATTCACCTACGGCCAAGTTTGGCAAAGCTTGTTTCAAAAAAGTTTCCACCACAAAAGGCTCAAACCATGTGGCATTGGAATACTTGAACTGATGAATCACATCCCTCATTAAACCTGAGGGGAAGACCGATGCCCGAGCGCTGTCGAAATCCAATTGTTGTCCCTCGCAATTCCCGCACGTGAAGTCCGTGTTGATCTCGCCAGAATACGGCAACCCGCAACGCTGACACATCGGTGAATTGATAAAACGCACTTTGCTTCTGCAAAATTCGCATAGAAACCCATGCGAGGATCCCGCGGCAAACTCCCGGCAAGCCTGGCAGACATCAGGATAAAAAGCCGACAACGGTGCGCCGCGCACATTAATTGATGAAAGCATTGTCATGGCCGCGCAAAATCGGATCACTTTCATCCCGTTGGTAAACAAACACCCAAATCACTAAACCAAGCAGGATAGGAGTCATGGCCCATCCTTCGATAAATTCATTGTGCCCCCAAAGAGCCGATTGCAGCGGTGTGAATAATTCTCTCTTTCCAGAATATTGGGTCGCCATCACCGCTGTCTTGCCGCCAAGAATCCACCCCCCATGAACCGCCATCGACGAATACAGATTCCCGGAATTTTGATACAGGCCGCAGAGAACCATCCCGGCCAGAAATAGATTTATAAATCGTGCTGCCCAAAAAGGATCGCCCGCTGGGCCATGAAGCATTGATGGTAGAAAGGTTAACCCCGTGGCAAGTGAGATGGAGTCTGGGTTGGGTTGTTTGGCGTTCAGAAAATGAACCAGTGAAAACACCACGGACGCCAGCGCTGCAGCCCAGCGCCAGTTCAGGCTGTGCCGCATGCCTCCAAACAACACGCCACGAAACAGTAGTTCCTCAATAAGCGAAACCAACACCATGGCAAGAAGGGCGTTTTTAAAATGGTGCAACCATTCCGTGATGGGCTTTGCGGTCTCCCACGCCATGGAAGTGGTTGTCGCCCCGATGGTGGCTAAAATGATGAAAGAGCCTAGGCCAGCAGCAAAGCTCCAGTAAAGGTGACTTCGTCTCCCAAGTAAAGGCCCCATGCCGACGGCCTTCCATGAATTCATCGAGTTAATTTTTAACAGGAACCACAATCCCCCCAAGGCAAGGATCATGATGCAACGGGTCACAAACCTATGGAAATCGTCATGCTCATTCAGGAATGACAAGGGTGCCGGATTGCCGTGCACGGAGATCCATGCCAAGGGTGCCAGCAAAGCTCCCCCTGGGAAAACCAAAACCAAATACCCGATTGTGTTGAGGAACGGCCGCATGCGAGCCGCCAGTAAGAACCTTGACCGGAAAATCGCCAAGATTAATCCAATGTAGGGTTTGTTTAAATCTTAGTATATGGTACAATAGCGCGAGTCAGTACACACCGGTGCGGGGTTGCTCCCCCGACCGGCAACTGGAGGGACGACCATCGCGATCGAGGAAAACGGGAAATTCGGTGGGTACCGGCTGCGGGAACAGATTAGCCGTGGTGGCATCGCCACCATCTGGCTGGCCACCGATGCCAAGGACAATCTTTTTGCTATCCGGATCATGCACGATGATTTTCGTGCGAACTCGTCCGGGCCATCACTCTTTCGGGCGGGCTGCGAGATTCTGAAGAAAATCCCGAGGCACGAGAACATCATCCACTACCTCAACCATGGCCGGGAAGCTGGCCGGGACTACATGCTGCTTGAATATGTGGAGGGCGCAAACCTTCGCGAGTTGATGATCAAAAGTGACCCCCAAGTGCAGGACAACCTAGGGGATCGCCTGCTGGACATGGCGTCTGCGTTGGCTCATGTGCACTCTAGCGAATTCATGCACTTGGATTTTAAGCCGGAAAATCTTGTGGTCAGCCGCGGTGGCAGAATGTTGCTTTGTGATTTTGACACCGCCCAGCCCATTCCCACTTCGCCCATTAGCCTGCCAAAAAAATCTGGAACCCCGCTGTATATGCCACCGGAAATCGTCAACGGCTGGGGTTGCGACCAGCGTGCAGACATTTATTCTTTTGCCGTCACGGCCTACGAGCTGCTCACCCGCATCAAGCCTTTCGAGGGACGCACTCCCCAGGAAATGCTCCGCAATCAACTAAACCCAAAGTATCGCATCCGCAAGCTCCGTGATTTCAATGACGGCATCCCCATTGTCCTCGAGAACATGATTCTCAAGTGTCTCTCTCATTTGCCGGAAAACCGTTATCCGTTCATGGCTCACATCACCCGCGATTTGCACAAAGCCCTTGGTGTGCGGTAGGCTTGCTTCAATGCGAATCTATGCGCACCAACATTATGGGAAACGCCAGCCCGCCGAATACAACTGCCTGCCCTTTTACACAAGCGTGAAAGGGCAGGGGAGTTGAACCGCGACTTGATTAAGCGGTACTGGTTCCTGACCTCGCTCATTCTCATCATCCCCATTGGATTGGCTTGGCCTGAGGGCGGAGAATTCCTCGCCCACTCCAACTGGATTATTCAGTTGTTCGTGGGCATCATGCTGTTCCTCACCTCATTCATGATGGACGCCAAGAAACTCGCCGGCCAAGCCACCAACTGGCGCACCTGGCTCATAGTGATTTCCCACACTTATATCATCGCCCCGCTGGCTGCCTTCGGGTTGGCCCAGCTATTTGCCCCCGCCAACGAGCCACACTTCACCACAGCGATGATGATCATGGCGGCGCAGGCCGGAACTCTCGCCTCCTCCATTGCCCTCACGCACATGGCCGGCGGCAGCCGCGAACTCGCGCTCATCTGCACGCTGCTGTCCAACGGACTCACCTTCGTGCTCACTCCGTTGATCCTGCAAATGAGCATCGGCGCACAGGTACAGTTCCCGCTGGGCGATATGATCCTCCGGATGGTGGCGGTTGTCCTGCTGCCCATTAGCCTCGGTCAGTTAATGCGACGCTGGCTCTTTGACAAAACCACCGTCATCCAACCAGCCCTGAAAATCGCCCCCCAGTTAATCATCCTCATGTTCGTCTACACCGGTTTTTCAGCCGCCGAGAAACAACTTCAGGACGCCCCGGCTCTCGCGCTGAGATTCATGGGTGCCTGCGCCTTGCTGCACCTGTTTCTGTTGGCGCTCTGCGGCTTCACCTCTGGCCTTGTGCGACTGCCTTGGCAAGAACGCACTGCCGTCATTTTCTGCGGATCCCAAAAAACGCTCCCCAATGGTATGTTCATATGGCGAACTTTTTTCATGCCCCATGATGGAAGTCCCGCTTTGATAGCAAATGTGCCCTTTGGCGCAGTTCCACTAGTGCTGTATCACTTGTTCCAGTTGATCATCGACACGCTGCTGATTCCATTTTTTGAAAAACGAAATGGCCGCAATGAGGAACACCGCCCAGCGCCAGCCATGAGCTGCCATCAGGATGAGTAAAAAACCCCTTGCACCAATTCAAGTCCACGCTATCTTGCACGTGACCTGCACACTGACAGAACCAACCCATTCTTGTCATGAGCGAAAAAAAACCTAACAGCCACGGAAACCTAACCTACTACATCATCGGTGCCATCGTCGCAGCGATTGCTGCGGGCTACTTCGCGCCGGAAATCTCAATTAAATTTGAAGTTGGCGGAGAGTTATTTCTAAGCCTTCTGATGATGATGGTCGTCCCGCTGGTGGTGATGTCCGTGATGAGTGGCATCCTCGGCCTCGGCGACGTCCGCAAACTTGGCAAACCCGGACTGTGCGCGGTGGGGTATTACATGTTCACAACCGTGCTGGCAGTGGTCACGGGGCTGTTTATAGTAAACATCATCAAGCCCGGAGTGGACAAGGATCTCGAGGCCGCCCAAGCCAAGGTAGCGGCCGCCTCTGGAGTAAAAAAGGCCGAGGCGCAAAAAGAGGTGAATGCCATCATCGCGGCCATTGAAAAAAAGGTCGAAAAGTCCGCCTCTGGCGAGGAGAAAGAAAAAGCGGACAAAGCAAAGGAGGAACAGGATAAACAAAAGAAGGCGATCGAGGAACTCACGCGGTCGGAACAAGAGAAAGCCGCCGCAGAAAAAGCACTGAAGGACTCCAAGAGGGAACTCAAGGCTAAACCCGAGGACGCTGCTTTAAAAGCGAAGTTCGAGTCCGCCCGCGAAACCCTCGAGTCCGCCGACAGTGCCTACGCCAAGGCCGTGGCCCAAAAAGACGAGGCCGGCGAGGACAAGACCATTTGGCATATCCTAGAGAACATCCTCCTAATGCTTGTGACGGACAACCTCTTTAAATCCGCCGCCGAGATGAACCTGCTCCCGCTCATAGTCTTCAGTATCATCTTCGGCGCCATGCTCACTACGATGGGCGAGAAGGTTTTCGCCATTACGCGGATGATCAATCAAGTCAACAACGCGCTGATGTCCTTCGTCATGATGCTGATGAACATCGCACCCATCGGTATCTTCTGCCTAGTAGCCTCCAAGTTTGGCCAGGCAAATCTTGATGGCAAGCTGGCTGCGATGGCCGGGCAACAGGGGGCCTACGTCCTCACCATCTTGCTGGGCTTGGGCTTTCACGCGTTTGTCACCCTCTTTTTCCTGTACTGGTTCTTCACACGGAAAAACCCGATCGTGTTTTTTAAGAACATGTCCCAAGCAATCCTGACGGCTTTTTCCACCGCTAGTTCCTCGGCCACACTGCCG
>Ga0114993_10004488_pt1 | contig 13856 bp, 13 predicted proteins | sample ArcticOcean_MG_C_FD_87042 | JGI IMG/M metagenome (GOLD analysis project Ga0114993, IMG submission 87042) | Marine microbial communities from western Arctic Ocean - ArcticOcean_MG_CB2_150 | ecosystem: Environmental > Aquatic > Marine > Oceanic | place: Arctic Ocean: Canada Basin | collected...
AGTTGGTGGTAGTCGCGTAGGCAAAGTGCAGCGGCCAAGCCGATGCCCAGAACGTAGAAAATTATCATCTTGAAAAACGGTTGCCGGTACCAGACTGCGCCGGCGAACAGTTCGTTGAACTGCGTGGCGCTCAACACAAAGGCGATCCCAAAAGCCATGAGCCCGGCCACTGCGGCCAGCAGCATCCATTCCAGACGCGGTTTTGTGGGCGGGTGAAAGGCGTTGTCCATGCGTTAGTTGTGGGCCAGCGGTCCGCCGGGATGGCTGGCGGATTCACGGTCGCGGTCACGCAATGCCTCGTAAATTTTCTTGGCCACCGGGGCGCAGGTTCTTCCGCCAGAGATTCCGCTTTCGACCATCACCACCACGGCGTAACGCGGCTGTTGATAAGGGGCAAAGGAGGCGAACCAAGTAACCTTGTCGCGACGTCCGCGGCTGCGCACCTCGGCGGTGCCAGTCTTGCCGCAGACCTCATAGTTTTTAATGTGAGCTCGCCGCCCGGTGCCGCCGTCCTCTTGGACGTCGGCCCACATGGCGTGTTGAAGGGCCGCGAGATGACGCGGGGCAACATGCAGTTGTCCACGGATTTTTCCTTGGGGAAAGGTCATGGCGTCGATGAATGCATCGGGATCAGCTGGCTCTATTCGATCCACCAGACGAGGCCAAAACATTCGGCCGCCATTTGCCACGGCGGCGGTCATGAGGCCCATCTGGAGGGGCGTGACAGTTATGCGCCCCTGACCAATGGCGATGTTTGCGGTGTCCCCATCGCGCCAGCCGCTGCTAGCTTCATCGAGTGTGGGAAATTGGCCGGCCACTTCCTGCCGGGGCAGCAGCCCCGTACGTTGGCCGAGGAAAAACTGGTTTCCCATTTGGATAATTTTTTCAATGCCACAGGCGAGTCCATGATGAATGAAATAAGTGTTGCTTGAATGTTTAAATGCTTTTTCAAAGTTGTATTGGCCCGGAGGGGCTGTGTCGTCAATGTTTCGGCGTCCCAACCGGTAGTGGCCGGGACTGTACATGAAGTCATTGGTTTTGACCACCCCTGATTCCAGTGCCGCCAAACCGGTGATAATTTTGAAAATTGAGCCCGGGGGATAGCGTTCCTGGGTGGCTCTAAAAAGCAGTGGGCTGGGGCGGGCATTACGATATTCTTCCCATTTTTTGGTGTTTATACCGGGAATAAATTCATTTGGGTCGAATACGGGCAGGGAGACCAGTGCAATGACGTCGCCGTTATTGACGTCCAAAACCACCACCGCGCCGGCTTTTTTTCCTGATTCAGCCAGAGCAGCGTGGGCGGTTTTTTGGATTTCCAAGTCAATTGTCAGGTAGATGTTTTTCCCGGGCTGACTGGGCACAACTAGGCTTTCGGATTGCCGATAGCCCAAGTGATTGACCAGCATTGAGCGCGTGCCGGGCTGTCCGCGCAGTTGATCATCAAATGTCTGTTCCAGCCCTATGACCCCTCGAAAGTCTGGCAGTCGATAGTTGTAGCCGGCCGACTCGTCTCGCGGTGAGGAATCTTTCTTGAGGTGTCCCACAATGTGTGCCACGGAGATTTCGTGGTAATGACGCGTGGGCACTGCCTCAATATCGAAACCGGGAATCTGGTCGCTGAGTTCCATGAACCGCGCCACGCTGGTGGAGTTGAGTTTTTTCATAACCGGTAAGGGCAGGGCGCGCAGTTCGCTAAAGTGTCTTTGCACGTCGGCCGAGGTGACGTCCATGGGGATGTCAAGACCCATGCGGTTCACGAAGTTGGTGACCACTTGGTAGCGAAGGGAGATTTCTAACTGGAGGCGTTGTTCGCTGCTCAGGCGTTCACTTAGGCGGTTGTCTCGCCATGCTTTTCGGAAGTGGGGGCGCAGTTCCTCAAGATAGGCGCTGAGGTTATACGATGGCTGATCTTGCACCAGTACGTTCCCGTGTAGGTCGAGGATTTTCCCGCGCACGGCGGGGATGCGCACGGTTCGCATGGATTGGTTGCGCTGGCTTTGTTCATGTTCGCGCGAGGAAATTATTTGCACATACCACAGCCCGGCCAAGAGGGTGGACATCCCCATCAAGAGCAGGGCGGCCACGCTGCCGAGGCGGTAGTCTTTGCGACGGATTTGGTCGAGGATCACCATCTCATTTAAAATCATCCTGCCCGGGATCGATCACATAGCCGTCGCGTCTGGGCTTGTCGGTTAGTATTTCACGCAGTCCATCCAGGGCGGGAAAAATCAGCAGTGCCAAAAGCCCGCCGCCCACGGCCATCACCAGCCATTGCCACAGGGTAAAGCCGTTGAGTAGTGGTTTGTGGCCGAGAGTCAGCAGCAGGAAAAGTGTCAATAACGGCACGCTGGCGCTGGCCGCCGCGCCGAGGGCAAAGCGCACGAAGCGTTCTCGGCGCGCAAATTGTCGGCGGTTGAATTCTATAAAAATCCCCACCATGAAAAGTGGCAGGAGGGCAATTCCCAGCGGATCGGCTGACAGGGCGCTCTGCCAAAACGCGCCGCAAATGGCCAACAGCGTGATGGTGAGCACGTTGCTCTGCAGGGCAGCGTAGACCATGAGGGCGGGCAGGGGGTTTACTTGGGCTCCCAGCAAGTCGCGTGGCAATGTGACAGCCGACTCAATGAACACCCCGAGCAAGGCGGCCAACAGGATACTTGCTGTGTGGTAGCCGTTCATCGCTTGGCTACCTCCGGTTGAACCATCACCCACACTTCCATCAGCCGCGAGCTGTTCACCGTCAAGCGCACGCGCGCGGTGGTTTGGATCGATCCGTGCGAACGGTTGACGGCCACGATTTTCCCAACTGGAATGTTGGCTGGGAAAAATTCTCCCAACCCACTGGTGACCACGGAGTTGTCCGGCGATGCCGAAGTGTCGGCGGGCAGGTGGATTAAATTAACTAGGCGCGGGTCGATCGTGGTGAAGGGCGCGGCCGTGAGCACACCGTTCTCTTCGGTCTCGTTGATCTTCACCGACACGCGACAAGATGGATCGCCGACCAACACCACTCGCGCCCGATGCTCGTCGACCTGTTGAACTCGCCCCACCAAACCCATCGCCGTCCAGACCGGCTGGTTCACTCGCACCCCGTCATGCCTGCCCAAGTCAATCTGGATCGTCCGCCACCAGTTGGATGGGTCGCGACCAATCACCCGGGCCAGACGCATATCTCCGCGGGCATCGGACTTCAGTTGCAGTTGTGTGCGGAGGCGCGCGTTTTCCTTGGTGATGCCATCGCGCCGCGCCAGCTCCATCCGCAACAGTTGGTTGGTTTTGTGCAGCGTGTTGAGTTCGTGGATGAGTTCCGATCGGGGTAGGGCGGAATCGACCACTTTGCCCCCCAGTTGCCGAACGCCTTTTTGCGCGCCGAATAATGGCATGAAGAAATGCCCGGCCCAGCCTTTCACCCGCATGGCGGTGCGCGGTGGCAGGCTGAGCAGCAACAGTGCCAGCACCAAGACGATGCCAGCGGCAATTTGGTATGATGATTTACGCATGACGCCCGGTTGGGCCGGGCGAACGCTGCGGGACTCTCCTTTAATCCGGGTCGGCTACTTGATGCAGGAAGTCGATTTCCTCAAGCGCGCGGCCCGTGCCCTCGGCCACGGCGGTCAACGAATCTTCCGCCACGCTGACGGGCAGCCCGGTTTCCTTGGAAACCAGCCGGTCGATGCCGCGCAAGAGCCCGCCGCCACCCGCCATCACGATCCCGCGATCGATGAGGTCGCCGGATAACTCCGGCGGACAACGCTCGAGGCAGATGCGGATGGATTCCAAGATGCTGGTCAGGGGTTTTTGCAGTGCTTCGCGGATAGCCTCGGAGCTGATGGTCAACGTCTTCGGTAGGCCCGCGGCTAAATCGCGACCCTTCACTTCAAGCGTCAACTCCTCTTCCAATGGGTAAGCCGAGCCGATTTTCAGTTTGATGTCCTCGGCGGTGCGTTCGCCAATTAATAAATTATGCACGCGCTTCACGTGCTGGGTGATGGTCTCGTCAAATTGATCTCCCCCAACTCGCAGGCTGCGTTTCTCGACAATGCCGCCGAGCGAGATGATGGCGATTTCGCAGGTGCCGCCGCCAATGTCGACCACCATGTTTCCAGCCGGCTCGGCCACTGGCAGCCCCGCGCCAATCGCTGCCGCCATCGGCTGGGCGATCAGAAAAACCTCGCGCGCGCCGGCGTGCATCACCGAATCCTTCACCGCTCGCCGCTCGACCTCATTGATGCCCGAAGGCACGGCCACCACCACGCGCGGCGCGATCATTTTGTGATGGTGCACCTTTTTAATGAAGTAACGCAACATGGCCTCGGTGACTTCAAAGTCAGCGATCACGCCGTCCTTCATTGGGCGAATGGCGGTGATGTTGTGCGGCACGCGTCCCAGCATGCGCTTGGCTTCGATGCCCACGGCCCTTACAATCTTGGTGCCGGACTGAATGGCCACCACCGAGGGCTCGCGGATTACTATGCCGCGATCCTTGAGGTAGACCAATGAGTTGGCCGTGCCCAAGTCAATGCCGATGTCGTTTGAAAAGAAACTGCAGAGTCTGGATAGCATCATGGTCGGTGCAAAAATTACCTGTGAACAATAGGGTCATTGGAAGAGGCGCGGCAAAGCAAACTTACTCAACTCTGCTGGCAGGATATTCGCAGGCTGTTGAGAACTTTGGTAGCGGAGGAGGGACTCGAACCCCCGGCACGCGGATTATGATTCCGCTGCTCTAACCAACTGAGCTACTCCGCCGAAGGGCGATTATCCACCAAAAAACCGGGGTCATGTCAAATCGAATGATGCATGAGGGACTGGGGACGCGAAATTAGTTTGATAAATCGCTTTACATGTGACCCCAAAAGCCTATCTTGTCCGCTGCAAATACAAAGATGGAAGTAAGAAGCAAAGCGGAATCGATCAAGGATTTTCAGAGGAATGAGTCGGACACAGGTTCGACCGAGGTGCAGGTTGCCATTTTATCATCGCGCATCAAGCATCTCGAAAAACACCTTGGGCAAAACAAGAAGGACAACCACACCCGGCGGGGCTTGCTCCTCATGGTGAGTTACCGCAAGCGGTTGCTCAAGTACCTTCAGCGCAAGGACCTCACCAAGTTCACTGAAGTAAAAAAGGAGCTCGGCATTCGCTGAGTGCCGCGGCTTCGCTTTTTGATTTTCCACTGGGACCTGCGGGATACGCGACCCGGGGCGACCCTGTTAAAAAACAAAATCGCGTCAAAACTATAATTGCGTCGGCGGAGTCATTTCATCCAGCATCCTCGAGGGGTGTTGAATGAAGTCACTCCCAGCCGGCGCCCGACAGAAAAATGACAGAACATAAAGTAACCGCAAAATGCGGTGATAAAGAAATCACCATCGGCAGCGGCCACATCGCCAAACAGGCGGACGGCACGGTGACGGTGCAAATGGGTGACACGATCGTAATGACGGCCGTGGTCGCCGCCACCAAGAGTCGCGAGGGCCAGGACTGGTTCCCGCTGCAGGTGGATTACCGTGAGCGGGCTTCGGCCTGCGGGCAGATTCCCGGCAACTATTTCCGCCGCGAGGGTCGTCCGAGCGACAAGGAGATTCTCACTTGCCGCCTCACTGACCGCCCGATTCGCCCGCTCTTCCCGAAGGGCTGGTTCAACGAGTGCCAGGTTTACGGGCTGATGCTCAGTGCTGATGGCGAGAATGAGCCGGACGTGATGAGCATCCTTGGGGCGTCCGCCGCGCTGACGATCAGCGACATTCCGTGGGCCGGCCCCTTGGGCGCGGTTCGCGTGGGCCGAGTGGAGGGCGAGTTTGTCGCCAACCCAACCCACGAGGAAATGGCCGAGAGCGACCTTGATTTGCTGTACGTTGGCAACGAGACCGACGTGGTGATGTACGAGGGATCGGCCGATCAGATTGCCGAGGCGGACTTTATTTCCGCCCTGAAATTTGCCCAGGAATGTTGCGTGCCGCAGATTGTGGCGCAGAATGAATTGCAGGCCAAATGTGGCAAAGAGAAGCGCGACATCTCCGATCAGCTCTTCGTGGTGCCCCCCGCCATTTTCAAAAAGGCTGATGCGCTCGCCGGCGGCAATATTGTCGAGGCGCTGCTCACCGAGGCTAAGCTCGAACGCGAACACAAGGTCGGCGCCATCAAGGACGACGTGGCCGCCAAGCTGCGCGAGGAATTCGGCGAGGATAAGGTTTCCGATGCCGTCGTTGACCAGGCGTTTTATCACATCCAAAAAACCGCGTTGCGTGGCCTGATCCTCGAGGACGGCAAGCGCCTTGACGGTCGGTCATTTGGCGATCTGCGCAAGATCCAATGCGAAGTCGGCGTGCTGCCGCGCACTCATGGTTCGGCGCTTTTTACTCGCGGCGAAACTCAGGCGTTGGTTACCACCACCCTCGGTACTACGGATGACGCGCAGCGTTTTGATTCCTACACTGGTGGCGAGGACAGGAAGCAGTTCATCCTGCACTACAACTTCCCCAACTACTCGGTTGGCGAGACCGGCCGCATCATGGGCCCCGGCCGCCGCGAGGTGGGCCACGGCGCGCTCGCGGAGCGTTCGCTGCTCCCAATGCTGCCGATGGATGACAACTATCCGTACGCGGTGCGGTTAATCGCTGAGATTCTCGAATCCAACGGCTCCAGCTCGATGGCGAGCGTTTGCGGCGGCAGCCTCTCGATGATGAATGCTGGCGTGGCAATTAAAAGTGCTTGTGCCGGCATCAGCATTGGCATCTGCACCACGCTCGATGATAACGAGAAGATCACCGACCACCGCATCCTGACGGACATCGTTGGCTGGGAAGATGCGTTCTGCGACATGGACTGCAAGATCGCCGGTAGCAAGGAAGGCATCACCGGCTTCCAGCTGGATCTCAAGCTTAAGGGTCTGCCGATGAACATCATGGAAGAGGCGATCGAGGCCGCTAAGAAGGCGCGTTACGAGATCATCGACATCATGAACGCGACCATCTCCGAGCCAGGCGAGATGAGCCCCTACGCCCCGCGCATCACGCAGCTCAAGGTTGAGCCCGACAAGATCGGCATGATCATTGGCCCGGGAGGCAAGAATATTAAACGCATAGTCGAGGAGTCCGGTTGTGAAATCAACATCGAGGACGACGGCACGGTTAACATCTACTCCCTCAATCCCGAGGGAATGAAAGTTGCCGTCGACGAAATCGAGGGCATGACCGCTGAGGTCGAGGTTGGAAAAATCTACAACGGCACCGTGGTCACTATTAAAGACTTTGGCTGCTTCGTGGAGTTCATGCCCGGCCGCGACGGCCTCTGCCACATCAGCGAGCTGGCCAACACCCGGGTCAATAAGACCGAGGACATTGCCAAGGTCGGAGACCAGATCAAGGTGAAGTGCCTGGGCGTCGACGAGAATGGCAAGGTGCGCCTCTCCCGGAAGGCGGCTTTGGCCGAGTTGGACGGCGAGGTGGACGAGACCGGTGGTCACGACAGCGAGCCCGCGCCCAAGCGCGAAGTCAGCGACGAGGAACCCGAGGAAGGCAAGCTCTACCACGGCACCGTCGTTACCATTAAAGAATATGGCTGCTTTGTTGAGTACCTACAGGGCCGCGACGGCCTTTGCCACATCAGCGAGCTGGCCGATTTCCGCGTCAAAAAAGTCGAGGATCTCGTCAAGGAAGGCGACAAGATCTGGGTGAAATGCCTGGGCGTCGACGAGCGCGGCAAGGTGCGCCTCTCCCGCAAGGCCGCCACGGCCGATCGTGAGGCCCAGGACGCTTCCGAACAGGAAGCCACCGAGGAGGTCGAGGCGTAGCCCCGGCTTGCCTCCGCGTGGTGGATGCGGTTAATAATCTGGCGTGTTGAGCCAACAAACACTGCGGAAGCCCGCGCGGCTTTCCGGCGCCGGTCTGCACAGCGGCAACAAGGTCAGCTTGGCCCTGTTGCCCGCGCAGACCGGCAGCGGCATTCGCTTTCGTCGCGTCGACCTCGACGGCAAACCAGAGATCGAGGCGCTTGTCGAAAATGTTGCCGACACCCAGCGCTCCACTACGCTCGCCAAGGGAAACATTCGTATCCACACCGTTGAGCACGTGCTTGCGGCGTTGGCCGGCAGCGGCGTTGACAACGCCATCATTGAGCTCGACTCCAACGAGCCGCCCATCGGCGACGGCAGCAGTGCCGACATCGACCAAGCTATCGCCAAGGTCGGCTTGGAGAAACAGGATGACCCGCGCGAGCCATACCGCCTCACCGAGCCCATCGAGGTGCAGGTCGGCGACAGTCACTTGGCCGCCTTCCCGCACGACGGTTTTAAAATCTCCTGCACTAGTGCCGACGCCCGCAACCGCTACACCCAGTTCCTCAGCCTCGACCTCACCCCCGAGAGTTGGCGGCAGGAACTCGCACGCGCGCGCACATTTTGTTTCTACGAGGAAATCGAGCACCTCTACAACAATGGCCTCATCAAGGGAGGCAGCTTGGAGAATGCCGTGGTCATTCGCGACGACGCTGTTTTAACCAACGAACCCCTCCGCTACTCCAACGAGTTCGTGCGCCACAAGATGCTCGACATCGTTGGTGACCTCTCGCTCATTGGCCGGCCGTTGCACGCGCACATCGTGGCCACGCGCCCCGGTCACGCTGCCAACTGCGAACTCGCGCGCCAAATCCAGATGCAAATGCGCAAACCACTTCAAGCCGCCCGCACCTTTGCTCCGCCACCGGCTGCTGAGCCAAGCAAGACCACCAAGGCGGAAACCATCGTGAAAGACGGTGCCGAGCTCGACGTCACGCAGGTCATGAAAATCCTGCCGCACCGCCATCCATTTCTCATGGTCGATCGAGTCAAGACGATCGACGGCAACAAAATCACCGCCATCAAGAACGTCAGCATAGGCGAGCCATATTTTGAAGGGCACTTCCCGGGCCACCCCATCATGCCCGGCGTCCTCCAGCTTGAGGCCATAGCGCAGGTTGGCGGCATCCTCATGCTCCGGCAGGCGGAGAACCTTGGCAAGCTCGCCTACTTTACCAGCGCCGACCACGTTAAGTGGCGCAAACCCGTGCACCCCGGCGACACTCTCACCATCGAGGTCGAGCTTCTCAAATCGCGCGGCAAAATTGGCAAAGCCAAAGGCACCTGTCTGGTTGACGGAGAAGTTGTCAGTCAGGCCAACGTCACCTTCATGCTCTTCAACCCCGACGACCAATGAGCATTCACCCCACCGCCGTCATCCATGAACGCGCGGCCATCGGCGAGGGATGCAAAATTGGCCCCTACTGCGTCATCGGTGAACACGTCACCCTCGGCCCCCGCTGTGTGCTCCATTCCCATGTTGTCATCGACGGCCACACGGAGCTTAGCGAGGCCAACACAATTTATCCCTTCGCCAGCATTGGCCTGCAAACACAGGATCTCAAACACACCGGCGGCACTACCCGCACCCGAATTGGTTCACATAACACCTTCCGCGAATACCTCACCATCCACAGCGCCACCGACGACGGCGACGCCACCGTCATCGGTTCCCACAACAACCTCCTCGCCTACACCCACGTCGCCCACGACTGCCAACTCGGCGACCACATAGTCATGTCAAACGTCGCCACCCTCGCCGGACACGTCACCGTTGAAGACTGCGCCATAATCGGCGGCCTCGCCGCGGTCCATCAATTCTGCCGCATCGGCACCATGTCAATCATCGGCGGCTGCAGCAAAGTCGTGCAAGACATCCCCCCTTATATGATGGCCGATGGCAACCCCGCCACCACCCGCGCCTTAAACAAAGAAGGACTCAAGCGAAACCAAGTCAGCGAAGCCACCCAAGCCGCCCTCAAACAAGCCCACCGAATCATCTTTCGAGGTGACCTCACCATTTCCAAGTCAATCGACCAAGCCAAGGCCGAGATTGCCTCAAACCCCAAGCTCGACCACCTGCTCACCTTCATCCAATCCAGCCAACGCGGCATAGCCAGATAAGACGGTTTACCAAAAACCGACAAGACGCAGAGCCGCAAAAGGATAAAATTTCCCGGAGCCTCCGAGTGAACATTTGTAAACTGCCAGCGGCCACCCAAATCAAATCCATCAACTCATCTCTTGATTTTCACACTGAGGCAGCGCCTTCTGAATCTCAGACGCGTGAGCGGCGCTAGATAACAGCCCCGCCCGTCAAGGCGGGGATGAAGCGGGAAATTTGTGGAGACATGAAGAGCCGGGACATTTTTTAGCCAATGTTTGGTGCCGGTCTTTCAGATCTCGGGATGTTTGGGTCCGTTTTATCCCGCCCTGACGGAAGGGGCTATTATCAGATAGCCCATCGGGCCTGAACCTGGCCACCAAAACTCAACGGTGAATTCTACACCCCGGCAGTGCCTTCTTCAATTCAGCCACGCCCGCATCGGTGATGTTGGTGTGGCCCCGTAAGTCAAGCCAGGTGAGATTCTGGATCTTGGCGACCTTCTTGATGCCCGCATCGGTGATTTGGGTGTGTGCCAAGTACAACCCAAACGCCGATGTCGGCGCGGGTAGTGGCTCCAAAATCCCGGGTTTTCATCTACGCGCCTTAAATGCCGACACTGCCTCGGATGCCTCCAGTTTTTCCAGGCTCTCGTAAAAGGTGATATAACCGTGTTACTTATGTGGCCCCATCCACCCGGCCTCAAATCCTGACTCTCCTACGCCGCCGCCAACTCGGTCGGCAGAGGTTTTGGCTTTTTCACGGCCGGGGCGGAGTTGGGTTTCTCCACCACCTCCGACTGGGTTGGCAGAAGCTTGGGCGTCACGGCCCCGGGCGGGTTTGCCGCACCGGGCTTTTATGCCGCCTTTTTTTCCTTCTTTCCACAACCAGTCCCGAGGGTGGCGGATAGGATGATGACCTCAAGGTAGGGCGGCTTTTTTTCCGACTCCCCATAAAACCCAAGGCGGTGTGCACCCCGCCTGGGATTTGGGGGCGGCTAGACAGCTTTCGCGTTGCCGGGGCGGACCAAGCCCCTTTCCTTTTCCATATCCATTACGTAACCACACGCGCGGAGGATGGGGGAGTTGTTGCCGTGGTCCGGATGGCAGCGGATGCCGTGGATGAGGCGTTGATATTCATCCATGGACTCGATATCCGCTTCCTTGCGCTCCATCAACCACTTGGCGAAGTAAAGGCGTTTTCCTTGAGCTTCTCGCGGGTGGAGAATGAGGGGTCGACCTTGGTGACAAACGTCTCGTTGGTAAACTCGGCGAACACGGCCTCCGGATCCAAACGCTTCCAATCGTCGATGACGTTGTTGAGCTTCTGCTCGGTTCTTTTTGGATTACTCTCTTTCATTTTTTGCCTTATTTTCTTGAAACTTATGCCCGCCTGCTCGGCAACAGTCCTTCATGATTACAATATTAACAGTAATTTATATTAGAACAAGGAAAAAATGATCCAAAGGTGAAATATATTTTTGGATTCGATATTTGCGGAGCAGTAATCGTGAAAATTATGCGGCCTGATTTTTTATTAATAATTATTCGTGGCCGTAGGTGAAAGCTCACTGAAGATGGTCGGGAGAGAAATTTGGATGAAATCGTTGGATTATGAGGTGAGAAGTTGATTCCCAATCACATTCAAACCACGATGTGCCATAAAATGAGACATGTTGGCACACGAGTTAGACATGTTGGCGCACGAGTTAGGCAAGTTCGCACACGAGCGGGTCTGGTTGGTGGGCAAGCAGACTTGTTGGGGATGCCTGAAGGGCATCTTCTGGGTAGCCGAAGGCGACGCCCTCGGTAAGTTAGCTTAAATGGAGGTTGCCCTGAAGGGGTAATTCAACCGTGCGTGGGTTAAATTGAATTGCCCTTTCAGGCAATTTGTTTCGCGTTTGGTGCTTAGGTTCAGTAATCAGCAATTAGTCATCAGTATTCAGTTGCGACCTGTTCTTATCACTTATCACTGATGACCGATCACTGAATACTGATCACTCTCAAAGATTGTTTCTCATGGCGGTTGGATTTGGAGTTTAGAAAAGGTGGAGCTCGTGCGGGCGTCTTGGGCGATGGTAATGCCAATTGACACGGGGGGTTGAATTGCCTAGCGTCCGCGTGTCCGTACAGGGGCTTGATTAAAAGAAAGGGTATTTTATGGCATATGTGGTTACAGGAGCTTGCGTCGATTGTGTTTACACCAGTTGCGTGGATGTGTGTCCCGTGGAAGCATTCCATGAGGCGCCCGATCGGCTGATGATCAATCCGGACACTTGTGTCGACTGCGATGCGTGCGTGCCGGAATGCCCGGTGGATGCAATTTACGAGGAGAGCAATGTGCCCGAGGATCAGCAGGAGTGGGTCGAGAAAAACCAAGATGCTGAGAACCACCCGGTCATTCCCGCTGCCAAGGATCCTCTCAAAGGGCCCAAGTGCGTGGATCCCAACGCGGGTTGATACCGTTTTTTGTTAATCATTATAAAGCGGTTCAAATTTTCACCACGCTTTTATTGCGTGCACTGAATCGGCAGCATTTGTTGTAGCCGGCTTCGCGGGCGAGGGTTACGGCATCTTCCAAATTCATCCCTACTTCGTGCGGGGCGTGGGCGTCGGCGGCGAAGGTGATTTGGATGTCAGTGGCTTGGGCGAGTTTCAGGAACTCAAGGCTGGGGTAAATCTCGGCGCAATCTTTGCGTAGACCGGCGGTGTTCAGCTCAATGCAGGTGCCGGTGGTTTTACAGGCGGCTAGGAATTCATTGTAGAGGTCTGTGCAATCGTGCGTGGGGCGATGTCCGAATTTCTTGGGAAGATCTGGGTGGCCTATAATCTGGAACAGGCCAGAGGCAGCGGCGGCGGTGAGGCGCTCAAAATACTCCGCCCATACGTCGTCAACGCCGCGGTTGTCCCATTCAGAGACATATTTCGGATTGTCAAAATCCCATTTATCGGAGACGTAATGGACGGAGCCGATGAAGTAATCCCAATCGTAGCGGCTGGCCATCTCTTCAATCCAGGGTTCGTGGCCGGGAATGAAATCCACCTCCAGCCCCAGACGAATGGGCAGGGCAGGGTGGGTGTCGCGGGCGAGCTGCACTTTGGCAACGTATTCGTCCAGTTCGCCGGCGAGCATGCGCCAGTCATCCTGGTCATCGTGCTCCACGGGCGAGTGATCGCTGAATCCGATTTCCGGCAGTCCCAGCTCCAGCGCGCGCGCGGCGTACTCGATGGGCTCCCCCATTGCGTGGCGGCACAGCGGCGTGTGCATATGGTAATCAGCCGGCAACGACATGCGCGGACGATAGCGGCGCGGCCAATTGGAGGAAAGGGATTTGATTGACAGCAACAAGGTCGCCACGCATCCTCTCGCGGCGAGTCCTAATGGTATTTGCCCCGATCTACGGGGCTTTTTTGTTTTATGGCAAACACAATTCTTATCGGTGCCCAATGGGGTGACGAAGGCAAAGGCAAGATAATCGACGTGCTCACCGAGTCGGCCGATTTTGTGGTGCGCAGCCAAGGCGGCAGCAACGCCGGCCACACCGTGCGCGTGGGGGATCAGCAGTACATCCTGCACCTGATTCCATCGGGCATTCTCCACAAGAAAACCAAGTCGGTGATCGGCAACGGCGTGGTGATCGATCCGTTGACGTTGGTGGCGGAAATTGATGAGCTGGAAGGGCTTGGCGTGCGCGTGGGCGGCAATCTGTTCATCAGTGAAAAGGCGCATGTGGTGATGCCGTACCACCGAGAACTGGAGGCGTGTAGCGAGAATCGTCGCGGCAAAAACCAGATCGGCACCACGCGGCGCGGCATTGGCCCGGCTTACATGGATAAAATGGGCCGCGGGGGACTGCGGATGATCGATTTGATAGACAAGAAGAAGCTTATCGATCGGGTGACGTTTCGAGTG
>Ga0114993_10004489_pt1 | contig 13853 bp, 14 predicted proteins | sample ArcticOcean_MG_C_FD_87042 | JGI IMG/M metagenome (GOLD analysis project Ga0114993, IMG submission 87042) | Marine microbial communities from western Arctic Ocean - ArcticOcean_MG_CB2_150 | ecosystem: Environmental > Aquatic > Marine > Oceanic | place: Arctic Ocean: Canada Basin | collected...
GAAGTAATAGCAAGAGGCGCTAAAGTTATCTTAATATCAAATAAAAATAATAGTATTATTAGTGAGAATGTTAGATTTACCTTAGAGATACCAAAGATTGAAGATTCTTTAATGCCTTTTTTGATGACAATACCACTTCAGTTATTAGCCTATCATGTAGCTTTGCTTAAGAATTGTAATATTGATAAACCGCGAAATTTAGCTAAGTCAGTAACAGTGGAATAAAACGGTATTTCTTCTTCTTATATATGAAGCGGGATATTTTAAACTTTTATCTTTAATAATTTTTTTAATTATTATAGTTTTCTCTCTACCAGGAGCCCACAAGTAAATAAATTGACTTTTATTAATGCAATTAATTGTTAATGTAATTCTAGAAAAATCTTTTTTTTTAACAAAATCAACTATTTTATTATTTTTTAAACTGATATTTTTTTTAAATAATGAGGCTATATGACCATCTTTCCCCAATCCTAATAGCATTAAATCAAAAGAAACTTTTTTTTTAAAAAAATATTTTTTTATTTTCTTTTCATAATTTAATGTATCTTTTTTTAAGGAGCTGTTTTCTGTTTTTATTTTAAATATTTGTTTTGGTGATATTTTTAATTTATTTAAGAAATATTTTCTACATAAATTAATATTTGAATTTTTTGAATTTTCTTGCACATATCTTTCATCCCCAATAAAAAAATCAACTTTAGACCATTGTATTTTTTTTGCTTTAACAAGTTTTTTGTAAAGTTTTTTAGGACTTTTTCCACCCGTGAGCACAAAACTGAATCTTTTTGATAATTTTACCTTTTTGGCTAATTGAGCTTCAAATTTTCCTATAAATTTGTTTATTAAAAGATTTTCGTCTTTTTCTGTTATTATTTTTGAAAATTTAGCCATATTTTAAGGTTACAATATATTCCAACTTGGTTTTTTAGTCTGTATATATTATATATACTAGAGGTTGAATATGAAAAAATGGACTATAAATAGTTGGAGAAATTATCCAACAAAACATATTCCGGAATACCCGGATAAAAAAGAATTAGATATGGTTCTTGGAAAAATGAAAAAATTTCCCCCTCTAGTATTTGCTGGAGAAACAAGACATTTAAAACAACAATTGGCAAATGTTGTTGATGGAAAAGCTTTCCTTCTTCAAGGTGGAGATTGTGCAGAAAGTTTTGCTGAGTTTCACCCTGATAATATCAGAGATACTTTTAAAGTCATGCTGCAAATATCTTTAGTGTTAACTTATTCTGCGTCATTACCAGTTGTTAAGCTAGGAAGAATTGCCGGTCAATTTTCAAAACCTCGCAGCTCACCTATTGAAAAAAAAAATGGAATAGAACTACCTAGCTATTTAGGTGATAATATTAATGGTATAGAATTTTCAGAGAGATCAAGAATTCCAGATCCAAAAAGATTATTTAAAGCTTATTCACAATCAGCCTCAACTTTAAACCTTATAAGAGCATTTTCTCATGGTGGTTTTGCAGATTTAAAAATGGTCCATACATGGAACTTAGGATTTATAAAAAAGAGTCAACAAGATAAAAAATTTAAAGAGCTTGAAGATAAAATTGCAGATGCATTAGCTTTTATGGATGCTTGTGGAATAAATTCAGACTTTAATAGAAGATTAAAAACAGTAAATTTTTGGACGTCCCATGAAGCTCTTTTACTACCTTTTGAAGAGGTTATGACAAGAGTTGATTCAACTACTGGAGAATATCATGATACGTCAGCACATTTTGTGTGGATCGGTGATAGGACAAGACAACTTGATGGCGGGCACGTGGAATTTTGTAGAGGTATTGAAAACCCAATTGGAATTAAATGTGGACCCACATCTAAACCAGATGAGATTGTAAAAATTTGCAATTCAATAAATCCAAAAAATGAAAAAGGTAAAATTGCTTTAATTTCTAGATTTGGACATGACAATGTTGGAAAATTTTTGCCAAAATTAATTAGAGCTATTAAAAAAGAAGGATTAAACATTGTTTGGTCATGTGACCCAATGCATGGCAATACTATTAAATCAGCAACCGGATTTAAAACAAGACCATTTAATAATGTTGTAAGAGAAGTTAAAAATGTTTTTGCAGTTCATCAATCAGAAGGTACTTTTGCTGGTGGTCTTCATATTGAAATGACTGGCCAAAATGTGACTGAATGTACAGGTGGTGCTCAGAAAATATCTGAAAGAGATTTATCTAGCAGGTATCACACACATTGTGATCCAAGGCTGAATGCTAATCAAGCGTTAGAACTAGCATTCTTGATTTCAGATGAAATTAAGAAAAACTCCCAATATTCAAAGAATATTATTCAAGCAGCATCTTAATAATTGAATTTTAATTATTAAGATCTATTTTAAGAATGGAACATTAATATATATTTATGAACACATCAGAAAAAATTACATACATTAAAAATTGGATACTAGACTATTGTAAATCAATGCCTAAAGAAGCTGAAACTTTAGTAGTTGGTATCTCAGGAGGAATAGACTCTTCTGTAACGAGTACTCTTTGTGCTCTTACAGGAAAAAAAACAATAGTTTTATCAATGCCCATAAATCAAATAAAGGATCAGTATGATTTAAGTGTAAAACACCAGGATTGGCTTAAAAGCAAATTTGAAAATGTAGAAAGTAATTTAATCGTTTTAGATGGTGTATTTAAATCATTTAAAGATTTATTACATAAATTTAATAATGATCATGGTTTAGCAAATTCAAGAGCCAGGTTAAGAATGGCAACTCTTTACCAAGTTGCAGCGTCAAATAATGGCATTGTTGTTGGAACAGGTAATAAAATAGAAGACTTTGGCGTTGGTTTTTATACTAAATACGGAGATGGAGGCGTAGATATTTCACCGATAGCAGATTGTACCAAATCTCAAGTATGGGAAATAGGTAAAAATTTAGGATTATTAAAAGAAATTATTGAAGCCCAACCCACAGATGGTTTATGGGATGATGGTAGAACTGATTTAAGTCAATTAAAAATGTCATACCAGGAATTAGAAGATGCTATGAAAGATACTTCAAACAAAAATCGTAAAAAATATTTAGAAATAAGAAAAAGGAATTTGCATAAGATGAATCCTATTCCAGTATGCAAAATTAAAGATGAATAAAAATTTATTTTTTTTTAACACTTTATCAAATAAAAAGGAAAAATTTTCCCCAATAAACGATAATAAAGTTGGCATGTATGTTTGTGGTCCAACTGTTTATGATTTTTCACATATAGGCAATGCAAGACCATTAGTTGTTTTTGATGTTTTGTTTAGACTTTTACAAAACCTTTACGGCGAAAGTAAAGTTACATATGTAAGAAACATTACTGACATTGATGATAAAATTATAGAATCTTCTAAAAAGAATAAAAAAAGCATTAAAGAATTAACAGAAACTATAAGCAAAAGCTTTCAAGAAGATTGCAAGTATTTAAATTGTTTAAATCCGTCTTTTGAACCTAAAGCTACTGAACATATAAGTGAAATGATAAATATGGTATCAAACTTATTAAAAAACAATCATGCTTATGAAAATAAAAAACATGTTTATTTTTCAGTTTCTTCATTTAAAAAATATGGAAAATTATCAAATAAAAATTCAGAACAACTAATTTCTGGATCAAGGGTTGAAGTCTCTAAATATAAAAAAGATCCACTTGATTTTGTTCTTTGGAAACCTTCTGATGAAGAAGACCCAGGATGGGATTCTCCATGGGGAAGAGGTAGACCGGGGTGGCATTTAGAATGTTCTGTTATGGGAGAAAAATTTTTGGGTAAACATTTTGATATACATGCTGGAGGTCTTGATCTAATTTTTCCGCATCATGAAAATGAAATTGCTCAGTCTTGCTGTGCAAATAATACTGAGTACTTAGCAAATTATTGGTTACATAATGGATTTGTTACTTTTAATAAAGAAAAAATGTCAAAGTCTACAGGAAACATTGTAACTATAAATAAATTAAGTAAAAAAATAAATGGTCAAGTGATAAGACTTGCTCTTCTAAGCTCTCATTATAAACAACCATTAGACTGGAATGAAAAGTTAATCAATGAAAGTCAAAACACTTTAGATAGATGGTACAGTCAATATGAAAAAATTAACCCTGAAAAATTAAATGACGATGTTCTTAAGCCGCTCCAAGAAGACTTAAATACACCTAAATACATAACTAAACTACATTCATTATTTGAAGCTTCATCAAGAGGAAATAAATCATCGAAAATTAAGTTTTTATCAGCCTGTCAACAAATCGGTTTACTTTATGAAGATAAAAAAACATGGGAAAACTTTAAAAAATCAAAAGTAAAAATTGATGAAAACTTTATAAATAAAAAAATTAAAGATAGAAATGAAGCTAGAGAAAAAGGAAATTACAAATTGGCAGATATTTTAAGAATGGAATTAGAAGATTCAGGTATAGTGATTGAAGATAAACAAGAACAAACTACATGGAAGTATAAATGAGCAAAGAAAAAATATATATTTTTGACACCACACTTAGAGATGGAGCTCAAACAGAAGGTGTTAATTTTTCTATAGATGATAAAAATAAAATAGCAAAAGCTCTATCAAAACTTGGTGTTGATTACCTAGAAGGGGGATGGCCTGGAGCCAACACCTTGGATACAACTTTTTTTAATAATCCACCAAAGTTAGAAAATACGAAATTGACTGCTTTTGGAATGACAAAAAAATCAGGAAGAAGCGCTAAAAATGACCCTGGTCTTTCAGCGTTATTAAATTCAAAGGCACCAGCAATCTGCTTAGTAGGAAAATCTTGGGATTTTCATGTTGATGTTGCTTTAGGCATTACTAAAGAGGAAAATTTAGAAAATATTAAAGAATCAGCAAAATTATTTATTAGCAATAAAAAGGAATTTATGTTCGACGCCGAACACTTTTTTGATGGGTATAAAAATAATCCAGACTATGCATTGAGTTGTATTAAAACTGCTTTTAATGAAGGGGCTAGATGGATTGTTCTTTGTGATACTAATGGAGGAACACTACCTAATGAAGTTGGAGAAATTGTTTCTAAAATTAGCAAAGAAATTCCAGGAAAAAATCTTGGTATTCATGCACATAACGACACAGAAAATGCTGTAGCAAATACTTTAACTGCTGTTTTGGCTGGAGTGCGCCAGGTTCAAGGAACCATCAATGGGTTGGGTGAGAGATGCGGAAATGCAAACTTAATATCCCTGATACCATCATTAGTTTTAAAAAAATCTTTTTCTGATTATTTTGAAATTAAAATAAATAAAGATAAAGTTAAAACTTTAACAGAATGCTCAAGGTTATTAGATGAAATATTAAATAGAAAATCAAATAGGAGGTCAGCCTATGTCGGCCCTTCAGCGTTTGCCCATAAAGGAGGTTTACATGTTTCTGCTGTTGCAAAAGATCCAAAAACTTATGAACATATTGACCCAAGTTTAGTTGGAAATATAAGAAATATAATTGTTTCAGATCAAGCGGGGAAATCAAACATAATGTCAAGATTAGAAAAGTATGGAATTAAAATTAATAAAGATGACCCAAAGGTTCAAGCCTTGCTTACAGAAGTTAAAGATAGAGAGTTTGTTGGATATTCTTATGATGGTGCAGATGCATCCTTTGAATTACTTGCCAGAAGACTTTTAGATGAAATCCCAAAATATTTAACAATTTCTAAATATGATGTTTCTGTTAAAAAAGAGTCAAAAGATAAAATAGATTCTTTCGCAAGAGCTCATATACTAGTAGATGGCAAAGAAATTGTTTGTGAGGGTTCTGGCAATGGTCCAGTTAATGCACTGGATAACGCCATAAGGTCAAACGTTGATAAAGTCGGTAAGTATTCTAAATATTTGAAAGATTTAAAACTAGTCGATTATAAAGTTAGAATTTTAAACACAGGAACTAATGCAACTACTCGAGTTTCTATTGAGAGTACAGATAGTAAGGGAAAAAGCTGGTTTACAATTGGAGTTTCGCCAAATATTATTGAGGCTTCTTTTAAAGCATTAATAGATTCTTTAGATTACAAACTGTACAAAGATAAAGCTCCAGCAAACAGCTAATGAGTTTAAAAAATTCTTATATTATTTTATGTAGATCTCAATTAGGTGAAAATATTGGATCTACAGCAAGAGCTCTTAAAAATTTTAATATTCCTAATTTAAGAATGGTTAATCCAAGATGTAATTGGCCTAACTCAAAAGCAGAAGCAACATCTGTTGGAGCTAAAAATATTTTGCACTCAGCAAAAAATTATAAAACTATAGAAAGAGCTGTTGGTGATTTAGATATAATATTTGCAAGCACATCAAGAGTTCGAAAAGTAAATAAAAAAATAATTCCTATTACTGATTTTGTTAAAAAAATAAAAAAAAATCAAAAAGTAGGAATAGTTTTCGGACCAGAGGCGTCCGGATTAACAAATGATGAGATTAATTGCGCCGACTATTTAGTAACAATACCTACCAATAAGGGTTTTAGTTCAATTAATTTATCACATAGTGTGATTTTATTTTGTTTTCATCTTTTTCAGCACTTTTCAAAGAATAAGTTTACATTTAAATCCACTTATAAGAGCTCTCTAGCCACTAAATCCGAGGTTAATAAGTTTTTAAATTTTATTATCAATGGTTTGGATAAAAAAGGGTTTTTACAACCTAAGCATAAAAGACAAAGCATGATTAGAAATATTAATAATATATTTCACAGATTAAATTTATCAGAACAAGAAATACGTATATTACTTGGAATTTTCACTACTTTGAATGGTTTTAACAACAAAAGCTGAATTGACAAATGTTGTTCATTGTTTATAAATCACAAATAATTAAATATGACAAAAAGATTAGCATCTAAACATAAAGTTGATAGAAGACTAAAAGTGAATCTATGGGGCAGACCTAAAAGCCCGTTTAATAATAGAGATTATCCACCAGGTCAGCATGGAAAAAGAAGAAAAGGAAAATTATCTGATTACGGAACTCAGCTTGAAGCTAAGCAAAAAATGAAATTTTATTATGGAAATATGAATGAAAGACAATTTAGAAATACATATCGTAAGGCCATGCAGAAGAAAGGGAACACATCAGAAAATTTAATTGCTTTACTAGAATGTAGACTTGATACAGTAATTTACAGAGCAAAAATAGCAACAACAGTTTTTTCTGCTAGGCAAGTAATTAACCATGGTCACATTAAAGTTAATGGAAAAAAAGTAAGTATACCTAGTTATGCAGTTAAAGCAGAAGATACTATTGAAGTTAAAGAAAAATCTAAAGAAATTGTAACTATTACTGTTGCTTTGGACAATAAAGAGAGAGAAGTTCCTGATTACATACAGATGGATGAAAAAAGCAAAAAAGCAAAATTTATTAGAATTCCAAAATTTGCTGATGTTCCATATCCTACAATAATGGAACCAAACTTAGTTATTGAATATTATTCTAGATAGATAAAAAAATTAAATTATTTGTAATCAATTTTTTTATCATCAAATTTTTTTTGTAAATCGCCTTTTTCAAACATCTCTTTAACGATATCACAACCTCCAACAAATTCACCTTTTACATATAATTGAGGTATTGTAGGCCAGTCACTATATTCTTTTATTCCATCTCGAATATCTTGGTTTTCTAAAACATTTATTCCAGTATATTTAACATTTAAATGTTTCAAAACATTTGATACTGCTAATGAAAAACCACACTGAGGAACGTCTGGAGTTCCTTTCATAAATAAACAAACATTATTTTTTTTTACCAAATCATCAATCTTATTTTTTACATTTTCATTCATAATTTATTTTTCTATAGTATTTAATTGTAAAGCATGAAGCTCATTTCCCATTTTACCCTTCAAAGCTTTATATACAAGTTTATGCTGATCTATTTTACTTTTACCAGAAAAAACTTTTGATTTAATTGTCGCAGAGTAATGATTTTCGTCTCCAGCAAGATCTTGGATTACTACTTCAGCGTCTGGTATAGCTTCTTTAATCAATTCATTTATTTCATTTAGCTTTATGCCCATAATTATTTATGCACTATCTTTAAAATGGTTTTTAAACCAAAATGAATTCAATGTATTTAAATCTGATACTTTAAGATTAAATTTATCTTTGAATTCTAGATTTCCTTTCTGTGTTTTTCCAATAATTTCGAAGTATACACTATTTTTATCTAAAATTTTACAAACTTCTTCTTTATTTTTTTCACTTACTTCAATAATATATCTACTTTGGTCTTCGCCAAAAAAGTACTCATGCATACTAATATTCTTGTTCTTAATATTAATATTTATACCTATATTTCCGCCTATGCACATTTTTGATAGAGCAATTAGTATTCCACCTTTAGATACATCATGGACTGAGCTTGTGAGCTTTAAAGATATTAGAGTCTGAATTGATAAGCCATTTTTTTTTTCATTAAATAAATTTACTTCAGGTGGTGGGCCTTTTTCTCTTTTTAAAACCTCCCTAAAAAATTGACTCTGATGAAGGTGTCCAGATGTTTTACCAATTACAAAAATAAAACTTCCTATATTTTTCAAATCCTTTGTCATCATCAAATCTAAATTTTTAATTAATCCTACCGCTCCAATGGTAGGTGTTGGTGAAATAGCTCTATTTTGTGTTTCATTATAAAAAGAAACATTTCCTGAAACTACAGGAAAATTTAAATAAGAGCATGCCTGTTTTATTCCATCAATAGTTTCAATAAATTGACCCATTATTTTTTCTTTCTCAGGATTTCCAAAATTTAAACAGTTTGTAATTGCTATTGGATTGGCTCCTACAGAAATTAAATTTCTCCAAGATTCACTAACAATCTGTTTTGCTCCGTCGATAGGGTTTGCTGCACAGTACTGAGCTGAAGAATCTACTGTTATAGCAACACCTTTATTTTTTCCATGAATTCTAACAACAGCAGCGTCTCCACCAGCTTTTTGAATAGTATCACCCATTACTGTTTGGTCGTATTGCTCCCAAACCCAACCTTTTTCTGTATTGTTGGGAGAACTTAATATTGTTTTTAGAGAATCTGATAAGTTTATTGATTTTAAATCATTTTTTTTTTTATGATCCTTTTGAATGCTACTTTTTTTCCATTTTCGATCGTATACAGGAGCATCTGTAGAAAGTGAGCTTATAGGAAGATTGGCAACTTCATAATTATTAAAATTTAAAACTAAATTTTTGGTATTAGTAGTTTTTCCTATTATTGAAAAATCTAAACCCCATTTATTAAAAATTTCTTTTGCTTTTTCTTCTTTACCTATATTTAGTATTAATAACATTCTTTCCTGACTTTCTGAAAGCATCATCTCATAGGGAGTCATTTTTTCTTCTCTACATGGAATTTTGTTTAAATTTAATTCAATTCCTAAGCTTCCTTTTGATGCCATTTCAACGCTAGAAGAAGTTAAACCAGCAGCACCCATATCTTGAATTGAGATAATTGAGTCATCTTTCATTAATTCCAAACAAGCTTCTAGTAAAAGTTTTTCAGTAAAGGGATCACCTACTTGTACAGTTGGTTTTTTTTCTTCTGAGTCTTTATCAAATTCAGCTGAAGCCATGCTTGCTCCATGTATACCGTCTCGACCAGTTTTCGAACCTACATATATAACAGGTTTGTTAACACCTTTTGCTTTAGATAAGAAAATTTTATCCTTTTTAACCAATCCTACAGCCATAGCATTAACTAAAATATTTTCGTTATAGCAGGTATCGAATTTTACTTCTCCACCAACAGTAGGAATTCCCATGCAGTTACCATATCCACCAATACCTGAAACAACTCCATTTAATAAATTTTTTGTTTTTGGATGATCTTGATGACCAAAATGGATAGAATTTAAAACTGCAATTGGTCTTGCTCCCATTGTAAAAACATCTCTTAATATTCCCCCAACACCAGTAGCCGCACCTTGGTATGGTTCTATAAATGAAGGATGATTATGACTTTCAATCTTAAAAATTAAAGCCTCATCATCTCCAATGTCAACAGCACCAGCATTTTCTCCAGGACCATGTATAACTTTTTCATTTTTAATTGGTAAAGTTTTTAGATATTTTTTTGAGGATTTGTAGGAACAATGCTCATTCCACATTGCAGAAAAAATACCCAACTCAAGCATGTTTGGTTCTTTTCGAATTAAAGTTTTAATTTTTTCGTATTCATCTTTCTTGAGACCATGATTTTTTACTATTTCAGGAGTAATTTTCATTTTTATAAAGATTGTAATAGGCTTTGAAAAATTCTAGATCCATCTTCGCCAGAGAGAAGTGGGTCAATAAATCTTTCAGGGTGGGGCATCATACCTAGTATATTTTTTTTATCATTTAAAATTCCAGCAATATTGTTTGAAGATCCGTTCGGATTGCTTTTATTATTAATAGATCCTTTTTTATCACAATATTTAAAAGCTATTAAATCATCATCTTCTAGTTTTTTTACTAAGTTATTATTAGCAAAATAATTCCCTTCATTATGAGCTATAGGCAATTCTATTATTTTTTTATTTAAATATTTTTTACAAAATTTGTTTTGAGTATTAACAACTTTTAAAAAGACATTTTTAGATATAAATCTAAGCTTTTTATTTCTTAGAAGTGTTCCAGGAAGTAGACCTGTTTCGATTAAGATTTGAAATCCATTACAAACACCAAGTATTAGACCGCCACTACTAGCATGATTAATTACTTCTTTAATTATTTTTGATTTACTAGCTATACATCCGGTCCTTAAATAGTCGCCATATGAAAATCCACCTGGCAAAACTATAAGGTCTGACTTAGGCAAATCTGAATCATCATGCCACACCATTTTGTTTTTAAAATTAAATTTTTTTAAAGCTACCGCTATATCTCTATCACAATTTGAACCTGGGAAAACAATTACTGAGGATTTCATTACTTCAAATTAATTTTATAATCTTCTATGACTGTATTAGTTAGAAGTTTTTTACATACATCTTCTACTATTTTTTTTGCTTTATCATAATTATTTTCTTTCAATTCAATTTCAAAAAATTTTCCTTGTCTTACATTTGTAATGTTATCATAACCCATATTTTTTAATGTTTGATTTACAACTTTACCTTGCGGATCAAGAACGTCTTTTTTTAAAGTTACTGTGGCTGATATTTTCAATTTATATTCTTTGTTTTAACTGCTTTGGGTTTGCCAAATTTTACTTCGCTTATATTTGCTTCTTCGTGCATTATACCTAGTCTTCTTGCAACTTCTTGGTACGCTTGTATAATATTTCCCAAATCTTTCCTAAACCTGTCTTTATCTAATTTCTTTTCACTAACTGCATCCCATAATCTACAAGTGTCAGGACTTATTTCATCTGCTAATATAATTTCTTTCTTACCTACTTTATTTACTCTTCCAAACTCTAGTTTAAAATCAACAAGTTTAATTCCTATGCCCTTAAACATTCCTTGCATAAAATCATTTATTCGCAAACAAAGATTTTTAATTAGATCTAACTCCTCATTTGTTGCCCAGTTAAACTCAATAATATGCTCTCTTGCTACAAGCGGATCCCCAAGATCATCATTTTTGTAGCTATATTCTATTAATGGTTTTGATAAAATTGTTCCTTCAGCTATTCCAAGTTTTTTAGTTAAAGAACCAGTTGCAATATTTCTAACAATAAACTCTACGGGAATTATTTCAGCTAAAGTGACTAGCTGCTCTCTCATGTTTAATCTTTTAATAAGATGGGTTTTTATTCCAATTTGATTTAAATTTTTTAAAATATGTTCGGAAATTCTATTATTTAGCACGCCTTTTCCCTCAACATTTGTTTTTTTTAAATTATTAAATGCTGTTGCGTCATCTTTGAAATGCTGAATAGCTGTTCCACTTTCAGGCCCTTCATATAATATTTTTGCTTTACCTTCGTAAAGTTTTTTTCCTTTATTCATAATTATTTAAAAACCCTTCTAAATATAATATTAATTCTTTTAGTATGATAATTGAGGTTAAACATTTTTTTTAAATTATTGTTAGATATTCTTTTGTTAAGCAATGAGTCATTGGACAAACTTTCAAAGAAAGATATTTTTTTTTTCCACGAATCTTGAGCATGTTTTTGTACTATGGCATAAGCTTTTTCTCTAGAAAACCCATATTTTGTAAGTTCTAGCATTACTCTTTGTGAAAATATTAAACCTTTTGTAATATTAAGGTTCTCTAACATCTTTTTAGGATATACATTCATGTTAGCTATAATATTTTTTAATCTGAAAAGGGCAAAATCTAGCGTTACAGTAGAATCGGGACCTATATTTCTCTCTACACTAGAATGAGATATATCTCTTTCGTGCCACAAAGAAACATTTTCAAGCGCTGGAACAACATAGCTTCTCACCATTCTAGCTAACCCAGTTAAATTTTCACTTAATATTGGATTTTTTTTATGTGGCATAGCTGAAGATCCTTTTTGTTTTTTATCAAAAAATTCTTCAACTTCTTGCACCTCTGTTCTTTGTAAATTTCTTATTTCTGTAGCAACTCTTTCAACTGAACTTGCTATAATTCCTAAAACAGAAAAATAATAAGCATGCCTGTCTCGAGGTATAATTTGTGAAGATATAGGCTCAATGCTTAAATTTAATTTTTTTGCAACAAAAGCCTCTACTTTTGGATCAATATTTGCAAACGTTCCTACAGCACCTGAAATAGCACAAGTAGAAATTTCTTTAGTAGCATTTTCAAGTCTTTTTTTATTTCTTTTAAACTCTTGGTAAAAACTTGCTAGTTTTAATCCAAATGTAGTTGGCTCAGCATGTATTCCATGACTTCTTCCAATACATACAGTATTCTTATATTTTAAGGCCTTGCTTTTTAAAACTTTCAAAATTCCATTAATATCTTCATTTAATATTCTACTTGCCTTTAATAATTGAACATTAAAACAAGTATCTAGTACATCTGATGAGGTCATTCCTTTGTGTAAAAACTTTCCTTCAGGTCCAACTTTTTCTGTAATAGAAGTTAGAAAAGCAATTACATCGTGGTGAACCTTATCTTCAATCGCATGTATACGTTTAACATTAATTTTTGCTTTTTTTCTAACTTTTGAAGAAACTCCCTTTGGAATAATTTTTAATTTTTCCATAGCCTCTGATGCAGCTACTTCTATATCTAACCAAATTTTATATTTATTTTTTTCACTCCAAATGTCTTTAATTTCTTTTCTAGCATATCTTTCAATCATATTGTATATGGAGGTAATTCATAATTTTTTAGAGACTTTGTAAATATTTCAAAACCAGTATTAGTTACACCAATTGTATGTTCAAATTGTGCTGATAAACTTTTGTCTTTAGTAACAGCTGTCCATCCATCTTTGAGCAATTTAGAATTATAAGAACCTTCATTTATCATTGGCTCAACTGTAAAAACCATTCCAGTTTTTAATTTAATTCCTTCACCTCTTTTCCCATAATGTAAAATATTAGGCGGTTCATGAAAAATTTGTCCTATCCCGTGACCACAAAAATCTCTTACTATTGAAAATCCTTTTTTTTCTGCATATGTTTGTATAGCTTCTCCTATGTCACCTAAGTGCGAACCATCTTTAATTGTGTTAATACCTTTCATCATAGATTCATAAGTTGTTTTTACTAAATTTTTACTTTTAACCGAAACATCTCCAACGTAAAACATTCTACTAGTGTCGCCATACCACTTATCAACAATAGCAGTCACATCAATATTAATTATATCACCTTCATTTAAGTATTTAGAAGAAGGAATTCCATGACAAATTACGTTATTAACAGAAGTGCAGCAAGATTTTGGAAA
>Ga0114993_10004490_pt1 | contig 13850 bp, 5 predicted proteins | sample ArcticOcean_MG_C_FD_87042 | JGI IMG/M metagenome (GOLD analysis project Ga0114993, IMG submission 87042) | Marine microbial communities from western Arctic Ocean - ArcticOcean_MG_CB2_150 | ecosystem: Environmental > Aquatic > Marine > Oceanic | place: Arctic Ocean: Canada Basin | collected...
CGGTCCCACTGGTCGGGGTACCGGAGAAATCAGCGATCGGTGCCAACTCTGCCACGGTGATGTAGCCGGGACGAGCGAGGCTGTTACTGCCGCCTGGCCCGGTGACGCTCAGCGAAACATCGTAGTTGCCTGCGATACTGTAACTGTGGCTCGGGTTCTGCAGCGTCGAACTGGTGCCGTCGCCGAAGCTCCAGCTCCAGCTGCTGGCAGGGCCACCGCTGGAGAGGTCGCTGAAGGCGACCGTCATCCCGACGGTTCCACTGGTCGGAGTGCCGGAGAAATCAGCGATCGGTGCCAACTCTGCCACGGTGATGTAGCCGGGACGAGCGAGGCTGTTACTGCCGCCTGGTCCGGTGACACTCAGCGAGACGTCGTAGTTGCCGGCAGTCGCATAACTGTGGCTCGGGTTCTGCAGCGTCGAGCTGGCGCCGTCGCCGAAGCTCCAGCTCCAGCTGTTGGCAGCGCCACCGGTGGAGATGTCGCTGAAGGCGACCGTCATCCCGACGCTTCCACTGGTCGGAGTACCGGAGAAATCCGACACGGGAGCCGGCTCATCGACGGTGATCAAGACACTGGTGGAGTGGCTCCCTCCGGGTCCAGTTACCAGCAACACCACGGAGAAACTACCGGCATTCTGGAACAGGTGCAGCGGGCTCGGTTCCGCCGATGATGCTGCGTCGCCGAAATCCCATGCCCAGCTATCGATGGTGCCGGTACTGCTATCGGTGAACTGTACCTCCAAAGGAGCGATTCCGCTGACGACCGAGGTCGAGAAGCTAGCGACCGGTGGAGGTGTCGGTGAATCCACCACCACCGCACAACTGATCGACGGCCCCGAAACACCATCTACCGTCGCAGTGAATACGTAGATGGGAATGCCCGCTGGAACTGGGGAATCGAGATAAGTGGATGTTGCAGCCGTGACCGTATCGAGCAGTACTCCATCTCTGGTGATGGAGATGGAGGTCGCTCCCGCCGGCGAAGTCCAGTCGAGTTGCGCGGTCAAGGGTTGATTGCTAACACAGGTGAGACCCGTGATGGGCCCTGGGGGAATGATCACATCGCAAGTGATAACGGAAGAACTCAATCCACCACTGATCGATCGGAGTGCATAATTTCTGGTGCCGGTCGGTGCTCCTGATTCCTGGTAGAAACCGGTCAAAGCCGGCACCGTGCTGACCAGCACTCCGTCACGACGAATCTCGACACCGTCGATCCCGATCCCCTCTGACCAGAAGAGCGAAACGGTGCCAGCGCTGTGACCACAGGACAGTCCCGTGATCGGTTCCGGTGGATTGGTGGCGGTGCAGATGGTCTCTGCACTGGAACTTCCAGCGAAAACGCCAGTGACTCCATAATCAAAAACACCGGCCCCTGAGGAATCGGAATGGGTTGTTGCAGTTCCTGCCAGCAAGGCGATCTGGACTCCACCTCGAGTCACCAGAATCTGGTTGTAGGACTCACTGTTGGTCCACTGCAGGCTCACCACACCGGATGTCGAAGCACAGGTCATGGCAACGGGAGCAGCCGGAGCGACGGAAATCGCACAGTTCGCGGCGGCAGAATTTATTCCCGAGATGGTTCCGCGAATCGCATAATCATGGACACCACTACCCGGAGTATCGGTGGTCGAAGTGGCAGTACCGACCAGCGACTGGATCGAGATGCCATTGCGTAGCAGATCGATGGAATCGTAGACATCGGTATTGACCCAGGTCATGTTGACCTGGGTCGAGACCCGGGTGCAACTGAAGGATGTGATCGCTTGAGGATCGAAACTCAGTCCACAGCCGATCGGCGTGCTGTTGAATCCTCCGACCACTCCCTGCAGCAGATACTGATGAACACCACCTCCCGGGGCAAGATCGACGTGAGTAGTGGCGGTTCCGCCCAGCAGGGCGATCACCTGACCATCGCGAATCACTTCGATGCTTTCATAGACCTCACCATTGGTCCACGAGATGGATGCGTCACCTCCCTGGTTGACGCAGTTCAAGCCGGAAGGTGAAGCAGGATCGATGCCGAAGTTGCAGGAGGATGCAACAGATGCATCGGCCCCCACTACTGACACCACATCGACAGCGTGCCCACCGCTGGCCAGGCCAGTGAGGGTGATGCCCGTCGAAGACCCGGCCAGCACCTGCGGCGTTCCTCCATCGAGGGTCACCTCGATCGAATCCCACACACCGGCATTGGTCCAGGTCAGGATTGCCGAGTTCCCACTGGACGAACAGGTCAGATCTGCGGGCGCGATGATCGAATCGGTCAGGCAGTTGATGATGGCTTCGACCAGTTGCACATGGGTCGATGTCGCTTCTGCCAGTCCGCCGAATTCAAAGGCACTACCGAAGGTGATAAAGCCGCCCGAATTTCGAAAGACCGAGATGTCAAAGGCGGGTGTTTGATTCGACTGCACCACTGCCGAACCGACCGCTGCAGAGAGCCGATCGACCCACGTGTTCTCTCCGATGTAACTGAAGGAGATCCCCGACAGGTCACATCCTGCGCTGTTGAGTCCGTCGATCTGACCTAGGTTATCCACCGAGGCCCCATCGGAGAGCGCTGTGATCCCGAATCGGGCATGGACAGGAGTCTGGGTATCGAAGAACCAGGTGTCTCCCCCCTCGAGGAATACCGCATTGCCACCGATCCCGTTGGTCAGATAGGTGTCGAGGATCGCGGATTCCGCCGTGGTCAGTGGATGGTTGTTGGGAAACATCCCCAGTTGTACCCAGATTCGATCGAGTCGATCGAGGTCTGGTATGGCAGAGATGGAACCGACAGTGACGACACTCCTACCAGAGGCCACCAATGCATTGGTGAGAGCCGTTCCTGAATCGGTGGTTCCCGTTTCCGGCGCCCAGACCAGATCGCGAATGTTTCCGAGCAGGAAAATGCTACAGGAAGCAGACAAACTGAGGGTTCCGCCGGCAACTCCCTGAATCTCCCAGGTGTGCTGACCGATGGGGACCGATAGATCGAGGTATCCGGTGGAATTTCCGGCGACCGTGGCCAGCAATGTTCCATCGCGGCGGATCCGAACTTCGTCGTAAGCCTCACCATTGGTCCAACTGACCTGGACCCCGATCGGTTGCTCGGTACAGGTCGCCGCACTGGGACCGGTAGGCCCACCCAGCGTCGCCAGCATGTTGGCGAGATTGATCCGCCCGAAACCGAAGTTGTTGTCGAATCCTGGCGTGTCATCTGCGGGAGGACCGACCTGGTCGTCGCTGCTGGCCTCGAGAATGGTGCGGACCTGTGTCGCAGTCAGGGTTAGGTCCTGAGCGAGCAAGACCGCCAGTGCTCCAGCGGTCACCGGGGTTGCAGAAGATGTTCCGTTGAAGTTGGCCACGTAATCGGCAGTGGCTCCGGTCGTCACGTACCCGCCGGCCCCCGAGATGTCGGTGGTCACCATCAGTACTCCGGGTGCCACGACCGTTTGCTGGGCTCCGAAGTTCGATCCCCACCAGTCCTCTCCATCACAGGAAGCAGGATTCTTACGCTCATCGCAGGGACTACTGGCGCCGACGGCGATCGCCTGGTTATAGGCTGCCGGGAAGGAAACCCCGGCATTATCGTTGCCACTGGCAAAGACCAGAATGCAACCCAGTCCGCCTCGACCGGTATCGAGTGTGTACTGGAGGGTGTCCTGCTCTGCAGTAGAGGGCGCTCCTCCGCCCCATGAGTTGGAGAGGATGTCGGAGCCATTGTCGCTCGCCCAAGTGAGGGCATCGATGATCCAGGCATTCTCGGTCCAATGAGCGCCAAACCCGAGACGAACCGGTTGGATCTCGGCGGTCCATGCCACTCCAGAGATTCCCAGAGCATTGTTCCCGATGCCTGCCGCCAGTCCGGCGCAGGCAGTGCCATGGCCATCGGTGGAGGCACAGTTTCCTGGTACCCCTGCTGGACTGGCCTGATTGGTCGAGTCGTGGCCTGCAACGATATTCGCTGCAAGGTCCTCATGAAACACATCGACTCCCTCGTCGATGATCGCAACCCTTACAGAAAGTGAACCCGTCTGGACTCCCCAGGCATCGGCAGCATTGATGTCGGTCCCGAGATTCCCTGCTTGACCGGTGTTCTGAAGGTGCCACTGGGCGCCGAAAAAGGTGTCATTGGGCACCGCCATCGCGGGCAGATGAAGGATGAAGTTGGGACTCGCCGATGTCACTCCGGAGACATCCAGCAGGCGCTGAATCCGCTCCTCGATCAACCTCGGGGGACCATCGAAGGAGAGCTGGAGCAATGGACTTCCCGAAGGGAACTCACGGATCAACTGAAGATCTGGAATCGCCACGATTCGATCGATGACGGTCAAGTCAGTGGAATCGAGAGTGACCAGAATTTCAGGACGAGGAATATGAAGTCGGCCCTGGAAATCAAGACAGGGAGAGGCCCAACCACCCGGTAATTGATCGAGCAATCGCAGGATCTGACTCGCCTGACCCGAAGGAGTCTGGACCAGTAGCAATCCCTGGTACGGGGTCCCCTCGATGGCATCGGATGTGAGATGGATCTGGAGATCTGCCAGATGCTGCTGTATCTGCATCTCAGGCTGCTCCGATTGGGGCAGATAGACGGCGATCTGGCTCTCTCGCACCTCGAGTTTGACACGCTCCTCTCCCCACATGTAGGAAAAGGTCGAGGTCGTGGTCACGGGTATCGGATCTCTGGAACTTTTGACGATTCCTTGTGACTCGACTGTAGTGTTAAGGACTATTGTCAGGAAAAGTCCCAGGGACAAAGACGCCCTATTCGACTTGAGGAAGGACTGAAAATTACACAGCATCACTGGTACTCTTTTCAAGTCGCCCAAACCAATTTTCTGCAATCTGATCCAGATCAAAATCAATCGCAACTTGGGTGTCGAGCTTCAAAGGAAATAATCGGTCGAACAGTCTCAATAAATAGACAACCAGGCGAATATCCAACCCATCCTGCCTCTACCCCCCATGGTAGGGTGGACCGCCCTCTTTTGATACCATGAATCCCACTCAAGAGTCACGGATGCTCCCTGTCTTACCTGACTTTCGTTGGATCGGAAAAAGTTACTGACCAATTTGCCAAAAAATGGTCTAACAATCGTCGCTGTACGATACATTCACAACAGCCCGCGCGAGCAGTTTCCGAACATCGAGATTTGAGCCCACCAAGATGGAAGTAGGGGATTCCCAGTGCCTGATCATGGATACCGTGCGCCGCTCTTGCTGTCTCTTGGCCTTGCGGCCGCCCTCACTGCAGGCGGCTGCGGCGGTGGAGGAACTCCTCCCCAGCAACAACCAGTGCTCGACCTGTCGAAGCACCGCGATTCAAACCTGATCCCTCCAAGGGTGGTTCCAGTACTGTCCGATCGCGCCACCGCGGATCCCATCAACAGCGTTCCTGCCGATTTCGATTTCCATGAGGTCGACAGCCCTTGCGCGCTCGAGGATCCGAGTCGGCAACCCATCTTCGGTGACCGGTTCCTGCTCTTCTATGAGGGATCGTGTTGTGCCATTGCTCCGCACGACTATGCCATCGGTGTGGTCACCTCCCCGGAGGAAGACTTCAATCCGCTGGTCACCGATCGGACGATCGTGATGAGTCGTGCCAGCATGCCACCACTGGTCGTGAACGGCACGCCGATCGACCCGCGCGGTTCCGCCGATCCTACCGTCATCGTAGATCACGGTTCCCTGGTCAATACTCCAGGGAGATATCAGATGTGGTTCGAAGGTACCTATGGAAGTGCGGGCTCCCCTTCCGCCACCTGGCAAAGTGCCATCCTCACCTGTACCTCCGCCGATGGGATCAGCTGGACCGCTCCGACCTTCTGCAGCGGCCTGGAACCGGGTGCTGCGTTTGGCAACGTGGTCCGGGTTGCAGATCCGAGCGTGGTCAAGACCTCTGCTATTACCGACCCCTACCGGATGGCGTTCGAGGTCGAGCGCACCGACGGAAGTTCGGTGATCGGCATGGCCTTCTCCAATGATGGCAGTGCCTGGACGATTCGAGATGGCGTCCTCAGTGGAGCTCCTGCCGGACCCAGTTTCAGTGGCGGCCCGGGCACCTTTGACGATCTGGCGATCCATTCCCCCAGCCTCGCTCGGGAAACCGATGCACAGGGAAATCTGGTCGAATGGATGATGTTCTACGAGGGGCGCGGATTTCTCGATAACGACACCGTGATCGGCTACGCCACCAGCCTCGATGGATACAGCTGGAGCGGATTCAACCTGGCGGTCTTGACCTCCTCCTCCGATCTGGTCTCTCCCATTCTGTTCGATTCGGACGACCTCAAACAGCCGTCGATGATCCAACCGAGCCAGTACCCCGGGATCGATGAAAACGATCCGTTGGATCCGAATGACGACACCCCCTACCCACGATTCCTGCTCTACTACACCGGAGATGGAGAAGAACCACTGGTTGCGGATCGGGTCAATCGTATCGGACTCGCCACCGGTTCATGATTCCACGTCGAGATGTAGTACGATGGGATCAGATCAAGACTTCAGCCCCGTGGAGAAGAGTGTTGGAGAAGAAGTTCCTGAACCATCCCGGCGGGCCCGTCCCGCAAGACTCGGCCCGACTAAAGTCCGGTGCCTCTCGATCCGGTGCCTCTCGGTACCCGGTCACGCTGATGCTGTTGCTGCTCTTCTTCGGTTGCGATGATCCCACTGCCACTCCACCAGGCCCGGCTCAACCCCCGACCGAAACAGCGGTCTCCTCGAGGGAAAAAACTGCCGCTGGCCGGGTCGCCCCGCCGATCGACGGGATCCACCAGCCGCCCCTCTTCGATGGCCCCCGCTCGGTGATCGCTGGCGACGGCTCCTTACACATCGATTGGCACGCCGCCATCGACGATCACACCGACAGCGACCAGATCCATTACCAGATCTTCCGTTCCGCTCGTCCAGGCAAGCAAGATTTCGACCAACCCTGGATCACCACCGACCCTGGAGCCACTTCCCATACGATTCAAAACTTGCCCAATGGCCAGGTGATCTACCTGGTGGTTCGATCGATCGACGACCAGGGGATCAGCGATTCCAATCAATCGGAATGGCCCGCGCTTCCCAATCCAGTGCTGTATGTCGATGCAGCAGCCACCGATACTGGCGATGGCAGCAGTCCCGAAGACGCTTTCCAGAAAATCGACGATGCCATCGGGGATGCCATAGGCCTGGCCGGAGTCAACATTCATGTGGCCGCGGGTCGATACCCGGAACAGTTGCTTCTGTTCGAAGGGATGGCGATCTACGGTGGATTTCCTGCTGGATTTAACGGCCCTTCCTCGCCAGGCCAGCATCTCACGAAGTTGATCGGATCGCCCGGCCAAGACGCGGTCATCGTGCCGCCCGGAGATCAGTTGGTGGTCATCGATGGACTCCACTTCGACGGCGCACAAGAAGCTCGTCGTGCGATCGTTGCGGACGACTGCCTCTTTCGCATCTCTCGCTGCCACATCTCCGAATTCAAGGACAAAGGCATCCAGATCGAGACCGACCTCGACCAGGACGGGCGCGTGGTCGGCACCATCCAGTCCTGCTCAGTGAGCGAAAGTGGCGGCGATGGGATCCGTATCGAAGGCCATGTCGATGTGGCGATTCGCGACTGCCAGTTGATCGACAACCAGCAGAGTGGACTGTCGGTGCTGCCACTACTGCCGCGGTCAGGAGCCAAGGCGAGGATCGATATGGAGCAGTGCGAGGTCGCTCGCAATCGAGACATCGGGATCACCATCAAGATCGCTGCGCCACTGGGAGACGGTCGCGATCCCGCGCGGATTCGCATCGGCCTGCGCGGAGTCCTGGTCGAGAGCAATCACGACCACGGCGTCAGTATCGACATTCGCTACCCTGAGGGATCTGCTGCAGACTTGAGAGTCCGTGCCGAGCAATGCTCCTTCATCGACAATCACAAATCTGGACTGCATCTCGATGCCGACGCCGCGGGCGACTTCAGTGTTCTGCAATCGGAGTTTCTGGGTAACCTCGGTGATGCAGGCCTGCGGGTCGGTGGTGATGCTGAAAACGCACTCATCCGGGTCAGTTCTTGCTTCTTCGGCGCTCAATCCAGTTCCGGAGTGGTCCTATTGGGCAAGGGGCTCCTCGACATCACACGCAGCCTGTTCATCGATAATAAGGGTCCGGCGGTCAGCACCTCCGACACGCTACAACTGAAGGCTCGCATGTGGGCCTGTAGCGGCATCGGTCCCGCCGCAGTGGGAACCCGAACTGAATCGGTCGAATTCGCTCCGCCGAACTTCGATCGCTGGCAGTGGCTCAGAGTGATACGAGTGCAGCCAGGTCAACTGATGGTCGAGGCTACAGGCTCCTCGTCCTTCGAATCTGGTTTTCTCCATCATCACCGAGGCCTGGCTCCGATCACCATCACTGGTCAGAAGAAGACCGGTCAGTTACTGGTCAGCGCCGCGGACTCTGCCAGAGTCGAGGCCGGATCCTGCTGGCTGTGGAGCCCCTCCTCTGAAGAGCCCCTCTGGTCCCAGTACCTCGACCGCTTCGCTGCGAGCTTCGATTCCACCCTCGCCGCCCCTGCCGGTTCCCTTCGACCGGGTGTCCGACGCAGTATTGCGAAATCGCAGCGTCCGATCTCCTTCACCTCCATCGATCCACCTCCCGGGACCATCGCCGCGGGGCCCGCTCCTCGCTGGACCCTTCACCTGTCCGAGGCACTCCCCCGGACTCCGAAGTTGAAACTGACCATCGATGGGAAACCCACTCCAATCCTCGGCGAGATCGATGGAAAGATATGGGTGCTCAGTTGCTCGACGACACTTTCCCCGGGCCAGAGAGTCCGCCTCGACTGGACTCCCGATGTCTCTCCTGCAACCAGTGATCCTGATCGTTATTCTCACGAGTGGCTGGTGATTCCGGTGGGAGATCGCTGATGTTGATTCGCACGCGAATCCTGCTGCTGGTACTGACCCTGTTCACCTTCGCCATCGGGGGAGGTCTGGCGGCGCTGATGGTGATCCACGATCTGCAGATGGCCGTCGAGGAGAGTCAGAAGAGCCGTCAGGATCTGATCTCCATCGGCAAGATCCGCGACCTGCTGCTGGTCACCACCGGAGAGATCGACAACCTTCAAAACTGGAAAACCACCGATCGAGATCGATTCCGCCAACAGATCGACAGCTGCCAGCACGCCATCCTTTCTCTGGTGGACTCCGATGGGAACACCTCCAAGGAAGAGCAAGGCGCGATCGAGGACCTGGACCGATCGGTCAAGAACTTTGAGCGAGCCGTGATCCACTCCCTACGCTACCTGGAAGAGGGGATTGAGGGACGAGGCCAGGAGCGCACTCGCAACTGGCTGAAGGACCGACTGGTGCCCGATTTCACTGCGTCGGTACTGCAACTCGAGCAACTACAACAAGTCAGGATCGGCGAACTGGAATCGCGAGCACGCAGCGCTGCCGAGCAAGTGACCTACCTGCTGAGCATCCTGGGAGCCATGATGTTACTGCTGTGCGGATCCTGCTTCCTGCTGCTCCAGCGCTGGATCATCTCCCCTCTCGAAAGCCTCTCCACTGCTGCCCAGCAGATCTCCGGCGGCCAGTATGGCCAGAAGATTCCGATCCCTGCAGGCGATGAGATCGGTGACCTCGCCCGCGAGGTCGAGGCGATGTCGAGTGAGATCAGCAGTTACCAGCAACGAATGATCGAGCGAGAGCGTCTTGCAGCGGTCGGTGAGATGACCGCTTCGGTCGCCCATAACCTGCGTAATCCGCTCGGCAGCATCCGGGCTCTGGCTCAGGGCTGTCTGCGCAGTGGAGATCCGGAACAGATCCCTCCTTCCCTGCGGACCATCATGGAAACGGTCGATCGTGCCGACCGCTGGCTGAAAGATCTTCTTCAGGGTCTGAAACCGATCCAACTCGATCGCAAGCCACTGGAGGACCTGTCGCTTCATCTGAAGAGAATCGCTACCGCAGTGGAGGGCTTCTCCGCCAAACTAAAGGTCGAACTGAAACTGGAGATCTCCCCTTCCCTACCGAAACTCGATCTCGACCTGCGACGACTGGAACAGGTAGTCCTGGTACTGCTCAACAATGCGGTGGAGGCCTCCTCACCGGGAGATACCGTCATCCTCAGAGCCTCTACCGCTCCAGATGAGATCCACATCGAGGTGAGAGACGAGGGCTCAGGGATGACGGAGGAAATTCAATCCAAACTCTTCACTCCCTATTTCACAACCAAGAAGAGTGGCCTCGGTCTGGGTCTCTCTCTGACACAAAGAATCATCCACGGACACGGAGGCAGGATCGATGTGGTATCTTCTCCGGGGCAAGGCACCCACATGTCCATCCGGATTCCACTGACCCGTACTGCGGAAGACGAGTGAAAGGCACACGATGGCTCATATCCTGATCCTCGATGATGAACAACCTCTCCTCCAGTCACTGACTCTGGAGTTGGGGCGAGGGGGACACACTGTTCTGCCCGCAGAAACCGGTGCTGAGGCACTTCGGCTGCTCGAGACTCGATCGATCGACATGGCCATCCTCGATGTCCAGTTACCGGATATCTCGGGGCTCGAAGTACTGCGCAAGATTCGCGAAGAAATGCCCGAAGTCCCGGTATTGATGGTGACCGCATACGCATCGGTCGACAGCGCCGTCGAGGCGATGAAAGAGGGCGCACTCGACTACCTGGAGAAGCCTCTCGACCTCGAGGAATTACATCTGGTGGTCGAGAGAGAACTGGGAAATGCCGACCTGAGACGACTGGCGGAGGTCAACGAACGCGCCTCCGCTCTGACCGAAGAGCATCAGATCGTTGGAGAGTGTCCTCAACTGGAGGAAGCCAAGGCGGTGATCGAGCAGATCTCTAGCATACCGGTGGATAGCGCCGCCGAACTTCCCACCATCCTGATCGGTGGAGAAACCGGAGTCGGCAAGGATTTGCTGGCCCGTTACATCCATGAGTCCGGGAGCCTATCGAGAGCGCCCTTCCTGCAGATCAACATGAGTGGATTACCGATTCCGCTGATCGAGAGCGAATTGTTTGGTCATGAGAAAGGAGCCTTCACCGGCGCCACCAAGACCAAGCAAGGTCTCTTCGAGGTGGCCTCGGGAGGTACCATTTTCCTCGACGAGATCGGTGATATGCCGCTGGACATGCAGACCAAACTGCTGAACGTCCTGGAATCGAAAAAGGTGCGAAGAGTCGGCGGCACTCGAGAACATCATGCAGATGTTCGCATCATCGCTGCGACCAATCAGGACCTGGAAAAGAAAGCCCAGGCAGGTAACTTTCGATCCGATCTATACTATCGCCTGAAGGTGGTGTCCTTACTCCTCCCGCCATTGCGCGACCGTGGAGAGGATCTGAATCTCTTGATCGATCACTTCCTCCTGCGTTATCAGCAGAAGTACCGGAAACCTGAGTTGATGCTCGGTCCCGAAGCGAGGGCAGAGTTGAATCGCTATCGCTGGCCAGGGAACATCCGGGAACTGGCTCACACGTTGGAGAGGTTGGTACTGATTTCCACAGGGAAGCAGGTGTCGATGCCGAACCTGGTCAATCAAAAGTCGACAGCCGCTTCGCAGCAGAGCATCCCCTTGCCGGCAAAGTCGCTCCTCTTTGACTTCAGTAGCGGTTCCTGCACCCTCGAAGAGGTCGAAAAGAACCTGCTAGAGCAAGCGCTGGACCACACCGATGGCAACATTTCCATGGTGGCTCGATTGCTGGGTTTGACCCGTGGAGCCCTGCGTCACAAACTCGAGAAAAGGGGACTCTCCTCCTCCTGATCGACGGCCTCACGCCGCTGGCCAATCACCGCCAGTCGCCTGGCTAGATTTGGCCACCTATAAATCTCCATTCTCCTCACTGGCCGCATACCACCAGGTCGGTCATATACAGCCATAATTTCGGCCACCGCCAACTACGATAAGTTATTACTATTCAGTGACTTACAGCGAGATATCGACATATCGTGACTAAATGAATACAATCCTCATTGTATGGCTTGTCATTTGCAAACCCCGTTCGTGATAGTGCCATTAATTCTCCGAGAGGAACTGTAAGTTGCAACCTCAACGCGACGGAATCGATACCGTGTCCCCCTCCAAGTTCAGGATCGCCATGTACAGTCATGACGGTTACGGGCTGGGACACTTTCGTCGCTGCTTGCTACTGGCACAGAAGACCCAGCAGCACCTGACAGATATCGAGATCCTCATCGTCACCGGCTCTTCTCGCGCCTTCTTCTTCAATTTGCCTCGCGATACTCGAATCGTCACTCTCGACACTGTCACCAAGGATCTGAACGGCAAGTACATCCCTCGGAACCCACAGATGTCATTGACCGAGACGCTGGCCAGAAGACGGCAGATTCTCAGTCGAGCACTTCTCGACTATAACCCTGACCTGCTCATCGTCGACCATGTCCCGACCGGTCTGAGAGGTGAGTTGCTTCCCTTGATGGCAGACCTCAAATCGAGGGGTACTAAACTCGCCATAGGATTGCGGGACATCATCGACGAAGGTCCACAGGTTCGATCGGCGTGGCAAAAAGATGGCTGCAACCAGGTGATCGAGTCGCTCTATGACCACATCTGGGTCTACGGCAACCAGAATCTGTTCGACCTGGGAAAACTCTATGGTCTGAGTGCTTCCGCCTGTGAACGACTCGACTATCTCGGATATCTTCGCCGATCGGTACAATCTACTCAGTCCCCCGGCGAGGCTCAGAGTTCCTTCTCATCGTCCAAATCCGATCCCCGCCTGGTTTGCGTTTCCGGAGGTGGAGAAGATGGATTCCCGACAGGGTCAACCTTTCTCGAAGCGCTGGAGTCCCATCCGGTAAACCTTCAGGGCACCCTGATCACCGGCCCCTTCCTGTCACGTTCTCATTCGAGAGATCTGGCCAGTCGCTTCGGAAGAAACAAGAACCTCCAGGTGCTCAGATTCACAACTCACCTCGAACAGCACCTCGAGACTGCGGATCTGATCGTCACCATGGGCGGATACAACGCCATGATGGAAGCGATCTCCACCCAGAAACCAGTCATCGTGATTCCCAGGGTTTTCCCACGACAAGAGCAATGGCTCCGAGCCTCGCTGTTTGCCGAGAAGGGCCTGGTCCGATGCCTCCATCCAGACAACCTCACTCCAGAATTGCTCTCTGCTGAAATCCAAGAAGCTCTTGCCGGCCCTCCACCTCCATCCCCTGAGGAGTGTGGTCTCAGCATGGATGGAATTGGCAACTTCCTCACACGGATTGATCATCTTCGAAAAGAAGTAATTTCAATGAGAAAGGCCCATCCCAATGGCAAATCAGATCTCATCGGAGCCTGATTCAAGTATTCACGTTGCATACCTCCTGAAGATGTTTCCGCGGCTTTCGGAAACCTTCATCCTCAATGAGGTCCTCGAACTGGAGCACCAAGGTGCCAAGGTAGATGTGTTCAGTTTGATGGCTCCCGGAGACGGTCGCTTTCATGGAAACCTGAGCCAACTCAAACTGGCCGTTCGATGTATCCCACGAGAAAAGCCTGAATCTCTCTGGTCAAAGATCTGGAGTCTCGAGCCGGGCCTGGTTCCGCCACTGAATCAATGGGAAACGGCCGTCGAGTTCATCCGAAGGAACCGTTTCCCCAAGGATCTAGACATGCTCCTCAGAGCATTGCTGATCGGAGCCCAGGCCAAGTCTCTGGGAGTGCAGCATTTCCACGCTCATTTTGCGACGATCTCGACTCGCATGGCGGCGCTCGTGAACTTGCTCTATCAGATTCCATTTTCGTTCACTTGCCACGCCAAGGATATCTTCAGAGAAACGGTGGACCGTCGCCTGTTCAAGGAATTGGTCGACCTCTCCACCTTCGCCATCACCGTGAG
>Ga0114993_10004493_pt1 | contig 13848 bp, 13 predicted proteins | sample ArcticOcean_MG_C_FD_87042 | JGI IMG/M metagenome (GOLD analysis project Ga0114993, IMG submission 87042) | Marine microbial communities from western Arctic Ocean - ArcticOcean_MG_CB2_150 | ecosystem: Environmental > Aquatic > Marine > Oceanic | place: Arctic Ocean: Canada Basin | collected...
TTCTGAGTTTATTCATAAAGCAAACAACTTTTCCTACGCTGCGATCCTTGAAGTTTCTGCACTCTTCTCAGGTATTTTTATTGCTATGCAAGTACCTCTTGCTGTTTTAGATGCAAGCGGCAAAGCAATTACTGCAACAATGAATCAACCGTGGCATTTCTTTTGGGCTACGGGAACACTTTCAGGTTTCCTTGATAACGCTCCAACGTATGTCGTCTTCTTTAAACTATCACAATCACTTCCTGGAGGTGAGATGCTCTCCGTCAATAACGATGAGAGCGTTCCTGTGTTATTACTTATTGCTGTAAGCCTTGGCTCAGTATTCATGGGTGCAATGACATACATTGGCAATGGACCAAACTTTATGGTGAAGGCGATTGCTGGACAAGAGGGCATCGAAATGCCGTCCTTCTTTGGGTATATGTTTAAGTACTCCATTCCAGTCCTGATTCCAATTTTTGTTTTAATTACGATTTTCTTCCTACTTTAAGGAGACCCTGCAATGATTAAAAGAATACTAGTCGCCCTTAGCGGAACCTCATGTACACCATCTGCAATAGCACATGGCGTTGAACTAGCTAAAGAGCACAATGCAGAACTTTCGGGAGTGACTGTTATTGATCCGGATCGTTTAAAAGATGTTGGCCCTGTTCCCCTTGGTGGAGCTGCAGCGGCGCATGAACTTGGAGAACATCGAATGCAATTGGCAACTGAGCATATTGAAGAATCGATTGCTCAATTTGAAAAAGCGTGCGGGGATGCTGGTGTTACAAATCGCATTTTGCGAGAAACTGGTGACAGCGCGGAGAAATTACTCGCTGATTGGCGATACCACGACTTGACAGTGATCGGATTGAGAGGATTGTTTGAGTACGGGGTGCTCCACGACCACGGACATCTTGTCCTTGATGTTATTGGTGAAGGCTTGCGGCCATTACTAGCTGTTAGCGAAGAATACAGACCAATCCGATCAGCAATGGTGGCCTATGACGGGTCGCCACTTGCTGCAAGGGCGATGAAGGCGTTTTGTATGTTAGATATTTGGAAACCAATGCCAACAACTGTGGTCTGTTTTGATGGAGAAGAGGGCGAAACAGATGAACTGCTTGATGATGCTGCTGCATATCTCGAAGCTCACACCTTTGCTGCTACCAAAAAAAGAGTTGAAGAAAAACCTCGCGAGGCAATACTTGACACAATGGATTCGTGCAGTGCTGACCTGTTGGTCATGGGCGCAGCAAAACGCACGCGTTTAGGCCGTAAATTGTTAGGCGATACGGCAAGATATGCACTGGAAAATTCAACGAAGCCAATTTTTCTTCACCACTAACGCTACAATTCACTTGTGATTACGGTAAACGGCGAACAAATACAAAAAAATACAATTCTTTTGACTGATCTACTCTTGCAAATGAATCTTTCCGATCAACTCTGCGCTGTTGAAGTCAACAAGAAGTTAATCCCATTCAGAGAACGAGATGCCTACCAATTACTTGAAGGCGATGACGTCGAAATTGTTTCACTTGTTGGAGGAGGATGAAGAGATGCCAACAATGACAATCAATGCAATCCCAGAACTACAACTCGAAGACATTACACTCACAAGTCGGCTTGTAGTTGGAACAGGGAAATATCCAGACTATGAAACGATGCAGGCAGCGCTTGAAGCGAGTGGTTGCTCTGCAGTGACCGTTGCAGTTCGAAGAGAACGTCTTGTCGACAGCCAAGGTCGCTCAATTTTGGATTTTATCGATTGCGATAAATACACTATTCTTCCAAACACAGCTGGGTGTTTTAGTGCACAGGATGCTGTTCGAGTGGCGCGGCTCGGAAGAGACATTCTTGAACAATTGGATAATGCAGGAAGTAGTTGGGTAAAATTAGAAGTTCTTGGAGATAAAACGACGTTGTTACCTGATCCAGTTGGAACCCTTGAAGCATGTCGCGAACTTGTCAGCGATGGTTTTTCAGTAATGTGTTATACAAGTGATGATCCGATTATGGCAACGCGTATTCGTGACGCAGGCGCAACATGTGTGATGCCAGCTGGAAGTCCCATTGGCACTGGCCGTGGGATTGCAAATCCATGTGCTATTCAATTGTGCATTGACTTACTGAAAAAACCTGAACATGGCGGTGATCCAAGTTATCCAGTAATTGTTGATGCTGGGGTTGGCACGCCCAGTGATGTAACAGTTGCAATGGAACTGGGCGCTGATGGCGTCTTGCTCAATACAGGAATTGCCCATGCCCAAGATCCAGTCACAATGGCAAAAGCGATGCGGCTGGCTTGCGACGCTGGGTACTACGGTTTCCGTTCCGGACGTATTCCACGCAAACTTCACGCGACTGCTTCCTCCCCTTGGGACGGAACCATCGCTGGCGAATAATAACTCGCCGAGGCTGAATTAATAGTCGACGCCAAGAAACTCACCGAGTGGGAATTAATGGTTGACGCGGGTGCCAAGAAGCGGCGAAATTTCGGCAACACGGGCGGCAACTGCTTCTGGCGATGCCGCTTCAAGATTGAGACGTAATAGTGGCTCGGTATTGCTCGCTCGAATATTACACCACCAATCACCACAATCAACTGTCACGCCATCAAGGCGATCGATCTTTGCATCTGGAAATGCAGCAGCGAGACTTACCATCGCACCTTCTTTATCTTCAACCTCAAAATTGATTTCACCACTTTGTGAGAAAATTTGATGCGGAGCAATTTGTTCGCTCATTGGTGAATCGCAATTAGCAAGAGCAGAAACCACACAAGCAAATGCCATTGCCCCGCTGTCAGCGTAAAAATTGTCGCGAAAGTAAAAATGTCCTGAAAGTTCACCGCCAAATGGTGCATCATGTTCCGCCATTGCTTGTTTCATATACACATGCCCAACTCGGCTGCGAACAGAAGAACCGCCCACTAATTCTATGGACTTCGCAACTGCATGGCTCGAACGAAGGTCGTACACAATAGATCCATCCGTTTCGTGCTCTAAAAACTTCGGAGCAAGCCAAGCAGTGATTAAATCACAACCAACAATATTGCCCTTCTCATCAACAACCATACAGCGGTCAGCATCGCCATCAAAACAAATACCCAAATGACAATCGTGTGCTTTTACCGCATCGATCGTCTGTTGCAAATTTGCATCAACAAGTGGATTTGGCTCATGGACAAACGTGCCCTTGTCATTTTCAAAGTTAATCTCAACGAGTTCCAACCCTTTAATATCACGAAATAATTTTGGAACCATCGTCCCAGCCATCCCATTTGATGCATCAATTGCAGCGCGAATGACTACCTCGCCAGATTGAATTCGAGAATCTAGATACGTAAATACATGCTGCTGATAAGCATCCCACAGATCAGTAGAACTTTCCAATCCTCGCGAAATCTCTATCTTTGGTTCTATTTTTCCTTCAGCCATCGCTTGGATCTTTTCAAGCCCCGTGCCCATTCCAACTGGCTTAGCCTTTGCCCTGCAAATCTTAAAACCGTTGTACTGTGCAGGATTATGAGAAGCTGTAGTTTGAATTCCACCAATCGCATCTAAATGATTAACAGCAAATGCAATAAATGGTGTGTCAACCAATCCAACATCCACAACATCGCATCCAACTTCTAAAAGTCCATCCTTTAAAGCAGTAACTAGAGATGGGCTGCTGAGTCGCATGTCATAACCAACAACAACCTTGGATCGACCATCTGCCTCTGAAAGTAAGAGTCGCCCAGTTGCTAAGCCAATGCTTCTTGCTGTTTCTTCGCAAAGCGGATCTGGATAGACCGCGCGAACGTCATACGCTTTAAATACTGTCATAAGCGTATTCTACTAGAAGCAATCTTCAGCTGCCAAGTCTACAACTTCGACGCCATCTGGAAGCGATGCGAGAAAAGCACCACCGTAAAACTTGCGAACAACTCTTGAATCTAAAATTGAAACAACACCTCGGTCCTCACTACTGCGAATGAGTCTGCCAATTCCTTGCCTAAAACGAATAATCGCTCTGGGCAACTGATCGTCCATGAACGGGTTTCCTCCAGCCTCTTTAATACTCTCTTGCCTTGCTTCTACAATTGGACGGTCTGGAACTTCAAATGGCAATCTTGTGATAATCACATTTCTTAAATTTTCACCGCGTATATCAACACCCTGCCAAAAACTCGATGTCCCAAAAAGAACCGAGTTCTCATGTGATTTAAACTGCTCTAATAATACAGTCCGTGTTACCGAATTTCCATGTTCAAGAAGCGTCATCCCATTCCCTTCAATTTCATCTCGCGTAAGTTGAGCGACTTCATTCAATAATTTGTAACTGGTAAACAACACAAATGCGCCACCTCGTGTTCGACCAACAAGATCGACAATTCGATCTGCAAGCCGATGTGTATATTCACTACTTGATGGTTCTGGCATCGAGGTATCAACCCACGCTCGCATTTGTCTTGCAAAATCATAAGGGCTACCTAACTTTAGTTCATCAACATCTTCACAACCAAGTCGAGACTTAATCAGTGAAAAATCACCTCCGCCAGTTGCCAAAGTTGCAGAAGTTAAGACTACTGTCGCAGAAGCATCAAACAAATGCGTTTTAAGTACAGGCGCTATATCTACTGCCATCGCACGAAGAGATGGGCGTGGCGGTCTGCCCTTAGACGCGTGCATTGGCACGCCTTCAACAGCGTACACACAACCAGAAATTTCTTGATTGATCAAGAGCGAACAAACCTTTGCCATATCAATTGCTCGCTTTGAGTACCCTCCTGCTTCAGCAGCCTCTGCATCATTTGTTAATGATTCTCGTAGCAATATGAGATGTTTACCTAACTCCATAAGTGGAATTGTAATTGTATTTTCAACAATTCCAGATGTCGTAATCCTGCCGTTCCTTGGCGCCTTTTCTCTGCTCCATAGCACAAGTAAATCAAAAAATTGTTGAGTAGCAATTTGGCACTTTGTAACGAGATCAATGCATTGCGAAACTAACTCTGGATCCGCACCATGTGCCTGTAAGGATTGTAAAAAACCTGCAGACTTTGCCTTACGCGATGTTGCAACAAGCGAACGAAGAAAATGTTCCACCCTTGCTTCAGATATTGAAGCACCAAAGTGATCAGAAGCAACATCTTCAATTGAGTGTGCTTCGTCAAGAATAACATGATCATACTTCGGTAAAAAACCAGCATCAATCATACGAAGTGCTAAGTCAGAAAAAAACAATGCATGATTGCAAATGAGCAGATTGCCTCGTTCCATTTCACGCCGCGCTTCTTGATAAAAACATTGTTCGTACTTAGGACACTTTCGGCCAAGGCAATTTCCTGCATCACTTCGTGCCAGATCCCAGACATCGCCCCTAGGCAATTCGGGCATTGTAGATTTTGACCCGTCAACTGTTACCTTTGACCATCGGACAAGTTGGTCTAGAGATTTTATTGCTTTACTCTCACCCAACAAGGATTGCGATCGTTGATTCGCTCGTTCAAGCCGCCTTATTGACACATAATTTGAGCGGCCTTTTACAAGAACAGGAGAGAATCCTCCGCCAAATGCTTTATGCAATGTAGGAGAGTCAAAATTCATCAACTGTTCTTGCAATGTAATGGTGTTAGTTGAAACGACAACCTTCTCGCCATGCTCCTTAATTCTACGAATTGCTGGAACCAAATACCCAAACGACTTACCAACGCCAGTACCAGCCTCAACAAGCAGCGTCCTTTTATTCTCCAAAGCGATGGCAACCGCACTTGCCATTTCGACTTGTTGCGTGCGTGGTTCCCAGCCAGATAAACACTGACTCAATGGACCATTTTCATCAAACATTGGATCTATTTGAGTTGTCACTTAACTCGTTTCCCACCGATTGGATTTCGCTTTGGTTCACCAGGAAAGCGAGGATATTTTTGCGGCGTGTGATCTTTTTTTCTAATAATAACAACCGTACCAGTTGTTGATCGATCCATCGACTCTACTTCCCCGTGCAAGACGTGCAATGCTTTCTTCGAATTTTCAATGTCTTCTTGTGCCTTCTCGCCTTTGATTGCTATCACGATGCCATCTACCTTTGCTAATGGAATAGCAAGTTCCAACAATACTGGGAGCGGTCCCACTGCACGAGCAATAACGGCGTCAGCAGCATTACGAAACCCGCCTTCTTTCGTACCAATATCTTCCGCGCGTGCATTTGCAACCGTCACATTGTCTAACTGTAAAATATCTACCGTCTCTCTTAAAAATTCTGCTTTCTTTCCAGTTGCTTCAACTAACACAAAAGTTGTTTCTGGCATCGTGATGGCAAGGGGAATACCGGGCAAGCCACCACCACTTCCTACATCTATAACATGCCTTACTTCTTCTTTTCAAGAACTGGAAGCAAAGACAAACTATCTAGAATGTGCCGCATCCACCCTTGAGAAGGTTCTTTTACAGCAGTAAGATTAAACTTCCTATTTGTTACTAGTAACAAATCTAAGTACTGCCCAAGCTTTGTCATGTCTCCATCATCAAAGGCAATACCAAGTGTTGCTGTTTCTCGATAAAAATCTTCAGGGATGCACTCAACTGCATACATTATTCGTATTCTCCATCTTTAAACGTAAACCCTTCACGAGTCATGAGCGGGTCGCGACGCATCGCAATACCGAACAGGATACCCGCCATCAGCCATGCCACAACAAGACTTGACCCCCCAGCGCTGATAAAGGGTAAGGTCAATCCCGTAATCGGCGCAAGCCCAAGAGTCATTGCAGTGTTAATCATCATTTGGGAGAGTAACATTGCTGTAAGGCCAATAGCGACCAAACGCGGAAAAGGATCTCGGCATCCAATTGCAGCGAGTATTCCACCCAGTCCAAGAATTGCATACAAAGACCAGATGACAATTGCACCGCGAAGTCCCCACCGCAAAACAATGACTGCAAAAATCATATCGTTATGTTCTTCAGGCAAGTGATTTGCTGCAAGAAGTTTCTTCGAATCTTCCTCGCCAACACCCCACACTTGACCAGCGCCGATGAGTGTCATTGCACGGGCTCCTTGATAGCCAAAGCTTTGGACATACCGATCGTCTCCTTGTAATTGTGCTATCAACGCATCAATGCGATTTTTTTGATGTTCCTGTAACATTGGATACATTAGTGAAGAAGCCATAATTCCCAAAATAGCAATGGTGCACAAGTGTTTGTACTTAGCTCCTGCTGCAATTAACATCGCGAGCATAGCGGGAAGAAACAACATTGCAGTGCCTAGATCGGGCTCGATTAAAATGAGTACAGAAGAGGGAACTACAACACAAAGCGCGAGAATCAAACCACTAAATTTTCTATAATGTTTTTTATAGCGAAGGTGTGATGCCAAAGCAAGCACAAACGCAATTTTAACAAGTTCGGATGGTTGTACATCCACTAGCCACAGATTGATCCAACGCCTCGCACCGTGCCGCGGGCGAACAATAAAATCTGGTACTCCCGGAATAAGTAAAAACACAAGTAAGAGTAAACCAAAACCCAGTAACCACCAACTTGCTTGGCGTAATCTTTTTGCAGGAATGAATGCCACAATGATACCTGCAGCAACAGCTAGACAAGCCAAACGTAGTTGCCCAATTGCTGTAACGGGACGAGTTGTCCCAATCGTTTCAATTCCGATAAACGTGAGTGCAAGAGCAGCACCAACAACGAGCCAACCTGCATGGATTAAACGCACTGTTGACAAATTCAATGTTTTGGTTGCAAATCTAATCACTTACTTACCTCAAAATACCCTTCCCAACGCAAAGCATGAATGACTTGATTTGCGATTGGCCCAGCGACTCGGCCACCTGAACCACCGTGTTCAATGAGCACTGCAACAATAACACTAGGCGTAGTTTCGGTTTGATGAGCTGCCATGACCAAAAACCATGAGTGATCTAGCCCAGAGATCACGTCTGCTTCAGGCGAAGAACGGTATGGCGGTGCTTGCGCGGTGCCTGTTTTTCCCCAAAGCCGAACTTCATTTACATTAAATATTGGTTCACTATCCCTTGGCCCATAGCGAAGAAGTGAACCTGTTCCGTAATCTTTTGAGAGTGCATCATGCAAACCATCCATTGCAAGTTTGACACCTACTGGGTCAAGTTTTATATCAACTTCTTCTTGTTCAATTTGCTTAAGGAGTGTTGGCGATTTCCAAATACCTCCACGAGCAAGTGTTGCGTACGCCGCTGCTGCATGCAATGGCGAGCACGTAATTGACCCCTGTCCGATTGCCATACTAATTGTTTCAAACGCAAGTTCTCCTCGTCTTTTCCACTTAACAATATCTTTTTGCTGGGGCGAGTACCCTTGCGTTCCACTCGCTGATGGATCAGTTAATTTTGCGGACAAGGGTTGCGTAAGCCCAAACTTCTTATACCAATCGAGTAACCGTCCAAAGCCTAATCTTGTACCAAGTTCATAGAAAAATATATTGCACGATCTCGCAAGAGCATCAACTGCTTTTAGTTGTCCATGCATTGTGAAATTAGTACTTTTCCTGTAAATCCAACAACGCGCTACATCTTTTACGTTTTCAAAGTAATGGCCTGTACATTCAATGTTCTCATTTTCAACATACAATCCTTCTGTAGTTGCAGCTGCCAGAACTAGCGGCTTAATGATTGAACCAGCAGGATACATTCCATCAGCCCCCCGATTTAACCATGGGAATCCTTCAACATCTTCTTCGTCGCGAAGTGCTGGTGTTGAAGCCATCGCAAGAACTCCACTGTTCACATCTAGCACGACAACTGCGCCTCGAAGAGCCGTTCCAACTTCTAATTTGTTTCGATGCCATGGCTGCACCGTCATCAACCCAATTTGAGTCGTAAGAATTGCTTCAATTCTGGCTTGTAATTTGATATCCAATGTTAACTGCACATCTTGACCGCCAACTGGCGGTATCCGTTCTAGTTCTTCGCCGAGCCGATCACGAACTACTCGTCCACGCAAACCTCGCAGGTCATTTTCAAGTGACAACTCAAGACCACGGTTGCCCACTTCGTCTTCTACTCGATACCCTCCCAGATCTTTTCCATTATCAAATGGTCGACGATTCATATCTTCTGCCCAAACTTTTTTTCGAATGTCACCGAGTAAAAGATCTCCTACTCCAGAAATAACAATCTCTTCAAGTTTCATTTCTCTTATTGACCGCGGCAATGTTGATCGATCAATGTAAATCGTTTGCGATCTTTCTGGATATTGGCGATCTCTGGAATGCTGCACGTTAATTGCATCATCTAGTTGGTCACTGAGTTGAGAAAAGTCCATCGCTGTCTTATCATCAACAGTTGGAAATATGACGTGCGAAGAACGTTGTTCGACGATATCCTCTTTTTTGAAATCCTCCACGTCTCCGAATCGTTTTAGATGTGCTTCCTCTTGACGTTGCCAGACGACTTCGGCAGTTTTTTGAACTTTCTGGTGGATTTCTTCAATTCTTTCTTCAAGTACGCTTCGAGGAACGTTTGCGCTTTTTGAGATCAACGCCCAGAAGCCTTCGAGTTCCTCAATTTGTTCTGGAAAGAAAGAGTCTTCAATTTTTTGACGGTCATCTGGCGAAAGAGATTTCCACGTAACACGATCAACACTTTGACGAGCGTTACTCATCGCAATTTTCTTCGCTCGATCGCCTGTAATGAGATCCCAAGGTACTGCAATATCAAATGACGCTACATCCATTGCAAGTACTCTGCCTTTGGTATCGATGATTCGACCACGCCATGTTGGAAGAAACTGTTTGTGGTAGAGACGCTCTTTAGCCTTTTCAAGCCGCTGTGGCCCTTGGACAATCGTAAGCAGTACTGCTTTATAAGAAAGCAGGCCACATACACCAATAAAGATGATGACCAGAGCAATAAGACGACGGTGAAAGAGCAACATACGGTGAATAATGCGAATCCTACTTGCACATCGCTCAATAAACAGAACCAAGGTCAGTTTTTATCTGGAAAGCAAATAATCTGACCCTGGGTCAGTTTATTTTGCTATAATCCGCCTCCTTCTCCCCAAAATGGGGCCGTCGGTGACAGATCGTATATCTGGCGCCACACTGGGCATCGTCGCGGCGATTGATGCTCGAGCCTCGGGAAGAACTCGCCGCGGACGTGCTTGGGCATATAGCCAACACCCTCCGCGATTAAAAACGCGTCGGTCAGTGGATCGACAGGAGGATCGCGCTGCTTCGTGTGTAAACACTTCGCATTTCAAAATTTTGGCCCGTGGTGTAATCGGTAACACACCTGGTTTTGATCCAGGCATTCCAAGTTCAAGTCTTGGCGGGCCAGTTTTCTATACAAAGATGAACAAAGACACAAACATCCAGACTCCAATCGCTGCCATCATTCTCGCAGCCGGCAGAGGTACGCGCATGGATAGCGACCTGCCAAAGGTGCTCCACCCCGTGGCTCATAAGCCAATGGTGCAATGGGTTGTCGATGCTGTTACTGCAACAGGCGTTGAGAGAACCATCCTTGTTGTTGGCCACGGTGCTGAAGCAGTGAAATCGAAGATTCCTCATTGCGAATTTGTCCTACAAGAACCCCAACTCGGTACTGGGCATGCTGTTGATGTTTGCAAGCATCTCCTACGTGATTTTGAAGGTGACATCCTTGTATTAGGCGGTGATGGTCCACTGATTAGATCCGAAACCATCGCTCAAATGATTGATAAGCAAAAAGAAACTACTGCTTCTGCCACCCTTGCAACTTCAATAATTCCAGATCCAACTGGTTACGGTCGCATCATTCGCGACAAATACGATCGCTTCCTGGCAATCGTCGAACACAAAAATGCAACACCTGAACAACTAGAAATTCACGAGGTCTATCCAAGTTATGCAATTTTTAACGCTGCATCACTTTGGTCGTGCCTTGAGAACTTAGAAAAGAATCCTCTGAGCAACGAATACTACTTAACAGAAATTCCAGCAATGATGCTTGCCCGCGGCGAAAAAGTAGAGATCGTCAATGCAGTTCCTCCAGAAGACATTCTCTCTATCAACACCCTTGAACAACTTGCAGAAGTCGAAGCTATGTTACAAACAAGGTTAGACGCAACAGTGGAGTCAACATCATGAGCCATGATGATCACAAACGGATGAAGATTTTTTCCGCAACAGGTGGTGCGCATCTTGCAAAATCTATATGCAAACACCTGGAATTACCACTTGCTTCTGCAACAGTGGAACAATTTCCTGACGGTGAAATCATCGTAAAAATTGAGGAAGATGTTCGTGGACGCGATTGTTTCATCGTCCAATCTACTTCTATGCCAGTAAACGAAACACTGATGGAATTATTGATTTGGATTGACACCCTTCGCCGAGCTTCTGCAGGACAAATCACAGCGGTCATCCCCTACTTTGGATATGCGAGACAAGATCGAAAAGATGAAGGTCGGGTGCCCATCACTGCGAAACTTGTTGCAAATCTCATCACTGCCGCTGGCGCTGATCGCGTCCTCTGCATGGATCTTCACGCTGCACAAATCCAAGGCTTCTTTGATATCCCTGTAGATCACTTGACTGCAACAAAAGTTTTTTGCGATCACTTTGCAACGCAAAAAGATATGCAAGGTGACAACATGGTCATCGTCTCACCAGATGTTGGCAACGTCAAAGTAGCGAACATGTATGCAGGACTACTTGATGCAAAACTTGCAATCATCGATAAACGTCGCAACTCGGGAAGCGAAGTAGTTTCTAAGCGACTTATCGGTGAAGTTGAAGGCAAAGTCGTACTCATGGTTGATGACATGATTTCAACTGCTGGCACAATTTGCGAAGCGGCAAAACTTGTTACCGAACATGGCGCAACTAAAATTATCGCCGCAGCAACGCATGGCGTTTGCGTTGGACCCGCAATTGAACGCATCAATGACTCGCCGATTAGTGAGGTTGTTATCACTGACACGATTTACCCTGACCAACGCCTTGACGGTCTTGGCGACAAACTAAACGTATTAAGTGTGGGTCGCTATCTAGGCGAAGCCATTCACCGAATTCATCACCACATGTCAATCTCCGCGTTGTTTACTCGCGGCGAAGGCCCTAAGAAATAGATAGGAAAGCATCTCATGTCGACTGAAACCCCACAAGTAAAAATAGAGTTGCGAGATAAGTTAGGCACGCGATATGCCCAACGACTTCGCAAGAACGGTCGTCTTCCAGCGTCCATTTATGGTGCAGGAAAAGATCCAGTTTCTGTAAGTGTCGATGAAAAGGAAATTATTACGCACCTTCGTCACGGCAGCCATGTGATGGAACTTGACAACGGTGATGGAAGTCCAGCGACTGTCCTCATCAAGGCCCTCCAATTTGGTTACCTTGGTGACAATCTCATTCATATTGATTTCGCTCGTGTTAACCTTACCCAAGTCGTTAAAGTTAACGCCAAACTTGAAATTGTAGGCCAACCAACACAGTCTTCGGAAGTAGGCGCGATGCTCGAAATCATACGACCTGAAATTGAAATCGAATGCATGGTAAAAGATATTCCGGGATCAATTCCAGTTGATCTTTCCACAGTTGAAGAAGTCTTCACTATTGGCGATCTTAATCTTCCTGATGGAGTCAAAGTGATGCTCGACGAAGCGAGACATATCGCACACATTACATTCGTGAAGGAAGAAGCAGAAGAGAAACCAGTTGAAGCTGAAACTGTTGAAGGCCAAGAATCTACACCAGAAGTAATCGGCGATGATGCTGAAGCAGATCCCGCTGAAAAATCAACTAAAGGCGATAGCGAGTAACGCATGAAATTAGTTGTAGGTTTAGGCAATCCCGGTTCCAAGTACAACGGATCCCGACATAACGTTGGGTTCGATGTCGTGGATCGATTGTCAAAAGAATTCGCCAAAAGTGAACCTGCACGATCAAAATTTGACTCCGTTATTGTTGAATCACAACATGATGGCGAAAAATTAATATTCATGAAACCACAAACCTTCATGAACCAAAGCGGTCAAGCAGTACATCAAGCACTTTCCTTCTTCAAATCTGATCCAGTGGATGCACTTCTTGTCATCGTTGACGACATCCACTTACCTTGCGGAACTATTCGACTTCGCAACGATGGGTCAGACGGTGGGCACAACGGACTGTATGACATAACGAACCATGTTGGAAACGGTAACTGGGCTCGACTTCGCATCGGCATTGATGAACCGGGCATAATCCCACAGTCTTCCTATGTCCTTGGACGTTTCACTCCCAAGCAGCAGGAACTGATGGAACCTGCAATCGAAGCTGCTGTCGCATCTTCAATGACTTGGATCAAGTCAGGTGTTGACGCAGCCATGAATCAATTCAATCAAAAGCGGGAAACCGCTCAACCTAATGAGGAAATCTAAATGAGCAACGAACGAATCCGAACCTATGAGGGCATCTTCCTCTTTCCACAATCTGCAACTGCAAACTTGCAAGAAGCTGCCGATCACGTCAAGGGAATCCTTGATCAATGCGGCGCTACAACTGTCAGTTTTCGAAAATGGGACGATCGCCGACTTGCGTACGAAGTGCAAGGCAATAAACGAGGTGTCTACTTTTTAGCATACTTCACAGCACCAACTTCAGCCCTTGGTGAGATTGAGCGACGATGCAATCTTTCAGAGGAACTGTTGAGAATGATGATTACATCTGCTGAGCACATTCCTGCAGAAATTATCGAAGCGAACGAAGGACAAGAGGATCTAGCAACTGAAATCAAGCTTCGCGGCGAAAAATCTACAGATAGTGGATCCAAATCAGCAAGTAAAGTTTCGCGTAAAAGTGAAACCGATGAACCAAAAACAGCAAAAGCAGAAGAAACTGATGAACCATCTGATGCTAAAAA
>Ga0114993_10004497_pt1 | contig 13838 bp, 13 predicted proteins | sample ArcticOcean_MG_C_FD_87042 | JGI IMG/M metagenome (GOLD analysis project Ga0114993, IMG submission 87042) | Marine microbial communities from western Arctic Ocean - ArcticOcean_MG_CB2_150 | ecosystem: Environmental > Aquatic > Marine > Oceanic | place: Arctic Ocean: Canada Basin | collected...
ATTTTGTCAATTCTACCAGACAGTGACACCAGCACTTTTTCATTTGGAAAGGTGAATGGAATAGTTAGTGTAGAGTAGATGTTTTCTCTTGCAAACTCTATGTCTTTTTCCTCATCCTCAATTTCCTGGATGGTGACAGGTTCCAATTCAACGTGCTCTTGCTCATACTTTTCTTCTGCCACATGTGCCTTGGTTCCCATGATTAATGATTGAGATGGCTTTGGCCTTACTCCTTTAATGGATAAGGGAATTTTGTATTCGCAATATCCCATACAGTCTGCAAAATCAGTCACTGCTGCTGAAAGCAGAGTTACGTTTCCTTCTCTGTTAATTTTAATCAATTATGTACATTACAAAGATCTGACAATATTAAGATCTTTGACGAGATCTCTTTTTCTTCTTCCAAATTCTAAAGGACAAAGATAAGGAGGAATGGAAGTAATAATAAACCTCATCAAAAGTTTTACTAAATGAGAAATGATCTAAACTATGGAATTTTGTGAGAAATGTGGAACTAAATTAATACAGAAAGATAGATATTTTTCCCAATGTCCAAAATGTAGCATAAAAGCAATAGAACCAAAAAAACCTACTCCACCGTCTGCTCCAATACAAGTATCTGTAACAAAACCTGCACCACCCTACAAACAATTAACGCCATATTTAGAACAAATTTCAAAATATAGACAAGAAAAGACTGGCAGAAATCTATCACCGAATAAATCACAAAGAGAAATTATTGCAAAAATTGAAGATTGTATCAAAAACAACAAAACTAGAATTGTTATTTCTGCACCAACTGGATGTGGTAAGAGTTGGATTGCAGCAACACTTGCTAGTGCATTTGGCGGTGTAGTGTTGACATCAACTAATGACTTACAGGATCAATATTGTGGATCAGAACAAGGGTTTGATGAAGAAGAAAAAATGGGTGATTTTGAATTTATGAATGCTGTAAGAGGGAAAGGCCAATATCTTTGCGAATTATCAGAAAACACAAAAAAATGTGACGAGGCATTCTGCAATGATTGTGAATATTTAGTACAAAGTGAAGATATTACAATTAACAAGGACGGTCCGTTACTAGAGCGTGTAACTTCTGATCCTGAAAAAACATTGTGTAAATATTACAAAGCAGATGTAATTGGTAAAAAATCAGATTATTCGGTGTATAGCTATGCATCATACATTGCTAGAATGAAGGCAGATCAATTCAAAATGATGCCTGAGGATATGCTTCCTGAAAGAACTGTTCTCATATGTGATGAGGCACACGATTATGACAAGGTTGTATCTGATCTGCTTTCAGTGGAATTAGATGGGAAATTAAACCAAAAAATTGCTGGAAAATCACTTCCAGTTTTTTCTAGTAAAGACACTGATGAAGAAAAAATAGTAAAGACCAAAGAGTTTATCGAAGAAATTTTAGAGGAATTTGAAGATTATGTAAAAAATGAAAGAAATTGTGCAAAACACTCTATGACATTATCTTCAAAAAAACATCTTGAAATGCATGAAGAGTTGAAATGTGAAAAACACAATTTCAAGTGTAGTAAAAAATGTGAATCATGTCAATCAATGCAGGAATTCTTAGATGGGAAATGTCTTCAGTGCCAAAAACATTTTGGAATTATAGACAATTGCACACGTGATCATTCAAATGTTCTCAAAGATGTTAATCGTTACACACTTTACATTCAAAGTTTAAAGTTCATACTGCCAGGTTTGACTGAATTTCCAAATAACTATGTTATTACTAATCAGGAATCAAATAAATTTACAATTTCTCCATGGCGTACTTCATGGTTTACAAAAAAAATTCTTGAAAAATTTAATTTATGCATATTCATGTCTGCTACAATTAATCGTACAATTATTTCAAAGGAGACTGGAATTTCTGAAGACACTTTTGAGTTTATTGATCAGGCTAGTGAAATTCCAGAAGAAAATAGACAAATTAAATTTTTGAATTCATATTCGTATAAAGATGAATCCGATTGGAATGTTGTTATAGAAAAGATAAAGGAAATTTTTAGTAAGCATTCAAAACAGAGAGGACTGATTTTATGTACACAATATAAACAAAAACAAGAAATTTTGGAAAGGTTTGAGGCAAAGTTTCCAGATGATTATAAGAGACTTACAGATGATTCACAAGGAAGAAAACTCAAAGATACAATTTTAGAAAATGAGAAAAAAGAAAACGGTGTGATAGTTTCTGCAAAAGCAGGCACAGGAATTGATCTAAAAGATGATTCTAGTAGATTTCAAATTATCATAAAAGCACCATATCTAAGTGAAATTGCTGATAGAAACAACATTCGCGCACAGAAAATTCAACAAGTTGATCCACAAAGATATTGGATCAAGTCAATGTTTAGACTTGTTCAATTTGCAGGAAGAAGTGTACGTGGAATTGATGATTATGCTGAAACTTATGTGTTAGATGATTCTGCTAGAAAAATGATAATAAACAACAAAACACATGTACCAAATTGGTTTCTTAATGCATGCAAGTTAGATGCTAAACTAAATTAGGAAACTCTGACAAATAACTTGTATCTAGAATTGTTTTATGACCATACATTGAGGACCTGTTAATTCAATGACTGAAACATTTTTGTCTGAAAAAAATTCGTCAAATGCACTACGTACACCGGTACCATGATAATCATGGGTGAGTATTACTCCACCGTTTATTAATCTAGGATAAAAAAATGCTAGACAATCTTTTGTGCTTTTGTAGAGATCAACGTCTAGATGAACAAATGAGAATTTAGAATCAGTTACTGGTGTTGACGTACCTGGGAATTCACCCTGATAAAAATAGACATTTTTGTATACAGACAGATAATTTTTTACTATTTCAAGTGATGTGTCATTACATAGATCTTTTTCCCAAAGTTTTTTTCCAAAAGTGGTATCTTTTTCAGATATTTCTGGTAGTCCTTGAAATGTATCAAACAAATGTAATTTTCTATCTCCTTTTGTTTCACAAATTATTTTAGATGAACCACCTTGGTATACTCCTACTTCTGCCATTTCACCTTCCAAATTACTTTGAGCTTTTACAATAGAGTATAGATGATAGGCCTCATATGGATAAAATGCAAAATTGACTTCATCCTTGATTGTTTTTATCAAATCTACAATTTGCTTATCCTTGTAAAATTCTAATAGCTTAAACTGAATTTTTATATAAAAATATCCAACTAACCTTCCAATTAAAGGCGAAGCGTATATGAATTTTTGAAGAAAATTGCTCATAATTTTAGATATTTTATAATGGAATAAATTGTTTTCAATTGTTCCAAATCTAAATCCCTTAATGGAATTTCCTTCGCTTCTTCCAAATTCTAAAGTAATAGACTAGTGATACCATTACTCCTGCTGCAATAACTAATCCAAGTGTTGCAGGACCAAATGAATAATCAGTTAAAATGCAGGATTGAATTTCCGTATTCATTTTGTAATAATTTGCCAATGCAGTATCCTCGCTTAATGGAAGGTCTTGGTCCCGAAGATCCCTTATTCTTTCCAGTATTTTTTGCTGTATTGACTCTAATTCTTCCCTGTTATTTGGAGTGCACTCGTACACAATATGCCATAGTTTTGATTGACAATAAACATGCCTAAAATTCTCTATGGAAACTCTTAGATTTCACAAAAACTATACTGGATCTGTTGATTGAAAAACCATTTGATGCAAACAAGCTATACAATCAGATAGTTCACTATTACATTGACAAAAAAAAGTATTCAAAAGAAAAGGCAAATGAAATTGCAGAACGGGTCGTAAACAGGGAAAAGAAGAGACACATATGCCAAAACACATCATGTGCACATCTTGATTCAAAGCACATTAGAAATTTAGAACAGTGTCTTGTCTTTGAATGTAATTGTAAAAGTTTTGTAAAAATTTAATAATTCTATAAAAATGTAGTACAATGATAAAACAGTAAGAAGGTAGATATACGCGCAAAAAAAAAAATTGTATGAAGAACCCATTAAGACGTCTAAAAAAGCCAAAATCACTGCATGACATACCTAATCATGTACTAATTTGTACAGAATGTGGTGAATCACTCGTAAATTGCAAGTGTGCAAACAACGAAATTTCTATGAGAGAGTAACCTAGTTTTATTTATCCAATATTATGCCTTTTTGCTAATCATTGGAAGTTTTCCTTTCTTATACAAATAGAAAACTATTCCAAGAATTATAATAATTGCAATAATTGGACCAATAGCATCACCATCACCAGAGTTAGCTATTAGTGGTGCGTTAACATTGATTGTTGTGTCATAGGTAATCAGTTGATCATTTCGCAATGAATCCTTGTATGTTACTTCAATTGTAATCTCATGATCTCCATTACTTGCCGCACCAATTGGAATGTTAAATGGTACTGGGCTGTCTGGCTCTATGTCATCTATGTATTGTGTGGATTCCTGAATGTTGGAATCGCCTCGTGGCTTTAGTGTTACAAATCCAAATAGACCATCTGAGTTTCCTTGGTTTAAGATGTCACCTATCACTGTCTGCTTTCCAGATAAATCAATCACTTTTACTCCATAAATATATGGATCAACTAATCCGTTAATGTAAAAGTCAGCAACTCTTGTTACAGTCTGAGCTTTTCCATATGAATCAAAATATGTTACCTCCATAGGCAAGTGAAGTGGTTCGTTTTTGATGCTATCAGGAACAAAAATTTTAAAATTAAAACTTTCTGTACTCTTTGGTGTGATGGTACCAACATCCCAATGTGTTTCATCAAATATTACATTTTCAAGATTTTTTGATTTTGAAGTTGTACTAGATGATGTTTGATCATTTTTCAAAATAATTTCAACATTTGACAGTGGTGCAGTACCTCCGTTTGAAACCTCTATTGTAACATCGTTGTTTGTAATTGATGTAATGTATGGAGTTAGTGGTGTTAGATTTAGAATACTATCACCAGTTAGTTTGAAACCAAAATCAAAAAAGTCTTGTCTTTCACCTGATTCACGAAGTCTAGAATAATCTACTTTTACAGTTCCTGAATAACTTTGGATTTGTGCTTCTTCATTGACATTAACAAAAAATGTCAAATAAAACGAGTTGCCAGCAACAGCTTTTGCATCATTGTCTGCTAAAATTAATCCAGAATAACCTTCTTGTGATGAGAACTGTGCCGGAAGTAATAACTGACCTTTTATCCCTGTTAGATCCTGTGTTCCAACATTTGTCATTGAAATTGTAAATGGAACGTTTTTGTCTCCAGGTCCGACTTCAATTTTTCCAGAGGATGTACCAAAATATGCATCAAGGAATTTTATGCTAGTTATTGATTTTCGTATAACTCCTTCTGGACAACCTACACAAGATGTTGCATCGGCAAATACAAGCGGAATTAATGGACTGACAACTAATGCCATCATCAAAACCATACAAAGACTTCTCATGCCACTATCCCCATTTCTTCCTGTTCGCCTTCAAATGCGCGACCGTCTTTAATTGTAATAACACGATCAACGTCTGGAAATTGCTGCCTATCATGTGTAACTATGATAAATGTTTGATTAAATTCTCTTGCCATGGTTTTCATTAGTTTTACAATGTTTACAGCAGTAATAGAATCCAAGTTTCCTGTTGGCTCGTCTGCTAATACTATAGTTGGATTATTTATCAAACCTCTAGCTATTGCAGCTCGTTGTGCTTGTCCACCTGATACTTTGTTCGCACGTTTTGGAATTTGATCTTCTAATCCCACTTTTATGAGTAATTGCTTTGCTTTTTCAACATAATTCTCAGAATCTTGCTGAATTTGTTGTGGAAGCATGACATTTTCTAATACAGAAAGATCCTGTAAAAGATTGGAAGACTGGAAGATGAATCCTAATTTTTTATTTCTGTACTGTGAGACTTGGCTGTCACTTAGTTGTGTGGTTTCTGTGTCATCTAGTATTATTTTACCGCTTGTTGGTTTGTCAAGAAGTCCAATCATGTTAAGCAATGTAGATTTTCCTGAACCAGAACTTCCAATAATTAAAACAAATTCCCCACGTTTTATTGTCAATGATACATTATCAAGTGCATGAACTTCTGTGTCTCCCTCACCAAAAATTTTGGTTACATTTTTTAGTTCTAAAACAGTATCAGACAGTTCTCATCGCCTCCACTGGAAGTAGTTTTGTCGCGCGATACGACGGGTAAAGAGAAGCAATTACTGCTAAACCAAATGCCAAGAATGCAGTTTGGCCAATTTTTTCCCAATTATAATTAACTTCAAGTGCCAAACTACCCTCAAATTGCATGTTTGTTATCTTTGCATATGTAGTGTATACTAATCCAAATCCAGTACCAACTGCTGCCCCACATAGACCAATTATCATTCCCTGAAAAATAAATATAATTAAAATATCCTTTCTTCTTGCACCAATTGCACGCATTACACCAATCTCTCTTGTTTTGCTACTTACAAGCATCATTTGAATTACAACTATCGCAAACGCAGATGACATCATTCCAAAATACCCAATTAAATTAATCATTGCTATTCCTGAACGAAATCCCTTTAGTGTTGCTTCTGCAGACTCTTCAATTGTTTCTACTTTTAATTCATCATTTGCGTATGCTGCTAAAAATTGATTTTTGAGTTGTTTTGCACCTTCAGAATCCTTATCATTTAGTTTAACAAAAATTGAATTTGATTCGTTTGGTCTGTCAAGCATATTTCTAAGTGTATCAATGTGTACAATGACACTACTATCAAAACCCTGTCCACCCGCTGTTTTTGATATTCCTACAACAATGAATCTTTTTGATTCTTCTACACCCCATTGATTAATTACTATTAGTTTGATGTTATCACCAACCTTAACACCTCCAAGATTTTCTGACACTGTTTCACCTACTACAATTGAATTTCTAGCATAAACATACTGTCCGTCACTTATTGTAGTGTGAATTCTTGATGCTTGTACATCAGTAACAGGATCAATTCCAACTACTGGTACATCAAATTGTTCAGTTTGTTTTCCATAATTTCTAAATTCAATATCAGCATTTCCCGACAGCCGCGGTGTTGCAGCCTGCACTATCTGTACTCTTTCAAACCAATTTGTATAAACCAAATGTGATCTTTGTATTGTAGGATCCTCTTCATGAGTGATGAAAATATCTCCAAATCTATAATCTGTCATGTCACGAAGTATTGCGTCATAAATTCCCTGAAAAATTACAAAGTTAACATGAATTACTAAAATTCCAATTGACACAGCAAGAACAGCACCAATTAGACTACCTTTTTTGTTTGTCAGCATTCTTGTTGCCAAGTTTAGTCTGTAATCCATCATCTAACTAAGAATGTCGAATATATAAGGCATATAAGTTATTGTGTAACAATTAAGACATTTTCTAACTAAAAAATATGTTTATATCTGTCTAAATGATAAAAACATTACAAATTGGACATTTTAGATATGAAAATTCTCAGCACATTACTCAATAACTGTAGAGAATCTGATAGACAAATTGGAAAAAAGATTGGAATTTCTGGTGGTGCAGTTAGGACCAGAATCAACAAGATGGAAAAATCAAAACTTATTGAGGAATTTTGCATGAAGGTTGAACCACCAGTACTGGGTCAAAACATTGTATACGTTGTAGTAAATGGGCAAGACATTGAAAAAATAATGAAACAAGTTAAGCTTGTGGGTCTTCCTTTTGTTATAGTTCCATGCGTTGGTGGAACAACTGTATGTGGAATTGTTGTAAAAGAAGACGTTGAGCAAAAAATTGAACTTTTAGAGAATCTAATGAAAGATATTCGTATACTTGCAATTTTTGAAGCAGATAACACGGAGATTGATTATAACATTACAAAAACAGATCTACAAATTCTAAAGGAATTGATAAATGATCCCAGACAAAAAATAGAAGATTTATCTAAAAATACAAATCTTTCAACAAAGACAGTAAATAGAATTTTAGAAAAGTTTGAGAAAAATGATTCCATACAATTCACCTTAGTCTATGACCCTAGTAAAATTGAAGGATACATTCCATATGCAGTATTGTCTGTAGTTGATGGAAACAATATGAAAACAATTCTAAAAAACCTAGAAAAACAGTTTTCTGATTCATTTATGATGATACCATTTTTGGCAAAAAATCAAATTGTTTTATTTTTGTATAGTGAAAATATTTTCCAAATGGATGAAATGACTGAAAAAATTAGGAATATAGAAGGAATATTATCAACTGATCTCTTTATACCAAAAAGAATTAACATGCCAAAAAAATGGATGGAAAAATCCATAGAATTATTAACAAAATCAAAAAAATTACATATAATGTATAATTAAGAAATTATTATGAAAAAGAAAAAAATCTATGAAGGAAAAATTATTGGATTAAATGTTTATGATCTAACAATAAAGAAAAGAAAAGTAAAAAGGGAAATTATTGAACATCCAGGTGCTGCTGCAATGTTAGCATTTGATGAAAAAGGGAAAATAATTTTGGTAAAACAGCATAGATTTGGCCATGGCTATATCTTGGAAATTCCAGCAGGAACATTAGAAAAAGGTGAAAAACCGATTGATACTGCCTATCGTGAGATAATCGAAGAAACTGGTTATGAGGCAAAAAAGATGACTAAACTAATCTCGTTTTTCCCTTCAGTTGGCTATAACACAGAGGAGATTCACATTTTTGTTGCATCAGGATTGAAAAAGAAATTTGAATTGGACCTTGACAATGATGAATTCATTTCAGTCGTAAAGATGGATGTGAAAAAGCTGATTGGAATGATTAAGGCAGGAAAGATTACTGATTCAAAGACAATTTGTGCTGTAATGGTTTATGCAGCAAAGAAGAAACTACTCTAAGCAAAGTATATTTTGATTACAAATTAAAGGTTAAAAAGAAATGAATCTAGAAGTTGACGAAGATAGAAAGGCAGAAATTGCAAATGTCATTACCAGTCCAGATAGTCCTGTAGGTATAGACGCAAAAAAGACACACATCATTATTATCAATAAACTAATCGAGATTGAGAAACGACTAGAAGAACTAGAAAAACTACACTAAAACTTACTGATAACTTGGTTTTACCAAATCTGTAATGTCAGACCAGGATTGTAAAATCTTCTCAAGCATGTAAATAACATCAAAGAATGCAAGAGGAATCTGTTTCTTGTTTTCCAAAGAAGAACGTATTTTAGAAATTTTCTCAGAATTATTCTTTTGAAGTGTAATTGCATTAATCGCAAGCGTTCTATTATTGGAGATGAAAGACTCGATTGATTTAATCTGGATTTCTTCCATATCTTTTGCAAAGTCATGTATTCTTTTCTGCTCAACCTTAGACAAGTTTGACTTCATTAATGATTGTGATAATTCTACAACTGTATCTCCTGCAATTTCAAGTGTGTTTGCTGCAATTCTATAATCTAAAATGTCTATGTTTTCTAAATTGAAAATCATAGCTAATCTACTATCCATAATAGTACTTCGAATCAACCTAACAAGTAGAAAATATTGTCTATTAATTTCGGCATCACGGTTTGCTACTGTCTCAAGATTTGTCTGATCTCCACTTTTCAAGGATAATACAACATCACTGAACATTCCAAGTGCAATTGAGCTCATTCTTTTTAGAATTTTTTGTGGATTGACTGATGTTTCATCAAGCAAAAATTGGACAGATATGTTTGTTGCATCCTCTTCTACAATTTCCATTCCAACTAATCTCCTCATAGAAGCACGTACACTTTCTCTATCTGTAATAGAAATTGGAGATTTAGCTATGATCTTGATTATATCATATCCTAAAAGATAAGCACCAGTTATGTTTGGAACAATGCTTTCTCCTTTTGGTAATGGATATGATATTTCAATTTCCTTTGATGGTCTCTTCTGTTGTGTTCTGATAGAGAGATTGTTTTGGGTGGTTTCAATCTCGACTTGTGCACTTTTGCCTAGTTTGTTTGCATCAATCCATTCTTTTGGAAGTGAAACCAGCATACTGCTTCCAATCTTCTGTAGGCGTCGAGTAAATCTAGTCAATTTATACTAATTTATATTATTTAAGCCAAGTATTAATATTTTAAGAAATTTTACGTTTCAATCATGCGTGCAAAAGCATTTTCACCTGCTCACATCACTGGATTTTTCAAGGCAGAATTGGAAGAAAAAGAACTAAATCAACTTGGCTCACTTGGTGCTGGTTTCTCAATACAAAAGGGAGTAAAAACTACTGTAAATGTTAGATCAAAAACCAAACATGATATTAATAATTATGAAATTACTGTAAAGGGATTTAACACAGGTGATATACGCGTATCTGAATATGTTTTAAATGAATTTTTAGTTGATGGAAAACATTTTGATGTAACACATGAAATTGATGTTCCTGTTGGCTATGGATTTGGTTGTAGTGCTGCAGTTGCATTCTCTTTGGCAATTGCATTAAATGATTCACTGAAATGTGGATATACAAAAACTAAGGTGGCACAAATTGCACATAAAGCTGAGATTAATTGTCAAACTGGACTTGGTGATGTACTTGCATCATATCATGGAGGATTCGAGATTAGAACCAAATCAGGCGCACCTGGAATTGGTGAGGTTCAGAAAATAATTCCAAAAGAAAAATTGGACGTTATGATTATCTGTTTTAATCCAATTTCTACTAAAAAATTTCTCAAGGAAAAGATTTCATCAATAAACGGTCTTGGAGGCAAGATGGTTGACAAGCTTGTTCAATCACAAGACATGGACGAATTCCAGGACATGTCTATAAAATTTGCTGAGTATATTCATGTAATTACTCCAAAAATGAAAAAAGTAATCAAAGAGCTACATGAAAATGGAATAAAATGTGGAATTGCATTATTTGGTGAAACAATATTTTCTCTTGTAACAAAGGACAAAAGGCAAAAGGCGTTAGAAATTTTAGAAAAATATGATGATGGTATTATCATTACTTCAAGAATTGATAACTCTGGTGCAAGATTAGAATAAAATATTTTTCGGTGATTAAATGAATATACCAAAATCTCATCCACGTTTTGTTTCATTACAAATAAGAGAAAAACTGGTTGAAGGATTTAATAATAATTTAGTTGCAAAAGAAGGTTTACTGGCTCATGGTAGAGGTGAAGCATTTGATTATCTTATTGGTGAAAAGACAACAACTAGTGCAAAAAAAGCAATTAATGCAGCTGCACACACTCTTCGTTTAGCAAATCATCCAGTTATTTCAGTTAATGGAAATTTTGCAGCACTATGTCCAAAAGAAATTGTTCAATTATCAAAGATCACAGGCGCAAAAATAGAGGTAAACCTATTCTACACAAGTGAGAAACGCAAAAAATCTATTGTATCACTATTAAGAAAATGTGGTGCAAAGGAGATTCTAGGTACAAATCCAAAGACTGCAAAAAAACTGAAGGGAATTGACAGTCCAAGAAGAATTGTCGATAAAGATGGAATATTTGCAGCAGATGTAGTGCTTGTACCACTAGAAGATGGCGATAGAACTATGGCACTTAAAAAAGCAAAAAAAACTGTCATAACAATTGATCTAAATCCACTATCAAGAACTGCACAAACTGCAGATATTACAATAATTGATAATGTAATTCGTGGTATGAGATTGCTAGTAACCACATCGAAGAAAAAATCAATCAAAAATCCATCATATAACAACAAATTGATACTAAATGATGCAATTTTAGAAATTAAGAAAAATCTTCAAAGGAGGGCCAAATTTGCATAAAACCATCCAAGATATTACAAAAATGAAAGGAAAAGAAAAAATTTCTATTCTTACTGGTTATGATTCTACAATGGCATCACTTTGTGATCAAGTGGATGTAATTCTGGTAGGTGATAGTGCGGGAATGGTGATGCTTGGATATGAAAATACTGTTTCAGTAACAATGAATAATATGGAAATGTTCACAAAGGCAGTAAGCAATGCAAGACAGAATTCACTAATTGTTGCAGATCTTCCATTCAAGTCATATGAAAATAAAGATGATGCAATAAAAAATTCTACTCGTTTAATTAAGGCAGGAGCAGATGCTGTGAAACTTGAAGGAGGAAATTCAGTGTCAGAAATAATCAAGGCAATAACACAAGCTGGAATTCCTGTAATGGGACATCTTGGATTGTTACCACAAACAGCCAAAAAATATACAGTTCAAGCAAAGACAAAAGACGATGCAGTATTGTTGCTAGAAGATGCAAAAAAACTCCAAAGTGCTGGTGTGTTTAGTATTGTATTAGAAATGGTTAGCAGTGAGGCAGCAAGAATGATTACAAAGCATGTATCTGTCCCAACAATTGGAATTGGTGCTGGAAAAGACTGTGATGGGCAAGTTTTGGTAGTTCATGATATGCTTGGAATGTTTGAAAAGATAAAACCAAAGTTTGCAAAAAGGTATCTATCACTATCAAATGAAATTAAAAATGCTGTAAATTTGTACATAAAAGATGTAAAATCAGGCACGTTTCCTGCCAAGGAAAACTCGTTTCAAATGATTGAATCAGAATCAGAAAAAATGAGGGAGGCAATTGTCTAAGAAAAATTCACATCCATCATTGGATATTGTAGAATCACATGGAACTACACTTTCAGGGAAAAGAATTGTTCTTTGTGTTGCAGGCAGCGTTGCTGCTTACAAATCAATAGAGCTTGCAAGACTATTGATGAGACATGGTGCAAATGTAACATGTGTCATGAGTGGTGCATCAACAAAGATGATAAAACCAGATTATATGAAATGGGCAACAGGAAATGACGTAATTACCAAACTTACAGGAAAATTAGAACACATTAGCATAGCAGATTACAAAAAATCTGATCTTATCATAGTATATCCAGCAACAGCAAATACATTAGGAAAATTAGCAAATGGTATTGATGATACAGTAATTTCTACAGTTCTAACAGTTGGATTTGGTTCAAAGATACCCATACTGGTAGCACCAGCTATGCATGCTGCAATGTATGAAAATGCAGCAGTTAAAAAAAATATTAAATTTTTAAATAAAAAGATAGACTTTGTCTCGCCAAACATAATTGAAGGAAAGGCAAAAGCAGCAGAACCTGAAGATGTATTAGATTTTGTATTGAAAAAGTTTGGATTATTACCAAAACTAAAGAATAAAAAAATACTAATCACTGCAGGACCAACTGTAGAAAAAATTGATCCTGTGCGAGTAATTACAAATCAAAGTACTGGAAAAACTGGAACTCTTTTAGCAGCAGAACTTGTTTCTGCTGGAGCTAAAGTAACGATGATTTATGGACCAGGAATTTCAAAACCACCAAGTGGTGCAAAAGTAATTCCAATACAAAGTGTAAGAGAAATGTACACTGAAGTCAAAAAACAGCTAAAAAAGAAATTTGATATTGTAATACTAGCTGCAGCTGCATCAGATTATATACCAAAAAATGGAAACCTGAAAAAAATAAAAAGTACAAAAAATTCATTAAATGTTCAATTTATCAAGGCACCAAAGATAATAGATGAAATAAAAAAATTACAAAAAAATGTATTTTTGCTTGGTTTCAAGGCTGAAACTGACATATCAGAAAAAGAGTTGGTTACAAGAGCAAGAAAAAAGTTAGTTGATTCAAACGCAGATCTTATAATAGCAAACGATATCGGGAAAAAGTATGCCAGTAATACAAACTGTAACAAGATAATTTTTGTTGATAGTCAAACTGTAACAAAAACTGGTAGAAATAATAAAGAAAGAATTGTAAAATTAATTTGTAAAAACATTGAAAAAAGAATCTAAAAACACAAAATACAAGCAGAGAAATATTCTGG
>Ga0114993_10004498_pt1 | contig 13837 bp, 13 predicted proteins | sample ArcticOcean_MG_C_FD_87042 | JGI IMG/M metagenome (GOLD analysis project Ga0114993, IMG submission 87042) | Marine microbial communities from western Arctic Ocean - ArcticOcean_MG_CB2_150 | ecosystem: Environmental > Aquatic > Marine > Oceanic | place: Arctic Ocean: Canada Basin | collected...
ACGGGTCCGAGTGGCGAGGATACGACTATCGACCGTTGGTATTTCGAAGTCCTCACGCCTGGCACAATCACGATGGATATCGATTCGTGGGAGCACGATGTTACCGCTCCCGTCGGCGACCGATGGACGGACTTGAACGGTGACGGGGAAGCTTACTTTTTTGATTCAGTGCTCGTCTTATTTTCCGACGACGGTGATCTGACCCCCGATGACTATCTCTATTCGAACGACGATGTGCTGCCGGTACAGGGAGACTCCGTCGCTTCCGCGGATGCGTATTTATCGAAGACCCTCGCGGCGGGTTCCTACGTGGTGGCGGTTGCGGCGTGCTGCATGATCGCCTCTGAGTACAGTCAAGAAACGTACCCCGACAGCTTTAACTTCCTCAGATCTACCAACGGATCTACGGTCTCGTACACCGCAGCGCGCGGTGACTACGAATTAACCTTCACCGGCGATCTGTCCGTTGTCGGGGTTCCCGAGCCGTCCACCCTAACTCTCGCCGCCCTCGGCCTGTTGTCTCTTGGCATCACGCGACGCCGAAGGCAACGGGCATAGTCGCCTGCCACGCTTTATTTTTCACGATACGGAGAAACAACATGAAGATGATCAACAACCATCCTCAATATAAGCGGGTTCGCACATCGGTCACCCGCGTCTTATTTTCCGGTTGCTTTTTCGCAGCATTCTTTTTAGTGAATCCAATTGTGGCGATGGCAGCGGCGCTGCCAACCGTGTCTGGATTTGATGTGTCGGTACATTCAACTCTATCGTTACCGATGCAGATTTCCTTCGCTCCAAGCGGAACGATGTTTGTTGGCAACGGGGGCAATAGTGGTTCTGGTGTGTTTATTCGTCAGGTCTCCCCTGACGGCTCGACTGTGACAAACTTCGGTGACACTGCCCTGCTTGATCCAGATGCAGTTCTGTTTGATGGCATTGGTGTTGTCGCAGACACACCGGGGTCGGTGCTCGTGGGAGCTAGTAACGATTTATTCGCTGTTAGGCCGAACGGAACAACGCAAACGATCTTCTCCTCGGACCCAACATTAAACAACATTCAACACATGACCTACGATAACAACGGAGATCTTATGCTTGGCGATTTTGTATCCCCCGGACCAGGATACGCCGCACGGTTTTCGGGAGGTACTCTGGACATCCTTTATTCGCTCGCAGATGCCCCAGCGGGGATAGCAGTAAATTCCACTGGCAGTATCTTCACGGTTGGTCAAGACGGGATTGTTCGAGTTCATACGTCCGATGGCACCCTGGTCGATTCCACCTTCGCTTCCTTTGGCGGGAATAATTCACGATTAGAGTTCGGCCCTGGTGGTGATTGGGGTACCGATTTGTATGCTGTTGCCGGTAGCGATCTGTATCGCATCGACGGCGCAGGCAATACTCAGGTGATTGGAACCGGATTTGGCGGCGGATTGCCGTTTCTCGCTTTTCACAGTGGTGACTTATTCGTATCGGAGTTTCTGACAGACCGAGTTCTTCGGATCAGTCCCTCTGGCGTGTCGCCAATCCCCGAACCCTCCACCTTCATCCTCGCCGTCCTCGGCCTGATGGGCCTGTTCGGTTTCCGTCGACGCCAAAGGTAACGTGCATAGTCGCAGAAGACCCCCACACTCAAAGGAGAACGACTATTGTTGACTTTATTTTTCAATGAGGCGAATGCCACCGAGAGTTTGCGCGAAACGCTACAGGGTCTCAACGCCTTTTTTGTTGCCTAGACAGAAGACAGAACGACCACGGGTCATTAACTGAGAGAGATCCATCCATGCCACCGAAGACTTGATGTAAGGATAAAAGCCAATGTGCCACGACCTATGCCATCGCTCCCTTGTGCGTGTCACCGTGTTAACCCTGGCCTTCATCGGTATGGGCCAGGCAAACACGAGCGTTCACGCTGCCCTGTTTGGTGTCACAAATTCTGATCTTGTCATCATCGAGCCAACGAACCCTAGCGCAACCCCAACGATCGTGGGACCACACGGGCTCGACAGCCTGCCCGGATTTGTTCGTGTCAACGACCTTGCGTTTAACCCGGTCAGCGACCGGATATTTGGGATAGTGTACGTCGGGCTTTCGCCGTTTGATACGCGGCTCGTTGAGTACGATCGGGGTACAGGAACGGGGACTGTCCTCGCATCGGTGAACCAGATCACGAGCCTGCAGTATCACAATGGACTTGGCACACTCATTGCGTCGCGTCAAGTATCATCCGGCAATTCTGAGCAGATTGTCGAGTTGTCGCTCGACGGTACGCACAGTGTGATCCTCGATAACAATAATGACAACGACACAATTGTCTACGATTCGGTTCAAGACATCCTATACGCAATCAATGGCGAAAACGGGGCGCTGAACAAGCCGGACAATCTATACGCAATCGACCTAGACACAAGTTCAACACAAGAAATTGCGCTTGTGCAGCTTGGAAGTAGCACTGCTGCTTTCGATGAAAATGATAACGCATTTCTCGGTGTCGAGCCGGGCAATAATGCCGAAGCGCCCAATCGGAATAATGTTTATCGTGCGACGACGACAGCGGGTGGCGCGCCCGTGAATGTCGATCTGCTCGGAACAATTCCAGGGGATACTGTTTATGGTATCGGTTTTGCGCCGGTTCCCGAGCCTTCCACTCTCATCCTCGCCGTCCTCGGCCTGATGTCGCTCGGTATGACGCGACGCCGAAGGCAACGGGCATAGTCGCGGGTCGCCCCCGCAATGAAAGGAGCAGGCACTGATGTTGACCTCAATCGCAACCACGAAAACGGCGATCTTGCATCACGGAGAAATTGCCATGTGTCGAATTATCGTTTTTGTTGCCGTCGCTTGCTTCTGCTCGTTCACAATCACCCCCGCACTCTGTTCGGTGTATGCGATTCATGAAGGAGCAACTGATCCTGAGACCGAGGGCTGGAGTCGAGTTCGTCCGTTCACATCCGTTGCAACGTTTCCTGTTACCAACGATCTCGGCTCCGGCATTGATGCGTGGGCCGTGGACGACAACGGCACCGCCTCATTTACGGAAGGCTTCTACGAACATGGCATTTTGACATCAGAGGCGAGCTTGGCAGAGAGTCTCGGTTGGGTTCTCAGTGCGAGAATCAGGATGCTTGATGCCACAAACTCACTTGCTACCGGGTCAGTAATGTTCGGATACTCCGATGGTGATTCATCGTTTGGATTGGGTATGGGCACGGAGGCAGACGGCAGCCCGGTCATCCGTTATTCCGGACAGACCGCAATCAGTTTCGACCTCGACCACCTCGACAGCGGTTATCACCTTTATCAGTTCTTCTATGACCCCATTTCAGGTACGGCTGACCTTGTTGTTGATGGTATCACCATCGACAGCGGTTACGCTGGCCGCTCGGTCACGACCGCTCCCCGTGTAATTTTCGGGAGTGCTGGCGCTGATGGTACGGGCCAGGGCAATTACAACCTCGTACGGTTTGAAAATGTCCCCGAACCGGCGTCATTGGCGCTGATGGCCTTTGGCCTGTTGTCGCTAGGCATCCGGCGACAGAGACGACGACGCACGAAGTCTGTTCGAGCCGAACCCGTTGTTTCGTTTTGAACGAGTTCACATAGCAAAAAGTAGGAGTTTATTGCAGATTTATTTCGATATCGAGTAACTATTTTTTTCACCCGAAGAATCTGTCACTTAATCGATGGCAGAAAGTTAGAAGTAGGCCGGACCAAGCGCAGCGCTATTCCGGCACGGTCAGTTCCCTTGCCGGAGCTGCGTCGCTACGCTCCTTGGTCCGGCCTACTTGACTGCACATTCGCCGACCAACCAAACCCTTCCCACAGCGTCCCAAATCGATGCTCCAAGAAACCAAACATCCCGTTAGAAGTAGCCTTCGGCTCCAATTACAATGGAGACTAGGGAACTCGCTTCGGCCCTACTGCCAACGCCGTTTCCGATACGTTCACTGCCATCCCTGAACCCTTCGCATTTCACCCTGGCGACCCTTGGTCTGTTCGGGCTAACCCATTTGTTTCGTTATGAACAAGTTCACATAGCAACCACAGGAGTTTATGCAGGTTTATTTCGATCTCGACTAACTATTTTTTTCACCCGAAGAATCTGTCACATAATTGATGGCAGAAAGGAGCGATCCAATGAAGATTCAACTAGCTGCGCAACTGATCGCGATGATCATGGTCTCTCTATGTCTTACCACGACAGCCAGGGCCACAACGATTCTGAATTTCGACAACATCACGCCGGTGATTCCGACCGGGTATGGATCCTATGTCAACGTCCCCGATGGCTACGGGGGACTCAATTGGAGTGTCGGAGGAGAATCCTCCTTGACCGCGACCGCTGGCCACTCAGCTTTTGACGACGGGGATATTTCTACGCCCTACGGCGCGGTTTTTGGGACATCGACGCACACGGTTTGGAATCCCTCCGGTACCTTTGATTTTATTAGTGCGTATTTCACCGGTGGTTGGTTTGACAAAACTGCCCCAGTGAAAGGGTATCTGGACAATGTCGAAATCTATTCGGCCTCTGTGTCTGCTACGGATGAATCGCCGGTCGAGCACACGTTCAATTGGACGGGAGTCGACAAGCTCGTATTTCCAATCATCGACGACGGCGGAACGCCAGGCAACAACGACGACTATGTCGTGGACAACTTCACGATCAATAACGTCGTTCCCGAACCCTCTACGTTCATTCTGGCGACCCTTGGCATGTTGTCGCTAGGCATGCGGCGACGGAGACGACGTCGCAGGTAGTCTGTTCGGGCTGACCGTATTATCTCCCCTTTTGATCTTCACCGGGTGAACAATTTACCCAGGAGAATACTCGTGTTGAACCTGAGCAATCGAATAACACAACGAGCCGTGATCTGCTTCGCCGTTCTCGCTATTGCGACCGGCGCACAGGCCACGCCGTTTGACGTGGAACAGAAAGTCACCGCCAGCGATGCGGCAAGCGACGATCGTTTCGGCTGGTCCGTAGGGGTCAGTGGCAACGTGGCGATTGTCGGGGCACGTCTCGATGACGATGCGGGTAGCGCCTCTGGTTCGGCCTATTTGTATAACGCGACGACCGGCAGCGAGCTCTTCAAGCTCACGGCTGATGACGCGGGATTCCAGGACACTTTCGGCCATTCCGTCGCAATCAGTGGCAACAGGGCGATCATCGGGGCACGCTATGACAGCGATGCGGGCAGCAATTCTGGTTCGGCCTATCTGTTTGACGTGACGAACGGTAACCAACTCCTCAAACTGACCGCCGATGACGCGGCGTCGGGTGACAATTTCGGTGGAGCCGTGGCCATCAGCGGCAACACAGCGATCGTCGGGGCGCGCAATGATAACGACGGGGGCGTCCTTTCTGGATCGGCCTATCTATTTAACGTGACGACCGGCGACGAACTCTTCAAGCTTACCGCCGATGACGCGGTAGCGAGCGACATTTTCGGCCATACCGTAGGAATCAGTGGCAACGTGGCGATTGTCGGAGCACATGAAAATGACGATGCGGGCAATGCCTCTGGTTCGGCCTATCTGTTTAACGTGACGAACGGTGACCAACTCTACAAGCTTACTGCCGATGACGCAGCGGCCTTTGACCATTTTGGCGTGTCCGTGGCCGTCAGTGGCGACGTGGCGATTGTCGGGGCACATTTTGAAGACGATGAGGGCCTTCAGTCTGGTTCGGCCTATTTGTTTGACGTGACGACCGGCGACCAACTCCTCAAGCTCAATGCCGATGATGCGATGGCCGGTGACCAATTCGGCTGGTCTGTAGGGATCAGTGGCAACATCGCGATTGTCGGGGCGTATCAAGATGACCACGGTGGCGGTGACTCCGGCTCGGCCTATCTGTTCGATGTAACGACCGGTGACCAACTCCTAAAGCTCACCGCCAGCGATGCGGCAAACCTTGACTATTTTGGCGCGGCCGTAGCCGTCAGTGGCGACAAGGCGATCATCGGAGCGTATCAAGATGACGACGGCGGCGGTGACTCCGGTTCGGCGTATCTTTATTCCAGCGTGCCCGAGCCCTCTACGTTCGTTCTGGCGACCCTTGGCCTGTTGTCGCTAGGCATGCGGCGACGGAGACGACGACGCAGGTAGTCTGTTCGGGCTGACCGTATTATCTCCCCTTTTGATCTTCACCTGGTGAACAATTTACCCAGGAGAACATTAACGAAGAACAAAAAATGATCGGGTAGCACCGTTGATTTTGCGGTGAGGACTTGACTACCTGAGCGAGTAAGAACGCAAAATCGTCGGTGTGGCGCAGCCACTCGTGGAGCCCAAACCACGAAGCTCCTCCCGTGATTGTGTTACCCACCCGCGAAGAACATGAAATTGGGTGCTGACGGCCAGCGTTGTCGGCAAACGTAATTGGTTTTTTTGGAAAGTTTGTACTTTCCGTAATGTTTTTTTCCTTTCAATACAGGAGACGCGCTCATGTCATGCAACAACGATCAACGACTACATTCCCCCCCTTTCGGCGCAAAGATGTTTCTGTTTGTACTGGCAGTTGGAATCACTGCGGTGCCTTCCGATGCCCGAGCACTCGTGGTAATTGACTTCGGAACGACTGCTCTAGGGTCGATCCAGCAGTACGACGAAGACGGTTTTCGGTTCGACGCGATCGACAACAGCACGCCGGCGACGACCAATCACTTCGATATCCACGATGTTGGCGACTCGAATCTGGGCCTTCATGGCGGAGACGTCACGAGCTTCAATGCGGAAGAGGTCCGGCTCACAGCAATCAGTGGTTCCCCATTCAACCTGCTGGGGTTAGGAACATTCACGGAAGACGCCGGGCTGTGGGAGATGGTTTCGTCCAGCGGCGGGCAATATACGTTTGGGGCCAGTGGCAGTCCTATCATTCACACGCCGGCAAACTACGGTTCGCAGTTCTCCAACGTGACTTCCGTCACTTTCCGATCCAACACGATCCCCCTGACGCCTGTGACCAAACAGTTCGCGATGGATCAACTCAGCCTTCAGGAGGTACCTGAGCCGGCCAGCGCGTTGCTGTTCGGGTTAGGAGGAACGATATTGATCGGCCGGCGAAAACGGAATCGCGGCGAGAGGCGACGCAACTAATTCGCCGGTGTGGCGCAGCCACTCGAGGAACCCAAACCGGGTAGCCCCTCCTGTGACTGCGTCACCCAGACGTTTTTCCGGGATCGTTGGTTGGAGTGGTGCAGCCTCAGCGGAAAAACATCTGGGCCACCCGGCGCATCGGGTAGCACCGTTGATTTTGCGGTGAGGACTCGGTTATCCGAGTGAGTAAGAATGCAAAATCGTCGGTGTGGCGCAGCCACTCGATGAGCCCGAGCCACGAAGCCCCTCCGGTGACTACGTCAACCAGACGTTTTTTCGGAATCGTTGGCCGGAGTAGTGCAGCCTCGATGGAGAACATTTGGGTAACCCGCGATAAAAGAAGTTGCCATGGCATATCCTCGAATACGTTTGCCGCGATTTACACTACGTACACTTATGCTCGCACTCGTGCCGGCATCAGGGATCTGCGCGTACATCGGATATCATGTTAGACAGAACCAAGAAGAGAAATCAGCCATTGAGCAACTGCGCTCGCGGGGTTCAGGCGTGGTGTATTCGCCCTCAGAGAACGGAGGAGATTCAGAACTTGCGGAATTTTTTTCCGGACGTAGGACTCGCATTCAGGTACGACGATCCACAAGCGATCCGACTCAGCTTGCTCTGCTCGCCGATTTCCGTCGGCTGGAAGAGTTGATCGTGATTGGGGGTGACGTACGCGGAAAGAAGTTGACACCGATTTGCGGAATGACGTCCCTTACAATCGTAAATATGCAATGGTGCAAAGTCTCAAGCGACACTTTAGAGTGCTTGAGTCTTTTGCCAAACTTGGACTATCGTGACTTAGGTTTCTCGACGCTAGACGACGACTGCATGGTTCATATTGGGCGGATGGAGAAGTTGACAATTCTATTGCTTACCGGTACTCAAATCTCTGACGAGGGAGCGAAACATCTATTTGCATTGACAAATCTTGAGGGCCTGGATCTGAGGGACACCAATGTCTCAGATGAAATGGCAAGGAAATTGGCAGAAAAGCTCTCCGGCACTGTGGTTTGCGACGCTACCGGTGTCGCTATCAAAAACCCCAGCCGTGTGGAGTGACGGCAACATTTTGTGTTGCCGATGACGAGCAGAAATTCAAGTTGACGTACGCCCAAGCCGAATTCGCTCGTAAAATCGTGCGAGTACGCCGAACTCTCGCCATCAGCGCAGACAGCCAGCGCAGAACAATGAATGACGCTCACTTGCAACTCGCTAAGGCGCACGACGTGTGTAGCGATGATGCAACCCGCCGAGTAACGCCCCAGAACTTTTTTCATTTGCAAAAGAACCACCTCGCTGCTAGGTTGGAATAAGACACGTAGATTCGCCCGTTGCACGCCATAAACACGGTTCGCGGCACCGGGGAGAATCTACACCTTCGCCGCCCAACCAAACCCTTCCCACCGCGCCCCAAATCGATGCTTCAAGAAATCCAACACACGGTGAGAAACCATTTGAAACTAGTGCTTTTACCCCATGCTTTTTCAAACAGAGATTTCGAGAAGAAGACCCCTTTCCGAACACAATTGGGGGTCCATCTAGGGGCGTTTGATATGCACCCGACTTCTCGAACAGGGGGGTCCTCACAGCAGCTTGGCATGGTGATTGCCGTGGTGGAGCCGGGCGGGGAATTCACGCCGTGGGCTGATGGGGATCGGGGGAGAATGCAGCGCCGGCGGCCACTGCTGAGCGAGAATCCGTGACTCTTGTCGACCGCCTCGCCGGCCCTGACCTAGCAGGAATCAGCGCGATCAAATCTCGCCTGACCGAACTGGAGCGCCAGCAATAAGTCCTCAAGTCGCAGATCTGGCACTCCAGATCCGCGAACGTCGGGACCAGAAACTCTCACTGGACGAGATTCGAGAGGCGTTCAAGCACTTCGACGAAATTTGGGAGGAATTGGATTTTGAGGAACGGCAGTACGCCGTTCGGTTACTTGTGAAGGAAATCCAGCTCAACTTTAGGAAGGGTCAGAAACAAAGTGAAATGAAGATTCAGGCGTGGGGCCGGCGCCCCACGCCCTTATCCGTCGAGTTACGCGACTATCGCTCTGCAAAGTCGCGTAACCAGTAGGGCAAGTACGCCCGAGAGGATTCGAACCTCTAACCCTCGGTTCCGAAGACCGATGCGCTATCCAGTTGCGCCACGGGCGCTTCTCGCCACGAGATCGAGTCGGCGTTCACAACAACGCTAACTTCCGAAAACGCAGCCAAGCAAAGGCCGTAGTCTACCGCCACGACAGAAAAACCGCCAGACCCCGAAAATTTCCGAAGACGTTCATTCGGGCGGCATTTCGAGGTCTGCCGTGGCCCGAGATGATCGTGACCGTTGCTATGACTATCTTGGGCCGGTTGCCTTGACATGGGCATCGGAATCTGCCCATAACTGCCAGCGGGTGGGCCGATTCGGGCCCTTGGTGCAAAACCGGATATCTCTTTAAAATTTGCCTGGAGGATTAAGTTATGTCACAGCGTGCCATCATCTGTTTCGGACTGATTGCGGCAACGTTTCTCACTTTGTCGTTTGCCGTCGCCAAGGAGAAAGAGATTCGACCCGAAAGTCTCTATGGTACGTGGCACCGCGAGTTCCAGACCAAAAGCGGGTCAACCGTACGAATCATGAAGATCATTACTCCGACTCACTATGCCGTTTTTCAGCAGGCCAAGTTGGAAAAAAGCCACGCGCTAATCCAGGCTCACGGAGGGCCGTACGACCTCAAGGGCAACACTTTTACCGAAATTTACGAATACAGTTCGCGATCAAGACTCTTCGGACGGTCCATCCCGTCCGAGGTGCGGTTGGTCGACGACAAGCTTCATCAGAGTTGGCGCCGAAGTGGCGGCGTGCTGGCGACCGAAGTCTGGACTCGTTCGACCGGCAAGGAAAAGCGAGTCGAGAAGACCAAGACAAAGGCCCGCAAGAAGGGGAAGACCAAACAAAGCGATAAGGAAAAGACTGGAGCGGCCGACCGTCGCAAGCGGTCCAAAGAATGACTTGATCATCGTCAGTCATAGCTTTCCGTGTCAATTTCCACCAACGCCGTCGGGACGCACTGCGGCGTAGTGCCGCCTGTTTCGCACCCCTGATCGACTCTTGACCGGGGTTTCGTCCGCATGTTACAAACGCGGGTAGAAAAACCGGCTGTTATCGCGATGTCGCTGGCACACAAGGCCGGCGAAACCTCCTCTGTGACCTTCTTCTTGCGACGCGTACTATGGCGGAAATCACGTTGCGAGTTCTGGACGGCGCCGATCGCGGTCGGTGTTACGACGCACTGCAAACCCCCATCACGATCGGTCGTGAAGAGGGCAACGCGATCCAGCTCAACGACGAACGGATCAGCCGCTATCACACCAAGATCCAGGAAGATCAAGACAAATTGATCCTGACCGATCTGGAGAGCACCAACGGCACCAAGGTCAACGGCGAAGAGGTGCAGGTCCGCATTCTTCGATACGGCGATATGATCTCACTGGGGCGGTCGGTGCTGGTGTTCGGTTCTCGCGAGCAGATTGCCCGCCGACTGTCGACGCTTCGCGATGCAGAGTTCGTGACCCACGGCGGCGACGATGACTCGGAGAAGCTCTCTGGCGACGCGGCGCTCGATTTCGAGTTGAAATGGCGGGACGATCCCGATGTTCAGGCAACGCTTCATGCCCTGCTGCCGCCCGACTTGCCAGAAGGTCTGGGACCCGGTCAAACGGCCCAGTTGGCCGAACTGCTGGAGTTTCTGCACGTCCGGCTCCGCGAACTGCTGAGCACCGTGTCGGCCGATGAAGCGGCGGAGGCGATCGCGCTGGACGCTCGGCAATGGCAGAATCTGGTCGATCTGCAAGCCCGAGTGGCCGAATATCTGCGGTCGATCGGCGATCCTAGTGATCCGGCATAACGAAGTCTTTCGTGCAAGTGCCGCAACAACCCGGTAGAATGACCGGCGCTTCATTGTTTCGATATTCAATTCTGTAGGAGCCGACTGCCATGCAATCCAACGCCAATCGCCAAGTTTCACGTCGAAGGTTTCTTAAGACTTCTACCGCCATCGCTGTGCCGACGATCGTGCCGGCTCGTGTGTTCGGAGCCGACGCCCCTAGCAACTTGATCACGATGGGTTTCATCGGCACGGGTATTCACGGCGGCGGTTGGAACATGAACGGTTTTTTTCGCTGCAAAGACTCGCGCATCCTGGCGGTTTGCGACGTGATGGAGTCGCGCCGAGATGCGGCCCGCAAGAGGGTCAACAAGAAATATGGCAACTCCGACTGCAAGAGCTACGCTGACTGGCGAGACGTTCTGGCGCGCAAGGACATCGACGCGGTGATGATCTCGACGCCCGACCACTGGCACGTGCCGATGGCAGCCGCGGCGTCGAAGGCCGGCAAGGATGTCTGTTGCGAGAAACCGACGCTCACGATCGCCGAAGGCCGCGCGCTGATCAAAATCATTCGCGACAACAAGACTGTTTTTCAAACCTCGACCGAAGATCGCTCGATTCCCGTCTATCATCGCATGGCAGAGCTTGTGCGAAACGGTCGGATCGGCACGCTAAAAAAGATCCGTGTTACCTTGCCGAGCGGCGGCGTCCCGCCAGATCCGCCGAAGGTGGCACCGGTGCCCAAGGGATTCGACTATGACATGTGGCTGGGTCCCGCACCGAAAGCGCCCTACTGCACAAATCGTTGCGGGGCGCAGCAGTGGCGAAATATCTTTGACTACTCGGGCGGCAAGTTCACCGACTGGGGTGCTCACATGCTCGACACGGCCCAGTGGGCCAACAACACCGAGAGGACCGGGCCGGTCGAGGTTGACGGCAAAGGGGTGTTTCTCGACAAATCGAGCATCTATACCGCGGCCGACAAATATGACGTGCGTTACAAATACGCCAACGGTGTCGAGCTGCAAGTCTTGTCCGGCGGTACCGGGATCCGCATGGAAGGGACCGATGGCTGGATCGAAGTTCCCGCTTGGCGGCGCCCGCTGAAAGCCAGCTCGAAGAAGATCCTTGCGTCGAAAATCGGCCCCGATGAAACGCATCTGTTTACCTGTCCCCAAGGCGAGCATCGGAATTTTCTTGATTGCGTTCGCTCGCGCAAGGATCCGTACTTCCCGGTCGAAGTCGGTCACGCGATGGCGACGCTCATGCACATCGGCAATATCTCGATGCGACTCGGCCGCAAGCTGCGGTGGAATCCCGAGAAAGAGGCGTTCGTGGGCGACGCGAAAGCCGATTCGATGCGCTCGCGCGAGATGCGCAAACCGTGGACGTTGGGCTAGTAGGTATGAATGAGCATAGCGAACGTAACAACAACGTTGACCCGTATAGGATATGCTCTTTGCTTATGCTAACGGTCGCTCTGCTTCTCTCCGTCTTCGTAGCGTATCGTATTCTCCAATCACGTGAGAGTTTCTACGAATTGCTCGCCGGTTTTGATGCACTGCCACCGCTGTCTCGGATTGTGCTGTCTCCTTGGTATGCTTGGATCGTTCCGACGCTGGCTGTGCTCAGCATCATCAAAGAGGCACTGATCAAGAACCGTCGCACCACTTTGATCTGTAATGGTGTCCAACTGGTACTTGTGATTGTTGTCTGGCAATTGTATGTGGATGGTGTGTTTGTGCCCTTTCTACAGCTAATACAAGGCCTTCCGTAGCCTGTCAACACGGTTCGGTCACGGTGCGAGTTGCCTTCCTTTTTGCGCAAACCGTGGACGTTGTAAGCGTCGACGGTCGCGCCACGCAGTGACGCGCGGTGAGCGGCACCGCACAGAGCCGTTTCAGGCAGTGGTTGGACCGGTCGGGTCGTAACTTGCGTGTGGCGCGGAACTTAGTTGCGATCAGGGAAAAAATTCGTTGCTTGGCGCGGCAACTGCACTATCACCGGATAGACAGGTGGAGGTTGCCTGTCGGGACCACTGCGATTGTGATGCGTAGCGGGGTCCACCGAGTGTGCGTGTGATGCGCTGGCGTGCACTATCGGGTGGCCCCGCTGCCTTTTTGCGCGGTCACCTTTTGCTTAAGAGGCTGACATCTCTGCCGCCCACGCTTCGAGCATGGCAAACTGCGCGGCAAAGCGGTTTTCTTCGACGCCCATCGGGCTTTTGAAGAAGCTGGATAGAAAGCACAGAATACCGGTCTGGCCGGCGCGTTGGGCTCGTTCGGTCAAGCGGACCAGATCCAACACAAGCGGAGCGGCCAGCAGCGAGTCGCAGCCTTGCCAGGTGAACTGCAAGGTCATCGGCGTGCCGAGGAACCCCTGGAAGTGGATATGATCCCAGGCAGTTTTCCAATCGCCGAGGCTCTTGATGTATTCGATGCTCACGAGGGTTTGCGGCTGATAGCCGAAGATTTGCCCCAGCAGTTGATCCTTGCTGTCGACCTTGGTCGCTTTGTTGGCCGGATCGTTGAGCACGACGCCGTCCATGTTGCCGAAGATATTGTGGCCGACCCAACTCATCACCTGCAGATTCCTCGCGGCGAACATCGGTGCCAGCGTGCTCTTGAGCAACGTTTCGCCCGTCTTACCGTCACGACCAACGTGACACGCACCGCGCAGATCAGCCAACTCACAGATCGCGGCGGGCAGAGAGCCGAGTGACGGCGTGAAGTTGACGTAGGCGTGGCCTAGATCGAGCGTCGCGATCGCATAGATCGAACTCGCCGCCAGCGGACAATCGTCCGCCGAATCAAGTGTCCCTGAGAGTTCGTCCCAGGTTTGAGGTAGGCTCTCCAGATC
>Ga0114993_10004499_pt1 | contig 13837 bp, 16 predicted proteins | sample ArcticOcean_MG_C_FD_87042 | JGI IMG/M metagenome (GOLD analysis project Ga0114993, IMG submission 87042) | Marine microbial communities from western Arctic Ocean - ArcticOcean_MG_CB2_150 | ecosystem: Environmental > Aquatic > Marine > Oceanic | place: Arctic Ocean: Canada Basin | collected...
CGTCTGAATGAGAAAATTGCAAATGAACTCACTCCCACCCCAGATGGTGGGCGGCAGGTCTTACCAAGTTATTCCCCATAACTTTTCCAGGAGGTACATGCCGTGGCAGGAATTATGATTCAAGATAGCGAGTCGCTGGATCTTTATTTGAAGGATATTGCCTCATCCCGGCCGCTTTCCGCAAAAAGAGAGATCGAATTGGCGCAACGGATTCAGAAGGGCGATCAAAGAGCCAGAGACACCCTGGTTGCGGCCAATCTCCGCTTTGTTGTGAGTGTAGCACGCGAGTATCAGAACCACGGCGTGCCCCTGGCCGATCTGATCAGCGCAGGAAATATGGGTCTGATGACCGCTGCTGAAAGATTTGACGGTACAAGAGGATTCAAGTTTATTTCTTACGCTGTCTGGTGGATTCGTCAGGCCATACACCAGAGTCTGGCACAGGATTCACGTGTGGTTCGGCTACCCATCAACCGGATTGATCTGCTGCATAATATCTCGAAGGTTTCGAGAGAACTTCGACAGTCGCACGAGGCCGATCCAGAACCAGAGACCATTGCAGAAAAGCTGGGCGTTTCTGTGGAGATGGTCAAGGATACCCTGCTGCGAGCAAGAGATGTCTGGTCCCTGGATGCCTCCTTCCGCGAAGACGACGACCACAGTTTGCTGCACGTACTTCCGGATAACAATCAGAAGGCACCTGATATCGATGTGGTAGACGAATCGGTACGGGACCAGGTGAAAATGGTGCTGGACACGCTTGACGACCGAGAGTCGGAAGTTCTGCGACTGTATTTTGGGCTTGGTGACGAGGAATCTATGACGCTTGAAGAGATCGGAGCAAGGTTCAGTCTTACCAGAGAGCGAGTTCGCCAGATCAAAGAAAAGGCACTCAGACGACTGAGACACCCCAGGCGTCGTACCCAGCTGGAGCCATTGCTGGAGTCCGCATAGGGCATCTTCTCGGGGGAGAGGGAGGCGTTATGTCGGATATGGTCTTGCGTTATCTCACAGAAGATCGCATCCTGCTGAATATGACCGCAAGGAATAAAGCTGAGGGTTTGCGCGAGTTGGCTGCCCTCGTCGAGAATTCTGCTGAGATACCGGATTTTCGCAAGTTTCTCTCAGCCGTGTTTCAGAAGGAATCCAGATTTGGAAGCGGGGTAGGCGAAGGAGTCGCTCTTCCTCATTACCGGGATGAAAAGGTCAAGGAACCCGTTATTTGTTTGGGTGTCTCCGAAAAAGGCATCGAGTGGGGGGAGACCGAATGGGGCGAGAAGGAGCAGGTTAACATCTTGATACTGGTGGCCTGGCCCTATACTCACGCGGACAACTATCTCAAGACAGTTGCAGAAATTGCCCGTTTGCTGAGAATGGCTACGGTGAGAGAGAAGATCCTGGGTGCAGAAACGGCTTCAGATGTTCGGGCGGCATTGCAGATGAACGGTAGCGGAAAGGCCCGTTTGGCTTGTTGAAGAATCGATCGGGTCACAAGTTGGAAAGCAAGGCGCAGCGGATTATCTCCTGCGCCTTATTTTTTTTCTCGAAGTTTGCCAAGTCCTGTCCGGATGAGGCCAGATGCAACCGGGACGCCAATCAAAAGACTACCCAATGCCTGAAGAAGATTCCCGGTCAAGGCCGCCAGAGCCGGTTGCCAGCCGTACATGAATGTTTCTGTAACGAAGTAACCTGTTGCCATCCACACCCCACCAATACCGGCGGCGAAAATGGTCCACAAGGCCTGCCACCTGTAGGTGAGGAACGACTGGAAGACGATGCCAACCAAATAACCCTCGAAACCCTTAATCAGGAGCGTGAAGGGTGCCCAGTGAGGATATCCACCGATCAGGTCAGCCATTGCGGAACCGATTCCGCCGGCGATTGCTCCGGTTCTGGGTCCAAAGATCAATGCTGCTACAAATATGCCGGCGTCGCCCAGATTGAGGTACCCCTGTGTTGCCGGCATGGGAATGCGGAGTGTGAGCGTGGCGACTGCGACCAGGGCGGTGAGCAAGGCATTCTGAGTTAGCGATCGGACGGACATGGAAGTTTTTCCAGATATGGCGTTTTTAGGACTGACCGAACGTTTGCGAGAAGAAAAAATATAGGATATAACCCGTTTATATTCAAGGAGAAAGTTGGTATTGATACGGGCAAGTATTGGGAGCCCTTCTTGACAAACCCTCCGATTCGGACCTATATTTAGTCGACTTTGAAAGGGGGTGAGACAATGCCGAATAAGGCAGATTTGGTAGATCTAATCGCTGATAAAGCCGATACTACAAAAACCGCAGCCGGCGCAGCGCTAGATGCAGTGTTGGGAGAAATAGCCAGCGCGCTAAAGAAGGGAGAACGTGTTTCCATTTCCGGGTTCGGAACCTTCTCCGTAGGCAGTCGAGCGGCACGAACTGGCCGCAACCCCCAGACGGGTGCGACCATTCAAATTGCTGCAAGCAAGACCGTCCGATTCAAGGCAGGAAAAGCGCTAAAAGATTCCGTGCAATAGCAACCAATATCGCAAAATCATCAAGGGCCCTGGAGCGTGTCTCCGGGGCCTTTTTCTCTTGACATGCAGGACCGTCGCAAATATACTGTAATTCGCTCAACAGTGCTGTTGCCTTGTTCGATTTGGTTTTTCTTGCTGGCCGGAGGAGGGTGGTAATGAAGCGATGGATTTCCATAGGTCTCGTCGTTCTGGGATGTGCCTCAGGGTGTAGTGATCGGCTAGCACAGATGCAACATCAATTGGCGGGAACCTGGGTGTTGGAATCCAGACAGCTGCCAGACGGAACCGAACTCCGTTCTCCAAGCATCTCCGGTGTGTTCTCGTGGGAGCCCATCGACTCCCGGAAGGCGCACGTTTCCTTGAATGTCCTGGTAAATAATCTGGATACAGGGGTTCGCACATTTGACTATGCAGCCAGCAAATATGAGATTTCTACATCTGCGATTACCAGAAGCCGCTATTTGCTGATTCGCCAGGGATACCGGTCGTCTGCGGCAACGCCGCTGACGATTTACCCGAAGGCGAAATCGGAAAAGGGAAAAATCACACTTGCTGACGGAGCGATAAGGATTACCCACGAACGTGGATACTTCGAGGAATTTCGGGGAGATCAGATGGTGTCCTCTTTTCCAGATCGGTTTGTTGATCACTGGAAAAGAGTGCAATAACCAACGATTCGAGTAGATCTGTCAAAAGGAGCACAGGACATTTCCTGTGCTCCTTTTGCTGTTCATCCACTTTTAATCATTCTGAAACAATCGCGAAACATCACGATGATACTTTCCCTCCTCATTGATGATTCATGGGTCACCTATTGTTACAGCCAACCGAGTGAGTGAAAATATGAACGAAGGCAGCAACCCATATGTGCTGAACGCCGCCAAGGATCACAGGGTCAAGTTTATCAGACTCTGGTTCACCGACATTCTGGGCCTTCTGAAGAGTGTGGCCATTCCGGTTGAACAACTGGAGGCAGCCCTAAATGAAGGGATCGGATTTGATGGTTCATCCGTGGAGGGGTTCGCCCGGATCGACGAAAGCGATATGATTGCCCTGCCGGATCCAAATACCTTCCAGATCCTTCCCTTCCGCCCGCAGGAGACAGAAACTGTAGCAAGGATGTTCTGCGATATCATGGAACCCAACGGGAATCCATACCAGGGAGATCCAAGGTGGGTGCTAAGGAAGAATTTGAAAAGGGCCTCGGATTTGGGATTTACATTCTACGTGAGCCCGGAACTGGAATATTTCTACTTCAAAGATACGGATCTGCCTCTTCAGGGGTTGGACGAGGGCGGCTATTTCGATTTGACCCCACTGGACGTCGCCAGTGATCTCAGAAGGGAGACAGTTCTTTCCCTTGAGGGCATGGGTATCGAAGTGGCCTCGAGCCACCACGAAGGCGCACCCAGTCAGCACGAAATCGATCTTCTGTATGCCGACGCGCTTACCACGGCTGACAATGCGATGACCTACCGGCTCGTTGTGAAGGAGATCGCATTAAAGCACAAGGTATGGGCAACATTTATGCCCAAACCCATTTCCGGAGAAAACGGTAACGGAATGCACACCCATATGTCGCTCTTCAAGGGCGAACGGAATGCATTCTTTGATCCCGAAGACCGGTATCACCTTTCAAAGATTGCGAAAGGCTATATTTCTGGGCTGCTGAGACACGCCAGGGAGATCACACTTGTGACCAACCAGTGGGTAAACTCCTACAAGCGGTTGGTTCCTGGTTACGAAGCGCCTCTTTTCGCATCCTGGGCGATGGTTAATCGGTCGGACCTTGTAAGAGTTCCGGCCTATAGGCCTGGAAAGGAGCAGGCGGTTCGTGTTGAATACCGATCTCCGGATCCGGCATGTAATCCGTATCTGGCCTTCTCTGTGATGCTTGCTGCCGGTCTCGATGGTATTGAAAAGGGATATGATCTTCCTCCGCCAACCGAGCAGAACGTATCCGATCTTTCCTCCGAGGAACGGATGGCTGCAGGTATCGAGATGCTTCCGCAAGATTTGTCTCAGGCGATCGAATGTGCCGAGGGGAGCCAGCTTCTTCGCGGTGCATTGGGGGACCAGGTTCTGCAGAAATTCCTGAAAAACAAGAAAATAGAATGGGCTAACTACCGTGCGCAGGTCACCGAATACGAGGTAAAACAATATTTGAAAATTCTTTGAGAAATGAGAGTTGAAGATGGCTAAAAAACGACGACCGTGTCCCCGGAAACTTTATGACGGGTGCCCCATACCTCGTGAACTTTGCACGGAAGATTTTGAGAAAACCGGGTCGTGGCATTGTCTTGAATTCCTCCACGAATTCGAGACGATGGTTTTTGGAATAAAGGAATCCGGGTCCGCGACAGGTTTGGAGGAAGCAGGTGCTGAGGGAGAGATCGTGACACTGGAGGAACTGCTGCAGGCACTGGAAGGGATGGATGGACTGGACTGATCAGCTAGGCCCAGGAATGGCTAATCGGTCTTTATAGACTTGTAAACATCCAGAATAGGGACCTGCTTTTCACGGGCGATACGCGCACAATCTTCATACTCTGGTGTGATGCGAGACTTGCCGTTGATATCGGCGATTTTCACACGAACCGGCCCATAGCAGGTTTGGTGAGTCCCACTTGTTCGAGAGACCGCGAGGCGATCCACCTGCGTTCGCCGAACTCCAAGAGTTGTGGTTTCGCGAATCATGATGCTCGACATCTTTGGGGCCAGGTGTGGCTCCGCCAACGCACTAAGCTGAATTCCGGGCCTGCCCTTTTTCATGATGATTGGCGTGAGATATGCGTCCTTGGCACCATTTGTGAGGAGCTCTTCAAGAAGGAATCCATAGATCTCTGGTGTCATGTCATCGATGTTGGTTTCGATCAATATGAGACGTTCATTGCGCTGAGTGGGGCTGACTTCACCAATTTCAACGCGCAACAGGTTTGGAGCCTGCTCCAAGTCTCTGCTGCCCGCTCCATATCCTACTTTTTCCGTCGTGATGATCAGTGGATCGCCAATATTCGAAGCAAGTGTCGTGAGAATCGCGGCACCTGTAGGCGTGACCAGTTCAAATGGAATGTCTGTTCGCTCAGATGGGACCCCCCTGCAAAGCGCCACCACAGCAGGAACCGGGATAGGCATGGCACCGTGCGATCCTGTGGTTGTCCCGCGGCCGAATCGTAACACCGATGCCCTTATCTGTTCTATCCCAAGCAACTCGAACCCTACTACTGCACCCACAACATCCACGATCGCATCAACTGCTCCTACTTCGTGAAAATGGACCTCGTCGGTGCTGGTGCCGTGAACGTCTGCTTCAGCCTCTGCCAGCCTTTCGAAGATTTTTCCCGCCTTCTCTTTCGCATAGTCCGGAAGATCGCTACTGTTGATGATATCCAGCACAGATGACAGGTTCCTGTGTATGTGTCCCTCCCGGGACACAACCGTAACCTTTGTGCCGGAAATTCCGTGCCTGGAGACGGTTTCCGAAGTGAGGCCGAATTCATCCAGATTCAACTTCCTGAGTTCATCCGAAAGTTGAGGCAGTTCCAGCCCCGCATCAACGAGAGATCCAAGAATCATGTCGCCGCTGATGCCGGAGACGCAATCGAAGTAGGCTGTTCTCAAGCAAGTTCCTCTAGCTGGTGAGGTGATCTATTAAAGCACGAAAGGGCTACATCAGTTCCAAATCCAGTTTGTCCGGGAACTGCTGAATGCGTTTGGGGTCGAACATCTGATCGAAGTTGTAGACATCTCGAAAATCGTCCAGGCTGTCCTCTTCGGTCTTGTTCATCAGTTCAGCCGCGATCAGATTGTATACAATGTGCCCAAAGTCAACCGTGGCGTGAATACCCCAGTGATCGAATACCGCCCGAGCCATGGGACCAAATTGTTCACGCGCATAATCAGCGATACCAAGAGAAAGCTCCTGTCCCGTTACGTGTCGTCCGTCGGGCGTCCCACTGTGGTCTCTATTGAGTTTTCTGACCAGGTATTCGAGTGCGGCGTAGACAAACAGGTAGGCGGTACTCTTGTAGCGTCCGTCTTTTTCTGAAAGGTCCTCGATTTGCCCCAGAAAGGCATTCTGGTCGTCTTGCACGGTAGATTTTCCCTGGTTTTGAGTTCCCAAGACGGCCAAACGGAATTCAGCGGGTGGCACCCATAAGATAGGGTGGGAGGGGAGCATCAAATTCAGTGCTCAGTGTGGCGGTAACATTTGATCCCGAATCCTGTTCCAGCAACGCCCAGAGTCTGTCGCGTTTATATTCGAAGTCGTCCCGCAGCGCATCCGGAACGGGCTTGCCAGTCGGTCTGAGAAGGACTCGGGCAGGGTTCACAAGTCTGTATTTGCTGCCTTTTTTTGCAAAAAAATTGTAGTGGAGATGTGGACCTGTGGCTCGACCCGTTGCACCTACATATCCTATGATCTGCTTCTGTTTAACATAGGATCCCTTCTTTGCATTTCTATTGAATTTGCTCAAATGTCCGTAACCTGTCTTGTATCCGTTCTTGTGCTGTACTTCCAGATAGTTTCCAAGGGCACCTTTACGGCCCCTGAAGGTCACTTTCCCACTTGCTGTTGCCCAGACAGGGGTATTGTAGCTGGCCGCATAATCGATCCCGTGATGCGGAATCCGCTTCTTGAGTATCGGGTGGTACCTCCTGTTAGAGTAGCCCGAACTGATTCGGCGATAATTCAGAGGTGATTTGAGGAACAGCCCTCTCAAAGACTTCCCCTCAGGGTTATAATACGCATCGTCGCCATCGGGTGTTTCAAACTGGAAGGCCAAGTACGAGTTTCGCTTGGACTCATACTTGGCAGAAAGAATCTCGCCATATCGAACCAGCTGCCCATCCCTGTAGAATTTTTCAACAACCAGCGAAAACTGGTCTCCTACCCGACAATCCACCATAAAGTCTACATAGTACTCGAAAATGTCGGTAAGTTTGGAGCTGAGGATTGCTGGATTCTCGCCCGTCTTGATCAGCGCGTTCCAGAGCATATCCCGAATCTCACCTGAAACGACTACCACCTGTCTATCCAGTGGTAATTCTTCTTTCCATGACCTTAGCGCACCATTTTCCCGGCGCGTAACAAACCTGCTCTCAATGGATCCCCTCTTGACGAATTCGAAATTCTGGATGACATCCAGGCTGTCCATCTCGATTTTGTAGGTGTCGCCTTTTTGCACAATGTTGGGATTGAACTCGGCTCTACGTACTCCCTTTCTAATCGAGGACACAAGCTCAATGACCTGGGTGCGGCCAAGACCTTCCCGATTGAGGGCATCCCAGAATGACTCCCTTCGGCCAATCTTTCCATTGATCAGCGTGAACTCGGGATCCGGGTCAGGATCAGAAATGATCAGGGTATCAGGCAGCGCTGTCGTGTCCTGTTCCGCTATGAGCGGCTGAACAGATTCTGCCTCTTGGCTCTGCCCGCGGGTGGACCAGATGCCACCCAGAGATACCAGGAAGATTAGTGGGATCAGCGCAAGCGGCCATTTCTTCCTCCTGAACCTGCTTGGAGGATTCGGTGGGTCAGTCGGGCTGTCGAAGTCGTACATTCGCATAGGATTCCAAGCTGGATCAAGACCGGGTTGTGTGGGACTGGGGGGGCCACCGGCATCTACAAGGGGAAGTTGTCGATTTTACGTAACTTATTATTTCTTTAAGGACTACGGACCAGAAGATAGTACAAATTCTGGTGCATGTCAACCTCAATTTTCTTGCAAACGGCAGCATAGTTGAGTAATGTAATCTCCAGACCAAGTTCAAAGAAAGGGCAAGCTGGTGGACTCGATTCAGCAGTCGGACGGCAGGACAGAACTTAAAGGCTTATTTCCGGATGAGCTTGAGTCATTTGTTGGTACTCTGGGGCTGGAGACATACAGGGCGCGGCAAATTTCGGCCTGGATCTATAACAGGGGGGTCACAGAGTTCGATGAAATGACAAACCTGTCCAAACAGCTGAGGCTAACCCTTTCGGAAAGCGCCAGCATTCTAGATCTGGATATCGTCCAAGAACAAGGTGCGGGAGGGGATACTGTCAAGTATTTGTTCGGGCTACGGGATGGGAGCAGGATCGAAAGTGTGCTGATGCGGGAAGGCAAGAGACGTACGCTTTGTATATCATCCCAGGTGGGCTGCCCCCTCGACTGCCACTTCTGTGCAACCGGTCGAATGGGTTTGATTCGAAACCTTTCAGCTGCTGAGATTCTGGATCAACTGATCAAGGTTCGCAGGTCTCTTTTGGGGCAAGGCGAGGATTTGACAAATGTGGTGTTGATGGGTATGGGAGAGCCCCTGTTGAATTTCGAAGCAGTGATGCGTGCGATCCGGCTGATGAATCTTGACTATGGACCCGCGGTGGGGATCCGGCGAATCACGCTTTCCACGGTTGGGCAGGTACCCGGTATCCTCAAGCTATCTCGCGAGGGTCTCAAGGTGGGTCTCGCAGTTTCACTGAATGCCACCACCGATGAACAACGCTCACAGATTATGCCAATAAATAAAAAGTGGCCAATTTCAGAGTTGCTGGATGCTGTCCGTGCTTACCACAAGAAGATCAATCGAAGGGTTACCTTCGAGTACGTATTGCTTCACGGGTTCAACGATTCAATAGAGGATGCTCGTAGGCTCGTGGGGCTGGTCAGAGACATATCGTGCAAGATCAATTTGATTCCCTGGAACCCGATCCCCGATGCCCCCTACGAAAGCCCCTCTCAATCCGCCATAAATGCATTCCTACAGGTCCTTACAGATGGATTTCTCACCGCGACTGTTCGTTACAGCAAGGGCACAGATATTTCCGCCGGCTGCGGCCAGCTGTTTCAGGAAATGAGTGCCACTTGAGGCTTTTCAGGTCATTCGCCCTCGCTTGCAAGATATACCCCTAAGTCTCCGTCTTTCCTCTTGATTTTTCTCAAAGATATGTTATAGTTTAACTTATACCACGAAAGACGCTATCACCCTTTCCTACTCCCCTCCGAATATCTCCGGAGGATCCCATATGGAACAGTTCGTCATTGAGGGCGGACACCCCCTTTCCGGGACGGTTACCCCGTCTGGAAACAAAAATGCTGCACTGGCTGTTCTTGCTGCGACATTGCTAACCGATGAAGAAGTTGTGCTTAAGAATGTGCCGACCATAGGTGATGTCCTCACAATGGCGGAGCTTCTTCACGATCTTGGTGTGAAAGTCGAATGGACCGGCAAGGATGAGCTCACCATTTGTGCAGGTTCTCTGAGCAAAACAAAGCTCGATCCCGATCTTTGCATGAAGGCACGCGGCAGCTTCCTGTTTTCAGGGCCTCTGCTTGCGCGGCACGGTCAGGCCACGGTTCCGCGTCCTGGTGGCGATAAAATCGGCAGGCGCCGCCTGGACACCCATATTCGAGCGCTCGAGGCCCTGGGTGGAAAGATCCGGACGAACCATATCTATGCCATGCGCGCACCCGACGGTTTGACGGGAGCGGATATCTTTCTGGATGAAAGAAGTGTTACAGGAACAGAAAATGCACTTATGGCTGCTTCCCTGGCGAGTGGTACTACGGTTATCCGAAACGCGGCTGCCGAGCCTCACGTCCAGGAATTGTGTCAGCTGCTCAACGCGATGGGTGCCCATATTTCGGGTATCGGATCGAACGAATTGACCGTTGAGGGGGTGAAAACCCTGCACGGTGCAACACACACAATAGGGCCCGATTACGTTGAGGTTGGGACATTCATCGGACTTGCCGCTGTCACAAATGGCGAAATTAGAATAAAAAACGCGGCACCCGGGAACATGCGCTGCAGCCTGATGGTGTTCGACAGGCTCGGGGTAGAGGTTCAAATTGATGGGGAGGATCTGCTGGTTCCAAATTTCCAAAAATTGGAAATGGTTCCAGATGTAGGGAATGCCATCCACACCGTGTATGACGATCCTTGGCCTGGCTTTCCTCCCGACTTGATGAGCATGGCGATCATGGTGGCGACCCAGTCCCGTGGAACGGTGCTTTTCTTCGAAAAGATGTACGAGCAAAGGATGTACTGGTTGGACAGGCTGATCGAGATGGGTGCAAAGATTATCTTGTGTGACCCCCATCGAGCGGTAGTGGTAGGCCCTTCCAATCTATACGGTGAACGAATCACGAGTCCCGACATTCGAGCCGGGGTCGCTCTGCTGGTTGCGAGTCTCTGTGCGGAAGGGGAGAGCGTGATTCGAAATATCGAGCAGATCGACAGGGGGCATGAAGGAATAGACACCAGACTACGTTCACTGGGTGCCCAGATTGAACGCGTTCCGGTTTTGGGTTCGTGAAAGGGCAATGAACCCCAGGGATACAGCAACAGAGATTGTTCGCAGGCTCGCTGAGAAGGGTTACCGCGCACTGTTTGCAGGGGGTTGTGTTCGGGACATGGTGCTTGGCCTCGAACCCAAAGACTATGATATTGCTTGCGATGCCGATCCCGATGAGGTGATCGGCATCTTTCAAAATGCGACCAAAGTTGGCATCAGGTTTGGCGTGGTTCTCGTCCCTCTCGGGGACCACCTTCACGAAGTCGCCCGATTTCGCAAGGACATTGGGTATAGCGATGGGCGGCACCCGGATCAGGTCGTGTTCACGGATGAAAAGGAAGACGCCAAAAGGCGTGATTTTACCGTAAACGGCATGTTCTGGGATCCTGCCCGAGATCAACTACTGGACTATGTAGGGGGCCTGGGTGATCTGAATCGAAAAATCATCCGAACCATAGGGTCACCGGAAGACCGGTTCCTTGAAGATCATTTGCGGATGATGCGTGCCGTTCGGTTTGCCTGCCGCCTGGGATGGCAACTGGAGGACGGGACCAGGCACGCGATTCTGCGGATGAGCCGAAAAATTCAGGATGTGAGCAATGAACGGGTTCGGGACGAGATCCTCAAGATTCTGACGGAGGGCGGTGCCCCACAGGGCGTCAAATGGCTCTTCGACACCGGGCTGATGGAATGGGTGATACCGGAGACCCTGGAACTGGAAGGCACGCCTCAACCACCTGAATTTCATCCCGAAGGGGATGTATTGGTACATACATTAATCATGCTCGGGATGATGCGCGCACCCACACCCGAACTGGCAATGGGTGTGCTGCTTCACGATGTGGGCAAGCCGCGTACGATTGCGTTCTCTGATCGCATACGCTTCAATAACCACATGCGCGTGGGTGCCGAGATGGCGACTGAGATTTGCCGCCGCCTCAGATTTTCGTTCGACCAGACAGCCCATATCGCCAGGCTCGTTTCTGAGCATCATCAGTTTATGCACGTCAAACAGATGCGGGAGAGCCGATTCAAACGCTTCCTGCGCATGGACAGATTTTCGGAGCACCTGGAACTGCACCGCCTCGACTGTCTTTCGAGTCATGGGGACCTGGAGAACTATGAATTTTGCCGGTCCGCCCTGGAGCACTTGTCCCCAGATGAGATTCGACCCATCGCACTTATATCCGGGAAAGACCTGATCTCGATGGGTTATGTCCCTGGTCCTGCCTTCAAGGTCGTGTTGAGCCGGCTGGAAGATGCCCAGATGGATGGTCTCATTCAGCATCGTGAGGGCGCCATTGAGATGGCAAAGTTGGTCTTTAAAGAGATGGGCCTGACCCCACAGGCAGACGGGTGAAGATTCGGTACCAGAAACCGATAAGTTAACGGACTACGATACGGGAATCTCATGCGTTCCCCTGATCTGTTCCATCCACTTGAAGCTGGCGGAGTCTCACTCCTGAAGGAGCGGAAATGGCAGATGAAGATCTTCTGGGTACAGTAGATGATCTGGGGGATGACGAGGAGGCTGAGGAGGGTGAAGAGGGTGGTAGTTCATTGATGAAGTATTTGCCCATCATTGGTGGGCTGCTGGTACTTCAGATTGTTATCGCATACTTTGTAGCCAACTGGTGGTTCGTCCCAGCCGAAACTCCGACTGACGTAGTGTCTGAGCAGGTCGAGGAAGTGAAGATTGAGGAGATTGTGGATACAGAAATGGCGCCTGCTGCTGTTGTCGCAATCTACGAAAAGTTGGCAACCATTGTGGTAAATCCGGCTGGAACGGATGGGCTGAGATTCCTGAGCGCCACCATTCATCTGGGTGTTTCATCTCCCGAAGTGGCAGCGGCAATCGATGAGAAACAGCTTTCTTCCAAGATGAATGATCGCCTGATCGACATCCTGCGCAGCAAGACGATTGGTCAATTGGAACCCGAATATCATGATACGATCAAAGCGCAGATGCGGACGGAGTTGAACAAGATCCTGGGAGCAAAATCCGGCACACAGGTGCCCATTGTGGAGATCTATTTCACAGGATTCGTCTTACAATAGACCGGGTGTTCAGGGAACGAATACGCTGTCCGAGCGTCGAATGTCTATGGCGGGCTTACCGACTTTCCTATTATGAAGCGTTCCTATGAGATTTAGACAAGCTACATTTTGCTTAACGTGCCTGGCGATCTGCGTGCTCTTTGATTCGAGCGGGGCGACCACCGTTGTCCGTTTTGAATTCGATTCTCTCTGCATGAAGGCGGAAAGCATAGTTTATGTCAGGTGTGTCCAAACGAAGAGTTTTCGTGACAACGACCGAATCGTTACACAATCCAGGTTTGAAGTTATCGAGCACGTTAAGGGAATAAAAGACACTGAGGTGGTTCTTACCCTGCCAGGTGGTCAGGTTGAGGAGGGACGGCTCCATATCCCAGGGATTCCCCGATTTAAACCAGGTGAAACACTCGTTCTGTTCCTGAGTAAGCCAGACGTGTTTGGGTCGCCCTGGCCAATGGGTCTTGGCCAGGGGTGTTACCGTGCCCTTGAAGAGACCCACGAAGACGCCTCAATTCTCCTGCACTCGGGACTTACCCCACTGCCCAGTGGCGTAGTTTCGAAAGCGGCCGCCCAGGAGTCCTTCAAAATTCCACTCCGGCAGTTTCTGTCTCAAGTCCGAAGTACCCTCGAATTACCCACCGACCGGCGATAATTCTTGATCCTCATATCTTGAAACCACGATAGGTTTCAGCATGTTCGCGTGTTTTTATCGAGGCATTCGGGTTTCCGTTTTTGCTTGACATTGATCTGTCATTGTCGCATCATATCCGTCGTAACTTACTAAATTTTATAAGGCCTGCGCCAATTCTGGGCTTGGTAATTCTACTTTCATATACTAACCCTCTGTTCAGTCATCAGGCAGAAAGGGAGGCGCCGCATGATTAAGCTCCATTTCGACGTTCGGGATATTTTTCGAGTTGTCCGTTTGGGGTGGTCAGGTAAGAAAATCTGGGTGGGTATGTGCGGGATCCTCGCGGCCTATCTGGGCTACTCCATTC
>Ga0114993_10004501_pt1 | contig 13835 bp, 13 predicted proteins | sample ArcticOcean_MG_C_FD_87042 | JGI IMG/M metagenome (GOLD analysis project Ga0114993, IMG submission 87042) | Marine microbial communities from western Arctic Ocean - ArcticOcean_MG_CB2_150 | ecosystem: Environmental > Aquatic > Marine > Oceanic | place: Arctic Ocean: Canada Basin | collected...
ATGTGTTCCTTTTCGGCGACGAAGGGCGGCGCGATGATGCCGGTGTCGGCGGTGAATTTCACGTGCAGCCCTTTCCAGAACAGATCCTTTTGCATCTGCGTTCCGCGCACCCCCGGCGCGACGCCGGGCGCCACATCAAAACCGGCAAGCAGGCCATAACCCCGAATATCGGTGACCACGTCCATATCCTGGAGGGAGAACACTTGATCTAGAAAATAGGGCGTTAGCTCAGCCGCGCGCTCGAACAGGTTTTCCTTTTCGTAGATGTCCAGCGCCGCCAGCCCCGCCGCGCACGCCGTCGGATGGCCGGAATAGGTATAGCCGTGAAACAATTCGATGGCGTTTTCAGGCGAAGCGTTGATCACGGTTTCGTAGATGTCGTCCTTAACGGCAACGGCGGCCATCGGTATGGCGCCGTTGGTCAGGGCCTTGGCCATGGTGATGATGTCGGGCGTGACACCGAAGGATTGCGCCGCGAACGCCTTGCCGGTACGTCCAAAACCGCAAATAACTTCATCAAAAATCAACAAAATGCCGTGTGCGTCGCATATTTCACGCAGCCTTTCCAGGTAGCCCACCGGCGGCACCAAGACGCCCGTGGACCCGGCGATAGGCTCGACGATGCAGGCCGCGATGGTAGACCCGCCATAAGTTTCGGCGGCGCGCTGAAGGTCTTCCGCCAAATGGGCACCCTGTTCCGGCTGGCCCTTGGCGAAACGATTTTCTTCCAACCAAGTGTGACGCATGTGAACAATGCCGGGCATCAGGTTGGAGAAGGTCTCGCGGTTCTTGACCATACCAGCTACCGACGTGCCGCCGATATTGACACCGTGGTAAGCCCGCTCGCGCGTCACGAAGCGGGTGCGTTGTCCATCACCCTTCGCACGATGATAGGCCATGGCGATCTTCAACGCCGTATCGACGGCCTCGGAGCCGGAATTGGCAAAGAATACATGGTCGATGCCGTCCGGCGTCAGGCGAGCGACTTTATCAGCCAGCTCGAACGATCCCGGATGGCCCATTTGGAAGGGCGGCGCGAAATCGTTTTCTTGAAGCTGCTTGTAGACGGCTTCGGCGATTTCCGGGCGGCAATGCCCCGCCGCAGTACAAAACAAACCGGATGAGCCGTCCAAAATCTTGCCACCCTTATGATCCCAGTAGAAAACCCCGTCGCCCTTAACCACAAGGCGGGGGTCGTTCTTAAAATCCCGGTTTGCGGTAAACGGCATCCAGTGATTTTCAAGTGAATTGGCAGTGTATTGCATGGAATTCCTCCGGGATGTGATGTTTTTTCCTTGCCCTATTATGGCAGTTTGGCGAGTGCTTGTCTGCCCCCGCCAAACACCCTAATGTGTCCGGCAATTAATCCCCCTAAAGGAAGAAACTAAATGAAAATGACCACGGAAGAAGCCTTTGTGAAGGTCTTGCAAATGCATGGAATCGAGCATGCGTTTGGTATCATCGGATCGGCCTTCATGCCGATTTCCGATCTTTTCCCGAAAGCCGGAATCACATTCTGGGATGTGGCCCATGAGATAAACGGCGGAATGATGTGTGACGGTTACACCCGGACCACGGGAAAAATGAGCATGGTCATTGCCCAGAACGGCCCGGGAATTACCGGTTTAGTAACTCCTATCAAGACCGCTTACTGGAACCACACGCCGATGTTGCTGGTAACGCCTCAGGCCGCCAACAAGACAATGGGCCAGGGTGGTTTCCAGGAAATCCAGCAAATGGCCTTGTTCAAGGACATGATCTGCTATCAGGAAGAAGTCCGTGACGCGACGCGGATTCCGGAAGTCCTCAACCGGGTCATTGAAAAAGCCATTCGTGGCTCGGCGCCGGCGCAAATTAATGTGCCCCGGGATTACTGGACCCAGGTGATCGACATTGACCTTCCCAAAATTGTTCGCATCGAACGTCCCGCCGGTGGCGCTGCGGCGATCGCCGAAGCCGCCAAGTTGCTGTCCGAAGCCAAGTTCCCCGTCATTATGTCAGGCGCCGGTGTCGTCATCGGCAACGCCATTCCGGACTGTGTCGCCTTGGCCGAACGCCTGGATGCTCCTGTTTGCAGCGGATACCAGCACAACGACAGCTTCCCCGGCAGCCACCCCCTGGCCTGTGGGCCCTTGGGCTACAACGGCTCCAAGGCGGCCATGGAAATAATTGCCAAGGCCGATGTAGTTCTCGCATTGGGAACACGGCTTAATCCGTTCTCGACCCTGCCCGGCTATGGCATCGATTATTGGCCGAAAGACGCGGCCATCATCCAGGTTGATATCAACTCCGACCGCATTGGCCTGACCAAAGATGTCTCCGTCGCCATCTGCGGTGACGCCAAATTGGTCGCCCAACAAATTCTGGCGCAATTGTCGCCCAAGGCCGGAGACGCCGGGCGCGAAGACCGCAAGGCGTTCATCCACCAGTCCAAGTCGGCCTGGCTGCAAACGCTTTCCAGTCTGGATCACGAAGAAGACGACCCCGGAACGACCTGGAACGCCGATTGCCGTGACCGCGAGCCGGATCACATGGCGCCCCGCCAAGCCTGGCGCGCCATACAGGATGGCCTGCCCAAGGACGCCATCATTTCCAGCGATATCGGCAACAATTGTGCGATCGGCAACGCCTATCCGACCTTCGAAGAAGGCCGGAAATATTTGGCACCCGGCTTGTTCGGCCCTTGCGGTTACGGCTTCCCGTCGATCATCGGCGCCAAGATCGGCAATCCGGATACGCCCGTGGTCGGTTTTGCCGGCGACGGAGCGTTCGGTATCTCCATGAACGAGATGACATCCATCGGCCGCGAGGACTGGCCCGCCATTACCATGATCATTTTCCGTAACTACCAATGGGGCGCGGAAAAGCGCAACACCATACTCTGGTACGACGACAATTTTGTCGGCACGGAATTGAACCCGGGATTTAGCTACGCCAAGGTCGCCGAAGGATGCGGTCTGAAAGGGGTGCAAGTCACCACTCAAACAGAACTCACCCAGGCGCTGAAAGATGGTTGCGAAGCTCAAAAAACGGGCGTGACGACCTTCATCGAGGTTATCCTCAACCAGGAACTCGGCGAACCTTTCCGGCGCGATGCGATGACGGCGCCGGTTGAAGTGGCTGGGATCGACCCAAAGGACATGAAGCCGCAACAGGGGGTTTAACCGCCCCAACGGCCGAAGGGGGGACGACAGAGCATGTTGAGCGACGCGCCCTTTGAGGTCCCTCCTTATCTGTTGGAAAAGGCGAAACAACTCCCCCGCTGCCCGATGGCCATCGCCGGAGCCGACAATGAAGTTGTTCTGGCAAGCGTCCGTCAAGCCACCGAGGCCGGAATCATTACCCCGGTGCTGATCGGCGACGCCGACATCATCCATTCGCTGTCCGATGTCATCGGTTTGAAAACAGACGACCTGGAGATCGTGGATCTTACCGGCGAAGAAGCGGTTTCCGGTGCGGCGGTGTCGCTGGCGGCCTCAAACTCGGTCAAGGGCATCATGAAAGGCCATGTACACACCGACGCCCTGATGCGCGCCGCCGTCAATCGGGACACCGGGTTGCGCACCGGCCGACGCATCAGCCACGTTTTTCACATGACCATTCCCGGACGTGACAAGGTGCTGCTGATTACCGATGGCGCTGTCAATGTGGCGCCCAACGTCGATACCCGGATGGATATTATCCGCAACGCCATTGATGTGGCGCACGCCCTGGGCAATCCGGAACCAAAGGTCGCCGTTCTGTCGGGCGCCGAAGTGGTCAACCCGTCCATGCCGTCCAGTGTCGAAGGGGCTGAAATCATCGACCGCGCCCGCAAGGGTGAAATTGACGGCTGCCTTATCGACGGGCCCTTCGCCTTCGATCTGGCGGTATCGCCCGAAGCCGCCAAAATCAAGGGCATCAATAGTCCCGTCGCCGGGCAGGCCGATATTGTCGTCGTGCCCAACATCGAAATGGGCAACGGGCTGTTCAAGATGATGGTTTATTTCATGAGCGGGCTGGCCGCCGGGATTGTCATGGGGGCCAAGGTTCCAATCGTGCTGACATCTCGAGCCGACCCGCCGGAAGCCCGCTTCGCGGCAACCATCATCGCCGCTATCATTGCCCATGGGGACAGCACATAAACGCCACCCCTTTGCTGCGGTATGTCAATCCACGGTAATTTGTCTATAATCGTCCCTTACGGGGTGATAGGGGGCCGCTACGGCATTCCCGGCAGCGGTAAATCCAAGATGACATCAACAGACGACAATGTGCGAACGCTGGAATGGCTGCACGGCAAGATTGAAGCCAACCCGGCCCAGGGCGCGGTAGAGGCGGCTAAGACGCTGGCCGATGACATCGCCGCGGTCTCCGACAAAATCGCCGAAGACGCCGAAGCGGCCATTTCCCGGATTCATGCCGAAGCTGAATCGGCAACGGTTAAGCTGACGGCGCAAGTCGCCAAATCCGTTGAAAACGTCAAAAAGGATTCTGCCCTTGCGGCCAGCAACCTGATCCGCGACGCCAAGGGCGGCGGCAACGAAAAGGAAAACGCCATCGCCGCCGGCAAGGTCATAAAGGAGGCGGAAATAGCCCTTGCCCAGCTTAACAAATAGGCCGAAGACGCCTTGAAGGCGCTGGCCGAAGAGGCCGACTCCACGGCTTTCAAATTCAATCGGATTGCTGAAGCCGAGAATAGGAAATTGGCGGACGCGGAAAGAGACGCGGCAAAAAAAGTCGCCGACGCGGGAAAAGAAGCGGCGGCCAATTTCCCCATGCCGGCGACAGGTGAAACCTTGAACGATGATGAGGTGCAAAAGGCCCGGCTGACCTCGGCGGAGGTCATTAAGGCGCTGGCGCTGGCCGCCGATCGGGTCCATCGGGCGACGGCAGATGCCGCCATGGTAATTCAAGAAGCGGCCGACGAAGCGGCGCTGGCCATGAAAAAGCCACCGCCAAGGCCAATGGATTAATCAGCGACGCCATCGATGAGGCCAACGAGCAAATCCTCCAGGCCGCCACCCAGGCGCTGAGCAACACCGTAGGTGAAGAAGAGACCGAATTCTTCAATCTTGGTCCGTTGAAGGAAAAATGGGGCAAACGGCAATCGTAGACACTCCTTAATCCCTTTTAAGTCCGGCACACGACTTTCCCCAACCACCGTTGCGTGATATCGCCTTGGTATGGGAATTTTCCTTAACGCTGATCGGAAACAATTATGCGTCTGAAAGACAAAACCGCCCTGATTTTCGGCGCCGGACAGGCTCCGGGCGAAACCCCGGCCATCGGTAACGGCCGCGCGGTATCCCTGTTGTTCGCCCGCGAGGGCGCCAGGGTTTTGTGCGTCGACCGGCACCTGGAGGCTGCCCAAGAAACCGCGGACCTGATTGATGGCGAAGGCGGCGAGGCCCACGCCATTACCGCCGACGTCACCAGCGAAGATCAGGTCAAGGCCGCCGTCGATGCCTGTGTCGAGAAATGGGGCCGCATTGATATCCTGCACAACAACGTCGGCATCAGCGTCGAGGGCGGTGATGCGCCTGTCACTGAAATCACCACCGAAGCTTTCGACAAGATCGTCCAGGTCAATCTGCGCTCCATGGTTTATGCGTGTAAATACACTATTCCAGTCATGCGCAAACAAAAAAGCGGCGCCATTGTCAGCATTTCATCCATGGCGGCGTTGGAGGAATACCCCTGGGTCGCCTACAAGGCGACCAAGGCGGCGATGGTCGCCCTGACCCAGCAGTTCGCCATCCAGAATGCCGAATACGGCATCCGCGCCAACGTGGTTCTGCCGGGCTTGATGGACACGCCCATGGCCGTCGACCGCCGGGCCGAGGCCTGGGGCCGCCCGCGCGACGACGTCGCCGCCGAGCGCGATGCGAAAATTCCCCTGCTGGGCAAAATGGGCGATGCCTGGGATGTCGCCCATGCCACGTTGTTCCTGGCTTCCGACGAAGCCAAATTCATTACCGGCGTTGCGTTGCCCGTCGATGGCGGGCGCGGCCTGCGCATAGGTTGATTTCAAGGAGCTTTCCAATGCCACGATTACCCGATCTCGACCCCGCCGACCTGACGCCGGAGCAGCAACAGGTTCATGACAACATCACCAACGGCCCCCGGGGCGGCGTACGCGGGCCCTTTAACGCCCTTATGCATCATGCCGGCGTCGCCGAACATGTCCAGGCGATGGGCATCAATCTTCGTTTCGATGGCGTGTTGCCCGGTCGCTTGCGGGAATTGGCGATTTTGACCGCGGCGCGTTTCTGGACCGCCGAATACGAATGGAGTTCCCATGCCCCGATCGCCGAAAAGGAAGGCTTGAGCTTGGCCGTTATCGACGCTATCGCCGAAAACCGGACGCCGGATTTCCCGAACGATGATGAAAAAACCGTTCATGCCTTTTGCCGGGAACTGCATGGGGAGCATCACGTCAGCGACGCCACCTACGACGCAGCCGTCGCCGTCCTCGGCCACGAAGGGGTGGTCGAACTGACAGTACTCTCAGGGTATTACACGATAATTTCCATGACCCTGAACACCTTCCAGGTCCCCTCGCCCGAGGGCGCGGCAAAACTGGCCTGAGGGTTAAAATCACCGGGTTTAAATAAGAACAAAAAAAGAACATTGACCTGCCGGAATCCCGGGTTCATGATGGGCGCATGTCATCCCATGTTGTCAAAACTGGCCTGGCCGCGCCCGCCGACGGAACCGTTGTCCCTGGTGCCCCGCCTCCCCTGATGCTGCCGTTTTATGCCACGGCGGTGCAGGCCGGGTTTCCGTCACCCGCCGACGATTACCTGGAAGGCACGCTCGACCTCAACGAACACCTCATTCGCCGTCCGGCGGCGACATTCTTTTTGCGGGTGTTGGGCGATTCCATGACCGGAGCGGGCATCCATTCCGGCGATTTGTTGATCGTCGACCGTTCCATGCACCCCGCCAATGGGCGCATCGTTATCGCCGTGGTCGATGGCGAGCTGACCGTCAAGCGCCTGTCGCGGCGGCGTGGGCGCGTCCGCCTGATGCCGGAAAACCCCCGCTACCGGCCCATCGACATCAGGGACGGGCAGGATCTGCAAATCTGGGGCGTGGTCCTCCATGTCATCCATTCCTTCGTCTGAAAATCACCCGCCGGCGGCACCTGCGCACCACGTCGCCCTTGTTGACGTCAACAATTTCTATGCCTCGTGTGAACGATTGTTCGACCCCCGCCTCGAAGGCCGTCCGGTGGTGGTGCTGTCCAACAACGACGGCTGCATCATCGCGCGATCTCAAGAGGCCAAGGACTTAGGGATTCCCATGGGCGCGGCGATGCATATGGTGAAAGACGCGCTCAAACGCCAGCGGGTCCAAGTCTATTCGTCCAACTATGCGCTCTACGGCGACATGTCGGCGCGCGTGGTCTCGGTGTTGAAACGTTTTACGCCTTATCTCGAGGTCTACAGCATCGATGAATCCTTTCTCGACTTGACCGGGTTCACCGATCCCGCCGCCTACAGCCACGATATCCGGGATACGGTTCTCGGCTGGACCGGGCTGCCGGTATCGGTCGGCGTCGGCGTCACCAAGACACTGGCCAAGATCGCCAACCGCGTGGCCAAGAAAAACCCCAATCTCGGCGGCGTCTTCGTCATGCCCGACGACCCGGATAAAGTCTTGCGCCCCATCAAAACCAAAGACGTGTGGGGCATCGGCTCCAGGCTGGCGGCGCGGCTGGAGGCTTTTGGCATCGTCACCGCGCTGGACCTCAAACGGGCCGATCCGAAATTTATTCGGGCGCGGTTCAGCGTCGTGGTTGAGCGCACCGTGCTGGAACTGCGCGGCACGCCGTGCCTAGCCCTGGAAATGACCGTGCCTGCGCAAAAGGGCATCATGGTGTCTCGGGGCTTCGGACAGCGGGTTATGAACTACGGTCATATCCAGGCCGCGGTGGCCACCTACGCCAGCCGCGCCGCCGAAAAACTCCGCCGCCAGGGGCTGGCCGCCAACAAACTGACCGTCAGCCTGCGCACCAGTCCCTTCGACACCACCCAGGAACGCTATGCCAACGCCGCCAGTTTCGTGTTTCCGGAAGCCACCATAGATACCGCCGAAATGATCCGGGCGGCGCAAGGATGTCTCAAGACAATTCATAAACCGGGACTGGCCTACCAGAAAACCGGCGTCTTCCTGGACGCCCTGGAAGATGCCCGGCTGGCGCAGCGCAGCCTGTTTCCCATGCCCGGTGTGGACCGGGACCGCACCCGCGCCCTGATGCGGGCCATGGACCGCCTCAACAGCGCCTGGGGCCGCGACACCGTGCGCTTCGCCGCCACCGGCGCCGAGCGGCCCTGGGCCATGAAACAGGTCCACAAAAGCCCGTGTTACACGACCCGCTGGCGGGAGATAAAACAGGTCCGGAGCTAGGATTCCTTGGATGCCTGCCAATCATTAAGGATGCCCCGGGCGTTGTTGATGGCGGGATCGAGAAGGGAATCATGGTCATCGGTTTTCGCCGTCAACTCGATGACATACCCGTTGGGGTCGCGGAAATAGATGGAGTGGACGAATTCATGATCGGCGATGCCACGGACATCGAAGCCTTCAGCCTTACCCTTGTCGAACATCGCCTGCAGATCATCGGGCGGTACCTCAAGTGCGATATGCAGATCGTAATCAAGCTGTTCCTTGAATTCGAAGGGCTGCCCCGGAACCTCGAAAAAAGCCAGGCATGAGCCGTCGTCCATTTGATAAAATGTGTGCAGAGCCTCGGTTTCCCGCCCGGTCTTGGTTTCCCCGATAGCGAGTGAGCCGATCAGAGGCAGCCCCAGAAAATCTTCATAAAACGTGCGGGTTTCCTCGGAATCCCGGCAGCGGTAGGCGTTGTGGTGCAGGCCTTTGATCATGGTGTCCTCCTTCGTCCCGGTGAATTATTTCCAAGGTTCCTATATTTGGGCACAGACACGCCTGGTGTCCACCCGTGTCTAATCCTGAAGCACCGTAATCCTCTCCACGCCGAATCGATTAGGGCTGTTCCAAGAACGCGCCAAATGCCTATGATTACCTATGCCTATCGCGACGATCATGCTGCATCGGTTCTCCCTCCCCCTCATTCAGCCCTACAAACTGGCACTGGGAACCGTCACGGTTTTTGACACCGTTCTCTGCCTGATCCGGGACGAAGACGGCAACGAGGGATTCGGCGAAGCCACTATCCTGACCGGCTACACGCCGGAGACCATCGATGACAGCTGGCGCATCGCGAGGGGCATGGCCGAACGCATACAGGGCCTTGAGCCAGGTGCCGCCGGACCGATTATCCAGGCCGAACACGCCACGGCCCCCTTCACCTCGTCGGCGATGATGACGGCGGTGGAAATGCTCGACGGCCACCCCTTGCTGGACGTGTCCACCACCACGAACGTACCCTTGTTGGCCATCGTCAACGCCACCGAGGAAAACGCTATCGCATCGGAAATCGACGCCCGTCTGGCCGAAGGCTACGCCACGCTCAAGGTCAAGGTCGGCTTTGATGCCGATAAAGATATGGAACGGGTTCGCTTTATCCAGAGCCATCTCCAGGGACGCGCGTTGATCCGGCTCGACGGCAACCAGGGATACGGCGTGGACGATGCTCTAAGGTTTTGCGCCGGGCTCGACCCAGCCGGGATTGAACTATTCGAGCAGCCCTGTCACGCCGATGACTGGGATGCCGCCGTTGCCGTGGCCGGCGTCGCTACCGTGCCGATGATGCTAGACGAATCCATTTATGGCCCCGACGACATCGACCGCGCCGCCGACCTGGGCGCGGCGAGCTATATCAAACTGAAACTGATGAAGGCCGGTGGGCTGACGGCGTTGGCTGATGGGCTCAAGCGCATTCGCGATCACGGCATGACGCCCGTGCTTGGCAACGGGGTCGCCAGCGACGTTAGCTGCTGGATGGAAGCCTGCGCCGCGCGCTCCTTGATCGACAACGCCGGTGAAATGAACGGATTCCTTAAACCCCGAACAACCTTGTTCGAAGCCCCCTTGGCTGTCGAAGACGGCGCCGTGGCACTGCCTGCCGGCACACCGCATTTGAAATCCGCCGACGCCCTGTCAAAGTTGGCTGTAGACAGCGCCCATTTCGGCGTCCAGGGCAAGGACTGAGCCGCCATGTTCGGTATGGAATGGTCCATGATCGCCATCTTGTCGGGGGCGCTGATTTTCGGCGGTATCGTCAAGGGCGTGGTCGGGCTTGGCCTGCCCATTGTCGCCATCGCCATTCTGCTGAATTTTCTTCCGCCCCTGACGACCCTCGGCATTGTTGTCGCGCCCATCCTGGTCACTAACCTGTGGCAGATGGTGCGGGCGGGCAATATCATGGAACCGCTGCGGCGATTCTGGACCATGATTCTCTGCGCATTAATCTGTCTGTTCATCGGCGCGGAACTGATCGTCGCCATGGATACCAAAGTCTTGTTCGGGGTGCTCGGCGCCTGCGTCGTCGTCTTTTCCGGCGCTAACCTGATCCGACCCCGGCTGCACCCGCTAGACCCGAAGACGGAAAAATGGCTGGCCCCCCTGGCCGGGGCAGCGGGCGGACTGCTGGGCGGGATTTCGACAATTTGGGGGCCGCCGATGATGATGTTCTTCGTCATGCTGAAACTTCCCAAGGACGAATTCGTGCGCGCCATCGGCATGACGTGGTTCACCCTATCCATACCCTTGGTGTTCGCTTACTGGCGCAACGGAATTTTTTCTGGCGATGTGATCTATCTGTCTGTCTATGCCTGCATCCCCGGCATGATCGGCATCCGCATCGGCGAGATCATCCGTGGCCGGATCAACCAGGAAACCTTCCGCAAGGCCATGCTGGTGATGCTTTTTCTGATTGGTTTGAATCTGATCCGAAGAGCCCTATTCTAAAGGCCTTCAGATCGAGGGGGCCCCATGGCTGAAAACCGCGGACATTTTAGCACCCGGCTGGGATTCATTTTGGCCGCCGCAGGGTCCGCCGTGGGCCTAGGGAATATCTGGAAATTTCCCTATCTGGCTGGCCAACACGGCGGCGCGGTGTTTCTGATCCTTTATCTGGGTTTCGTGTTCACCATCGGGCTCAGCGTCATGCTGGCGGAATTCGCCATCGGCCGCACCACCCAGCGCAACCCGGTCGGCGCGTTCAAAGCACTAAAGCGTGGGCCGTGGGTCGCCGTCGGCGGCATGGGCGTGTTTGCGGGTTTCTTCATTTTATCCTTTTACAGCGTCGTCGGCGGCTGGACCGTCGCCTACGCCGTGAAATCGGCGACAGGCCTGCTGGCGACCCAAGACATCAAGGCGCTCGGCAGTGTCTTCGGCAACTTCATCGCCGATCCGGTGGAGCCGGTCATCTATCACGGCCTGTTCATGGCCCTGACAATCTGCGTCGTCGCGCGCGGCGTGCAAAGCGGTATCGAACGCGCCAGCAAGGTTTTGATGCCGTTGTTGTTCTTTCTATTGGTGGTGTTGTGTGTGCGTTCGGTGACCTTGCCAGGAGCGGCCGCGGGTATAGCATTTTTTCTGCAACCCGACTTCTCCAAAATCAGCGCCGAAATGGTCACCGCCGCATTGGGCCAGGCTTTTTTCTCCCTGTCCTTGGGCATGGGCGCGATGATCACCTACGGGTCCTATATATCGCGGCAGGTCAATCTGCCGAAGGCGGCTTTTTGGGTGACATCGCTGGACACCCTGATAGCGATAATGGCTGGATTCCTTATCCTTCCCGCCGTGTTCGCCTTTGGCTTCGACCCGGGGGCGGGGCCCGGCTTGACCTTCATCACGCTGCCGGCGGTATTTTCACAAATTCCGGGTGGGGCGTTTTTCGGCACGTTGTTTTTCGTGCTGCTGGCAGTAGCGGCAATAACGTCGGCGATTTCTTTAATCGAGGTGGTGGTCGCCTATCTGGTTGACGAACGGGGTATTTCCAGGCCCCGGGCGGCAATGGGCGCGGGCTTCGTTATTTTCCTGCTCGGCATTCCGTCGTCGCTGTCGCTCGGCGTGTGGAGCAGCTTCACCGTCGCCGGAAAAAGCATTTTCGACATTATGGATTATCTGGCGTCAAACATCATGCTGCCTGCGGGCGGGATTTTCATAGCGCTCTTCGCCGGTTGGGTGGCGTTTCCGAAAATCATGGATGGGGCGGAAGGCGGCATCGGCGACGATTTCCGCTGGGCCAGGGTTTGGCAGGCCATCTGCCGCTATGTGGCGCCGGCGGCCATTGCCGTGGTTCTGATCTCGGGACTTTAGGCGTCCACTTCCAACAGCATCTTTCCCTTTGATTGACGCCCTTCCATGGCGTCATGGGCGGCCTTAGCGTCGGCCAAGGGCAAGGTGCGGTCGATGGTGACGGTGAGCTTGCCATCCAGGTAGAGCCGATAGAGGTCGTCCGAGCGTTCGGCGCGGACTTCGGCCGTCGGAATGTAGCTGGCGAGGTGCGGGCGGGTGAAGAACACGGAGCCGGCCTCGGCCAAATCCAGCGGGTCAAGTGCCCCAATGGGCCCCGACGCATTGCCGTTGTTGGACAGCACGCCCCGGGACTTCAGACACTTGAGGCTGCCCTTGATGGTGTCCTTGCCGACCGAATCGTAAACCACATCGGCGCCGACGCCGTCGGTGAGGTCGAGCACCGCGTCGGCAAAATCCACGTCACGATAAAGAATGGCATGGTCGGCGCCCCGTTGCTTTGCGATTTCGGCCTTTTCCGGGCTGCCGACGGTGACAATCACCCGAGCGCCGCGCATCTTGGCGAGTTGGATAGCGAGTTGGCCCATGCCGCCCGCGCCGGCGTGAATCAGACACGTGTGCCCCTCGGCCAATGGAAACAGGGAATGGGTCAGGTAGTGTGCCGTCATGCCCTGGAGCTGCAACGCCGTGGCGATGTCCATGGGAACGTCGGCCGGAACTTTCACCAACTTCCACACCGGCACGACGGCGTATTGGGCATAGCTTCCAACCTCCAGGCAGTAGCCGACGGCATCGCCTTCAACAACCTCTGTGACGCCGGGGCCTATGGCCTCGACAACGCCCGCACCCTCCATGCCCGGCGTGAAGGGTGGCTTGTTGGGATAAGTCTCGAGCTTGCGGAAAACTCCGTCACGCATATAAACGTCGATGAAGTTGACACCGGCGTAGGCGATTTTTATCAAGGCCTCGCCCTCTCCCGGCTCCGGTTCCGGCACCTCGGCGAGCCCAAGGGTGTCCGATCCGCCGTACTCTTTAATCTGTATCGCTTTCATCAACCCAGCCTTTCCTTGAGAACATCGCCGACACGGGACGGCGTCGCCAGAACGGTGACTCCGGCGGCTTCCAGCGCGGTCTTCTTCGACGCATAGGTGCCACGGTCGCCCATCACGATGGCCCCCGCGTGGCCCATTTTCTTACCCTTAGGCGCGGCGCCTCCGGCAATGAAGGCTATCACCGGTATTTTCATGGTAGCGGCGTATTCGGCGGCTTCTTCTTCCATGGTGCCGCCGATTTCCCCGACTATGACCGCGGCGTCGGTGCCTTCAAAACCGTCCAGCGCCTCCAGCGCATCGCGCGTCGTGGTGCCGATGATGGGATCGCCGCCGATACCGATGAACGCCGATTGGCCGAAGCCCGCGGTAACGATGTTCTGGCACATCAGGGTGCCGAGACTGCCGGAGCGGGAAATCACCCCGATCGAGCCTTTTTTGAAGATGCGTTCGTTAAAGGCCGGCATGAAGCCCTGGAAACATTCGCCGATGGTGACGGACCCCGCCGTATTGGGCCCGGTGATGTGGGCTCCCGCCTCTTGGGCCGCCGCCATCACATACATCACGTCCTGAACGGGGATGTGTTCGGTCAAAATGCACACGTTCTTGGCCCCG
>Ga0114993_10004507_pt1 | contig 13823 bp, 9 predicted proteins | sample ArcticOcean_MG_C_FD_87042 | JGI IMG/M metagenome (GOLD analysis project Ga0114993, IMG submission 87042) | Marine microbial communities from western Arctic Ocean - ArcticOcean_MG_CB2_150 | ecosystem: Environmental > Aquatic > Marine > Oceanic | place: Arctic Ocean: Canada Basin | collected...
CAGGTACACGCAGTCGTGCTGTCGGGCGGGAGCGCATTCGGGTTGGACGCGGCATCTGGCGTCATGCAGTACCTAGAGGAGCGAGACATCGGGTGGCCGGTGGGGCGCGGGAAAGTCGTGCCATCGTTCACTTGATAGCCCCTGTTGTATTACAAGGAAATGTAGGTGGCCAAAACCCAAAAACACCTTTTTCAGGATGGAAGGCGAAGTTGGTTGGTGGCTATGCCGACGAAGCCGGCCGATGGCGAATGAACCACCGGTATGGTCCGCGTATCCCCGGGACAATCTCCGCTCCCTACCGATTCGGGCATGCGCTGGGGAACTGATCGCAGTACGTCCGCCCTTCGATGAGTGCGTGGACAACGGCCCGTCCCAGGGCGTCCGACGCGGCGTTGTAGATGGCCTGGAGATCCGCGAGGGTGAGGGTGACTTCGGGCGAGGGGTTCGTGGTAGCCATTCCGAATACCGCATCGCCGTCCCCCAGGTTGTGGATGGGACGGATGGACCGGGCCAGCCCGCTGTTGGAGACCTTGGCCATCCTCTGAGCCATGGTCTGGTCCAGAGGAGCATCGGTGGCGACCAGAGCGATGGTGGTATTGAAGGACTCCCCCGGGCCTCTGGGGGCGCTCCTGAACGCCTCACACTCCGCCGTCGTGGGCGGCACCAGCCCGAACTCATCGCCCAGTTCCAGGAAGATCCCGTACGGCTGACACGTCATGGGGTTCACCGCCGACCCCCCCGGGTTCAGACCTACGATGGCCGCCACGGTGTACCCGTTGGGGAGCACCACGCTGGCCGAACCCAGTCCGTACCGCGCCCCAGTGCCGGCACCGAAACGCCCCAAGGGAACGGGGCCGTCCACCGCCGCATCAGCAGCCATGTATCCGAACTCGGCGTTGGGACGCTTGGAGAAGTCTCCACCCCGACCCAGGTCGAACAGGATGGCCGACGAGACGATGGGAACGACGCCGCCGGCGATGGGGAAACCGAAGCCATGCTCTTCCAGCCACCGCATGACACCGGTGGAGGCGTCCAGGCCGTAGGCGCTGCCGCCGCTGAGCACGATGGCGTGGACCTGTGTCACCAGGCCCCCGGGGAGGAGGAGGTCCGTCTCTCGGGTGCCCGGCGCCCCACCCTGCACATCGATGCTGGCGGTGGCTCCCGCCTCCGTCCGGATGACCGTGGTCCCGGTCCGATAGCCGTCTCCGACCCTCTGGTAGTGCCCGACCTTGATGCCCGTCACGTCCGTGAGGGTGTTGGTGGGACCTGGCAGTTGCGCCCGGAGGGAGAGGGGGAGGAGGAGGAGGAGGAGGGTAACAGCCGCAATTACGGCAACGGAGCCGCCTCGATTCAGGAAACGCCTGGCCCCGTGACGGAAAGCCTTGATCATCATATGTGACTCCTTGATGCGTGGTGCGGCCGCGGATTGCCGATCTATCCGTATCCTACCCCGTGCAGGGTACGGTAGTGCGGGAGGACAGCGACTGTAAAACGCTCCCGTTTCGAGGGTGCTCGGGTCATTGAGGTAGCCACCCATCCCGCTTTCTATCCCAGGGGCTTTCAAGGAAGACCGAACGCTTGACGCAGTATCTTATACTGCCTACGGTGCTCCTCACAAACGTGCGAGTTTGGGTTCTGTCGACCCCGTGTCGGCGCTCTCCCGTGTGAGGGCAGAAGACACTGCAGCCGTGGAAACCGCCCCTCGCGATTGGCGTTCTTCCCACTAGGAGCTTTAAAATGTTCCGGATAATTCGCTTAGTTCCCCTGGTGCTAGCCGCCGCACTCGCGGTGGCTTCACCCGCTGCGGCACAAAACTCGGGTGTCATCCAGGGCAACATCACCTCCCGATTCGCCGGCCAGCCTGTTGGCGGGGTCGAGGTCACCCTGGTTCAGTCAGGGCAGAGCATCAGCGCCCTGAGCGGCGAGAATGGTCTGTACCGACTCACCGGAGTCGCCCCCGGTGAGCACACCCTCAGCACCCTGCGCATCGGCTTCGCCCGGACGTCGCAGACGGTGGTGGTGGGCCCGGGCGCCCAGGTGAACCTGGACATCCAGTTGGAAGAGCAGGCCATGGAGTTAGATCCCGTGGTGGTCACGGGACAGGGCGCGGCCATCTCGCGTAGGCGGCTTTCGACGAACATCGACGTGATCACCTCGGAGACCATTGCGGCGTCGCCGGCCACGCGCCTGGAGCAGCTACTCCAGGCAACTCTGCCCTCGGTACAGATCCGACTTTCGTCGGGGCAGCCGGGCGCGACGTCCGTGACCCGCGGTCGTGGACCCGTCTCGGTGAGCAGTTCCACCACGCCGGTCATCTATGTGGACGGGATCCGGGTGGACAACCTCAACTCGATGGCGGAACTGTCTCTGAACGTGTCAGGGAACCGGCGGCAGGGGACTCAGACCTCGTCCATTGCCGACATCCCTCTGGAGAACATCGACCGCATCGAATACGTGCCTGGTGGCGCAGCGACGACGCTGTACGGGTCTGACGCCGCCAACGGCGTGATCCAGATCTTCACCAAGAAGGGGACGCCGGGCCCGACCCGTCTCACCGTCGAGAGCGGGATCGGCTACGAGAGCCCGGTGGAGAAGGCCTTCTTCTTCCCCCAGACCTCGGACCTGCTCTATCAGAACGGTCTAACCCAGCAGTACCGCGTCTCCGGGGACGGCGGTAATGAGACCATGACGTGGTCCTTCAGCGGAAGTCTCCAGGACCGCGAAGGATACCGGATCGCCAATAACGGTTCCCGGAACTACCAGGCCCGCACGGGCCTCACGGCCCGGGTGAAGGACAATCTCCAGTACACTGGGTCGTTCGGCTTCGGCTGGAACCACTACGACCGGACACGGGACGGAAACGCCGGTGGATACACGCCCCTGTGGCTCCTAGAGGGTGGCCGGATCTTCGCCCTCGGCTTCAACAACAAGCTCGACGAGGCAAGCGACACGGAACTCAACGAACTCCAGACGTTCCTCACCGAGGCTGAGCGGCTCCAGAACTACCGGGTCGAGGTTGCCCGCTTCCAGATGGCCCACAGCCTCCGGTGGCAGCCCACCGAGGATCTGTCGTTCAATACCACCCTCGGCCTCGACAGCCGCGTGAGCAACGAGCGCGGCATCGTGACCAACGAGTTCCTCATCCACACGAGGGTGCGTCCAGCGGGCACAGACGATCGCGGTAGCATCTCCAGCTATGACCGACGCTTCCTGGGCCTCACCCTTGAGGCCACCGGGCAGCACCGCTACGAGCGCGGGAACCTCTCCGTCCTGACCAGCACCGGTGGGCAGCTCTTCCGCAACGACGACGACCAGTCGTCACGGGTGGCCCTCAACGTCCGGGACGGGAGTGAGACGGTCCGTGGCGCCGGATCCACGCAGGCTGACGACTACCACAGCCAGCTGGTGAACTACGGCGTCTACGCCCAGCAGAACTGGGGCTTATACGACAAGTACTTCATCGACATCGGTCTCCGCGCCGACGGCAACTCCGCCTTCGGTAGCGATGTGGGTCTGCAGTACTACCCCAAGATCGGCTTCTCGTACGACCTGGGCTCTGAGTCCTTCTTTGCAGACAACGTGTCCCCCAGCCTCATTTCCAGCCTGAGGCTCCGCGGCAACTACGGTGTAGCCGGCAACTTCCCGCCGCCGTTCGCCAACGACCGGACCGTGTCCTTCGCCTCGTATCTCGGTCAGCAGACCGCTGGCTTCGGCCAGCCCGGGAACGTGGACCTGCGCCCTGAAAAGACGCACACGTTCGAGGTCGGCGGCGAGTTCCAAGCCCTCTCCGGCCGCATGACCCTGCAGGTCAACTGGTACGACGCGACCACCAAAGACGCCCTCTTCCTGGTCCCTGCCCCGCCATCGTCGGGTGAGGGTACACAGATGCGGAACGTGGGTGAGATCGCCAACCACGGGATCGAGATGAAGGTGGTGGGTGACGTGATTCGCCGGCCGGGCTGGAGCGCCCGGATCACGGCGGCCTACAACACCTTGAACAACGAAGTGGTGAACTCGGGTGGCTCGCCGGTCTTCGGGATCAGCGGATTCAGCTCCTCCACCGTCCAGGCGGTGATTCAGGAAGGCTGGCCCGTAGGGACGCTAAGGGGCACAGCGTCGACGCTCAACGCCGACGGCAGCATCGCCGACACGCAGCGTCTCCAGTATCTCGGCAAGCCGCTCCCCGACCGCTTCGGCTCCATGGGGCTCGAGTTCACGTTCGGGAACAACCTGCGCCTTGAGGCCCACGCCGACTGGCAGACCGGAGCCCAGCTCCACTCCTTCAATCGCCAGTTCCGGTACCTCTACGGCATCCGCGACCCGGAGCTGCCAGCGGCACTTCTGGCGGCGAACCCTGGACCCATCCGTAGGAACTGGCTCAACCTCACCAACTACTTCGTGGAAGACACCGACTACCTGCGGGTCCGGACCATCTCGGCAAACTACACGCTGACCCAGTCTGCTCTGGGCCGGTGGGCCGACAACATCGACATCGGTGTGGCGCTCCAGAACCCCTTCGGTTGGTGGACGTCTTCATTCGATCCGGAGTCTGACCACTCCGGGGCCGCAAGTCAGGGCGCCGCAAGCGTGGGTGGCTTCAACTACGCTAGCGATCCGACCCCGAAATCGATCCTCACCACCATCCGCGTGCGGTTCTAAGGAGGGAAGAGCAATGCTTTTTATTGATTTCAAGAACCGGATCGCAATCATGCGTAACAAGACTCTCGCCGTCACGATGTTCGCGACCGTTGCAACCTTGGCGGGGTGTGATGTGGTCGACCCCACAAACGTCACCAACCCAACGGTGACCGAGGAGACCTTCCTGGGTACGCCCAATGCCGCTGCTTCGTGGGCACGGGGCGTGGAGCGGCAGCTGGCTGTCACCGTCGACGAGGTGATCACCGGCGTCGAGGTAGTGTCCGACAACATGTTCAACAACCGGACGCTCTTCAGTAAGGTCTTCGACATTCCGCAGATTGAGGCGTCCGACTTCGACGTCCGGAACATCCAGGCGGAGGTGCACCGTCTCCGGGCCATGGCCAACCAGGGACTGACCGTGGTTGTACCTGGTGACGACAAGGCGACAGCGGAGGTATCGGCGCAGCTCTACTTCGCCCGAGGATACGCCTACCTCCTGGGTGGAGAACTCTTCGTGGGACTGCCGGCGGAGGCTGGTGGCCCCGTGGTGGCGCCGGCCCAACATCTGGCGCTGGCCGTAGCCGACTTCGAGCAGGCGCGTTCGTTGAGCGGTGACGCCACGCTAAGTGCCGCCGCGCTACTGGGCGTAGCCCGGGCGCAGTACGCAGCCGGGAACCGCGCCGCGGCCATGGCTGCCGCCACCCAGGTCAAGGCGTCTAACGCCTCGCTCATCCGGTGGGCGCAGTACGACAACGTCGACGGACCCAACAACGCCATGCAGTTCGCCATCTTCGAATCGGGGCAGGACGAGTTCCAGCCGCTACCCCGTCTCGACTTCCTCTTCCCCAAGTACTACAGCGAGACGGCTGGGGACCAGAGCCCCATCGCCGTTCTCAAGGGTGAGGAAGCCTACCTGATCCTGGCAGAGGGATACGTGGCCCAGGGGGATGTGACGGCGGCCCGGACGGAGCTCGTCTCGCTCCTGGACCTAGTGGACTCCCGTCCCACGGCTCAGATCGACGATCGGGGCCAGCAGCGTGGGCGCCGGGGCGGCACCTGGATTTACCCCAACACCAGCAACATCATGGTGAAGGCCAGCCCCACGGCAGAAGCACGTGCTGGACTGGTCCTGACCCGGGAGACAGGTCTGGTCACGGTGCCTATCGTTTCCGGTACGTCAGTGACCGACGCCATGCTCCAGGGGGCCACGACGGTGGATGAGATGCTCTACCTCGTCTATCTCATGAGGCAGGAGATCTTCGTGGCCGAGGGACGTCGGATGACCGATCTGGGAATCCGGCTCCCCGTGGCTCTCGACGAGGCGCTCGTCAATCCCAACGTGGACGTGAGTGACGCTGCGTTGACGGTGCAGATGCCCAACTTCATTCCACAGCAGTATCAGCTCGACGGCTTCACCTACGTCGATGGTGACCTGCTTGCTGTGATCATGCACGACATGAATGCCGTCCTGGTGACGAACAAGAGTTCGTCGGAGGTGGTTCCCTTCCACTAGGAAAGAAGTGGAGGGCCCCCGGAACAACCGGGCGAAATACAAAAAGGGCTCCTGCGCCATGCGCAGGGGCCCTTCTTGCCGGCTGTGTCGTATCCGCTCGTGTCAGTCCCCCTCGTAGGGCGGAAGCTCCATCTGCCAGAGTCTCTCGCCACCGACGTTGTGGATGGCGGCGGTAAGCGCTCGGGTCCGGGGATCGATATCCAGGACGCCAAAGAACTGATACCCGTCGCTAGGGGGACGGTTGGGCTCGATGCCCCCTTGGATGCTGGAGAAGCGCACCTCCGGCCCAAACGTCGCGTCCAGGGCGTTGGGCCCGAAGGTCCCGGCGTGCATGGGCCCGGCCACCAATTCCCAGAAGGGATCGAAGTCGGTGAAGCGGGCCCGCTCCGGAGCGTAGTGGTGCGCCGCCGCGTAATGGACGTCTGCGGTGACCCAGACCGTGTTCCGGATGCCTTCCCGCTTCATGAAGCTCAAGAGATCCGCCAACTCCATCTCTCGCCCCAGGGGGGCGCCGTCGTCGGCGTTGGCCCAGGACTCGAAGGTACCCTGTCCGTCCCGGGGGGAGTCCCGGACGACCAGCCCGATGGGCATGTCACAGGCGATGACCTTCCAGAGGGCGCGACTTTCGCGCAGAGCCCCCTTGAGCCACGCGAGCTGCGCATCTCCGAGGAACTCGGTGTCCGGGCCCCGTCCTGACTGTGCATTCGGGGTGTTGATCCCCCGGTAGCTGCGCAGGTCCACGACGAAGATCTCCAGGAGCGGCCCATACGAGAAGCTCCGGTAGATCCTTTCGCTCTCCACGGGACTCCGGCGGAGCGGGACGAAGTCGAACAGCGCCCGGGTGGCCCGGGCCGCCAGGAGGGAGGCGCTCTTTTCCGTGTAGCGGTCGTCGTTGTCCAACTGGAGTCCGGGGAACCAGTTGTTCATGACCTCGTGGTCATCCCACTGGGCGATCATGGGCACCGAGGCGTTGAAGCGCCGGGCGTTCTCGTCCAGGAGGTTGTAGGCGTAGTTCCCCCGGAACTCGGCCAGGGTCTCGGCCACCTTGGCCTTGGCGTCGGTCATGAGGTTTCGCCATACCGTCCCGTCGTCCAGTATCACCTCCGGCTCCAGAGGCTGGTCCGCATAGATGATGTCACCGGAGTGGATAAAGACGTCGGGTTCAACGTTCCGCATGGTCTCGAAGGTACGGATGCCACCTCGGGCGACGTCGATGCCCCAGCCCTGGCCCACCTCATCGCCCGTGAACACCACGCGCAGGGGACGGGAGGGGGAGGCCCCCGGAGAGGGGGCGGTGCGGAAGCGCCCCCTCTCCGGCCCGCTCCACGCTCCCGGGTGCCTGAGGCTTTCGAAGCGGACCCGATAGAAGATCTCCTCGTCGGAGGGAAGCTCCTGCAGGTCCAGTGCGGCGGTGAAGTCCCCGACCTCCAGGGCCGCGGGCCCCCGAACGGTGCGGGCATCCTCGAAGCGTTCGTTGGTGGCCCAATCCACCCACATCCGGGCCGGACGATCACTGCGACTCCACACCACAGCCCGGGCGTCGGTGACATCGCCGGTTTGTACGCCGCTGGGGACCGCCGGCCTGAGTTCCTGGGAGGTGATGATGGCCGGAGCAGCCATCAAATTAGCCCCAAGCAGGGGCTTGGAGGTGAGCACTCCCGCAGCGGCGATAGAACTGCCGAGGAAGTCCCGACGGGTGAGGATACGTGAACTCATTTCCAGGTATCTCCGTGCCCTTTGGCGGCTCCGCCGAAGGCGCCCCAGGAGATCTGGACCCGACGGTCGCCGTCGAAATTTGAATGCCGTATACTAAGCACGATCCAACCACCCTGCCATCGTGAGCGAACCATGAACGGGCGAACCATCCTCATCGACAATACCTGGCGCGAAGCCAACGACGGGCAGACCATTCCTGTTGTGAATCCCAGCACCGGGGAGACCTTCGGCACCTTGTCCCGCGGTGGCGCGGCGGAGATCGACGAGGCTGTCCGAGCCGCCCGGACCGCCTTCGACGATACCTGGTCCAAGGTGTCTCCGGTGGACCGGGGACGCATGCTCACCCGGCTGGGCCAGCTCATTCTCGATCATCATGAGGGGTTGTCCCTCCGGGAGTGCCGTGACGTCGGCAAGCCGCTGACCCAGGCGCGGAAGGACATCACCGCCTGCGCCCGGTACTGTGAGTTCTACGGAGGTGCGGCCGACAAGCTCCACGGGGAGACCCTTCCCTACGAGCCCGGATACCTCGTGCTGGCCCTGCGCGAACCCTTTGGCGTGACGGCCCATATCATCCCGTGGAATTACCCCGCTCAGATGTTCGGTCGCTCGGTCATCGCCTCGCTGGCCGCAGGAAACACCGTCGTCATCAAGCCTGGTGAAGATGCCTGCCAGAGCATCCTGGGAATCGCCGAGTTGGCGTTGGAGGCCGGCCTCCCGCCGGGGGTGCTCAACCTAGTCACCGGGTACGGCAAGGAATCAGGAGCGGCACTGGCCGGACACCCGGGCATCGACCATATCTCGTTCACTGGGTCGCCCTACACGGGAACCCTGGTCCAGCAGGCCGCCGCGGTTCACAATCGGCCTGCCACCATGGAATTGGGTGGGAAGTCCCCGCAGATCGTGTTCGCCGACGCGGACCTGGATCTGGCCCTTCCGTCCCTCTACGGTGCCCTGATCCAGAACGCGGGCCAGACCTGCTCCGCCGGGAGCCGGATCCTGATCGAAGAGAGCCGCTTCGACGAAGTGGTGGATGCCCTTTCCAAGCGATTCGCCTCCACCACCGTAGGGCCCGCCGAGTCGGACCCGGACTGTGGCCCGGTCATTTCGGCGAAGCAGGCCGAGCGTGTCCAAGGCTTCCTCAACCGGGCCGAGGAAGCGTCACTCACCGTGACTGCCCAGGCGGGCCCCGGCGCCGCCGGGGCCGGGGGCTTCTACGTGACGCCCCGCCTCTACGCACCCGTGAACGCCGACCACGAGCTTTCCAGCCAGGAGATCTTCGGGCCCGTCCTCATCGCCACCCCGTTCAAGGACGAGGCCGAGGCGGTACGCCTGGCCAACGCCACCGAGTACGGGCTGGTATCGGGCGTCTGGACCACTAACGGCGGACGTCAGCTTCGCGTGGCGCGGGCGCTGGACTGCGGCCAGGTCTTCGTGAACACCTATGGGGCCGGGGGCGGTGTGGAGCTCCCCTTCGGAGGGGTCAAGCGCTCGGGGTACGGCCGAGAGAAGGGCATGGATGGCCTGCTCAGCTTCACCCGGGTCAAGACGGTGGCCCTGTTCCACGGGTAGATCTGCATCAATGCCCACGGTGTGCCCGCCTCGGGTCCACCTGAACGGACGAGGACGATGATGACTCAAGAACACAGCAGACAGAGCGTGCCGGCTCTCTTCGGACTACACGACCGGGTCGTAGCGGTCATCGGCGCTGGGAGCGGCATCGGCGAAGCCGTGGCCCACGCGTGTGCCGGGCTCGGAGCCACCGTGGCGTGTCTGGACATTGACGTGGACGCCGCCCAACGCGTTTCCGAGGATCTGAAGGGCGCCGGAGCGTCCGGCGCCGAGGCTGCCCGGATGGACATCCTCGACGGGGAAGGGGTGAGGACGTACCTCTCCGACCTCGCCGCCCGCCACGGGCGCCTGGACGGGGTGGTGTGCACGCCGGCTATCAATGTGCGCAAGCCCATCCTGTCTTACACCGCCGAGGAGTTCCAGAAGGTGGTGAACATGAACCTGGGCGGCAGCTTCAACGTCCTCCAGAGTGCAGGACGCATCATGAAGGACGCGGGGCGCGGAAGTATCGTGCTGTTCTCGTCCATCCGGGCCAAGGTGGTGGAGCCAGGCCAGAGCGTGTATGCGGCAACCAAGTCGGGAATCATCCAGTTGGCTCGCACGGCGGCGGCGGAACTGAGCCCTCACGGCGTCCGGGTAAACGCACTGACTCCCGGCGTGGTGGAGACGCCCCTCACCAAGCCCATCAAGTCGCAGCCCGACTGGTACAAGGCCTACGCCGACCACAATGCCCTGGGACGATGGGCTCAGCCCATGGAGATGGCGGGCCCCACGGCGTTCCTGCTCACCGACGCGGCCAGCTACATCACGGGTTCGGCTATGTACGTGGACGGCGGGTGGACCGCCATCGACGGACGTTTCCAGCCTCCGGGCATGAGCTGAAATGAGCTCAAAGTTTCAGATCGGGGTCGTTGCAGGGGACGGCATCGGCCCCGAGGTGGTTGACGCATCCATTCCTCTGCTGGAGGCCGTAGCCGCTGCGGAAGGCGCCACGTTGGAGTGGCGGGTGTTCCCCTGGGGATGTGACTACTACCAGGCCTCGGGGTGCATGATGCCCGAAGACGCCCTGGAGCAACTAGGGCAGATGGACGCCATCTTCCTCGGAGCCATCGGGCGGCCCGACGTACCCGACCACATCTCGGTCCGGGATCTGATCTTGCCCATCCGGAGGCACTTCCAGCAGTACGTGAACCTCCGTCCCATGAGCCTCCTTCCCGGAGTGCCCGGCCCACTGGTCGGTCGCACCGAAGCGGACTTCGACATGGTGTGCGTCCGGGAGAACAGCGAGGGCGAGTATGTGGGCGCCGGAGGCCGGTTCGACGTGGGCCAGCCGGAGGAGCGCGCCGAGCAGACCGGGGTGTTCACCCGGGCCGGCATCGAGCGGGTGGCCCGCTACGCGTTCCACCTGGCCCAGCAGCGACCCAGGCGTCTCCTGGCCAGCGCCACCAAGTCCAATGCCCTGCAGCACGCCATGGTGCTCTGGGACGAAGTGGTGGCCGAGGTGGCCGGGGACTTCCCTGACGTCACCTGGCGGCCGTACCACGTGGACGCTCTGGCGGCCCGCATGGTCACCCACCCGAACACTCTGGATGTCATTGTGGCGTCCAATCTGTTCGGGGATATCCTGACGGACCTGGGGGCGGCCCTCACGGGAAGCCTGGGGCTGGCTCCAGGCGCCAACCTGAACCCCGAGCGCCGGCATCCGTCCATGTTCGAACCGATTCACGGGTCGGCGCCGGACATCGCCGGACAGGGCATCGCCAACCCGGTGGGAACCATCTGGGCCGGCGCGCTCATGCTCCAGCACCTGGGTCTGGGGCCTGCCCACGACCGGCTTGTTGCAGCCATCCGGGCCACGCTGGCATCGGGTGCGGTGCGGACCCCGGATCTGGGCGGAACGGCGGACACCGAGGAGATGGCCCAAGCCGTCGGCAGCCGACTGGACTGAACTGGATCACGTCCCGTCCGGTAGGGGGGAACCGACGGGGGCACCACGTATGGGGCGGGGCGTCAGCCCACGTTTTCCACGCCCACCAGGTCCACGATGGCCATAGCCAGCACCCGGGTAGCGTTCACTAAGTCCTCGATGGAGCACCACTCGTCTGGCTGGTGCGCCAACTCCAGGATGCCGGGGCCGTAGGCCACGCAGTTCTCCACACCCGCGATGCGGGCCACGTGCTTGTGGTCGTAGGTGCCCGGGCTGGCCACCAGCGTGGCCTCCCGGCCCAGTACACGGGAGATGGCAGTGCCCAGCGCTTTGACCACCGAAGCGTCGTCGGGCGTGCGCGTGGGATGCACCACCATGAGGTCCTTCAGGTTCCACTTGAACTCGGGGATCTCGTCCTTGATGCCATCCAGGAGCGAGACGATTTCGCCCCGGACGTCCTCGAACCCTTCCTCAATAAGGAACCGCCGATCGAAGACGGCGGTGCAGCGGTCCGCCACGCAGGGAGACTGGATGTCCCCCAGTGGCTGCCCGCCGTGCAACGCATTGATGTTCAGGGTGGCCTGGCGGGCCCCAGGGGGAACCACCGGCGCTGCCGTGGTCCGTTGGGCGAAGGTGGGAAGGAGCTCCCTGCGCATGGTATCGATGACCGCACCCATGTGCTCGATGGCGCTGGTCCCGAGGAAGGGCATACTCCCATGTCCGATGTGGCCCATAGCTTCGATCTCGAACCAATACACACCGCGATGGCCGATGCAGATTCGGTCCACGTTCAGAGGCTCGGGGATGATCACCGCGTCGGTGCGGCCCTTGGCCAGTCGGCCCTTCTTGGCCAGGTGGGCCATACCGGCCCAACCGCCGCTTTCCTCGTCCACCGTACCGGAGACCTCCACCGTGCCCAGGAGGCGAACCCCTGCTCGGCGGATGGCTTCCACGGCGTAGACCGCTGCCGCGATGCCGGCCTTCATGTCGGCCACGCCCCTTCCGTAGATACGCCCGTCCTTCACCTCACCCCCGAAGGGGTCCACGGTCCAGCCATCCCCGACGGGGACCACGTCGAAGTGCCCGTTAAGATGGACCAGCGGGTTCGGACGGCTCCCGTGGAGCGTGCCCACCACGTTGACCCGGGGGTGCTCCTTGGTGTGTTCCGGGCGTTCCTCAGCGGTGTGGTATTCCACCTCGTAACCGAACTGATCCAGTCGCGCGCCAATGGCCCGGGCACAGTCCTCGTAGACGTCGCCGGGCGGATTGACCGTGGGGATTCGGACGAGCTCGGAGGTGAAGTCCACCACCTCGTCCGTAATGGAGTCGACGGCCTTGAGGATCCGGTCGACAACAGGGGCGGGCACGGAGTCCGGTGTATTCATCAAGTGTTCTCGGCGGTTCCGGATCTACGAAGGAATAAGACGACGGCAAAAGCCACGGCGGAAGCGGCGATTCCCAGCAGCGTGGGGTCCAGGAGGAGGGATCCGATACCGGCGGAGCCCAAGCACCACCAGGCGGAGATCCCGTCACGACACCCCAGGTTCGATGCTCCGATGACCGAACCCGCCCCCGATGTTGGCGGCAAGAAAAGTGGAGAACATCAAGCCGGGTCCCAGCTTCCGGTCGGCGACGAAGAAGCTGCCGCTCCCCTGTACCCGCCGCGACATGAAGAGTCCGAAGCCCACCAAGAGAACCGAATACCCCAGGAGTGAGCCGAGATACAGAGCTACCGAAGAACTCGGTGGGGGGGGTCATGGGCCTAGGGACTCCTCAAGAATCTTGTATATCACACACGATGCACGCCCGGAAGACAGGGCGCAACGTGGGGACTGTCAATTTGTTGGGAAAGGAGCGGCTCTCGGGAAGCAGGGGACCGAGGTTTCTCAGGCAGCCGTGGCTGCGTTGGTGCATGGCCCGGGGTTTGGCTACCTGATGAGGACGAAAGGTCCCCTGCCCGAGGTCCCCACCAATGAAGTACCCGAAGCGCAGCCAGTACAAGCACCCGAAGTCTCGTTATCGGTTACCGAATTGGTGTGAGTACGAGGCGGGCCTGCGAAGACGAGGTGACCTGACCATCTGGCTTTCGGATGATGCGCTCGACGCCTGGCGAGTTCCGGCCGAAGGCAAGCCCGGCGGCCAACGCACCTAAGGTGACATCGCGATCGAGGCCGCACTGGCGATTCGCATGGTCTTCCATACTTCCGCTTCGCCAAACCGAGGGCTTCCTTCGTTGCTTGGCAGATCTGCTCAAGATCGATCTCCCGGTCCCCGACCACACGACCCTGTCTCCGCGACTGACGAAGCTTAGTGAGATCAGCAGCTGGCTTACCTCGTGGTGGCCCGGGCGAAGAGCCACAGGATGCGTTGGGCCAGAATACCACCATTGGGCTCGTCGCGACGAACGCCACGCTCACGAAGGCTCAGGCCACGAAGATGGCCCAAATGGCTCAGGACGGG